>Ga0155582_169_pt1 | contig 18015 bp, 30 predicted proteins | sample RifCSPhighO2_12_FD_107239 | JGI IMG/M metagenome (GOLD analysis project Ga0155582, IMG submission 107239) | Gammaproteobacteria bacterium RIFCSPHIGHO2_12_FULL_37_14
CGGTTTGCTGTTCGAGAAGGTGGCCGTACCGTTGGTGCGGGTGTCGTCGCTAAAGTGATCGAGTGAGACTATTATGGCAATAGCAAGAAAGAGTCAAAGAATTCGTATTAGATTAAAATCTTTCGACCATCGATTGATTGATAAATCAACAAAAGAAATTGTTGAAACGGCAAAGCGAACGGGTGCGCAAGTGCGTGGTCCTATTCCCCTGCCAACACGCATTGAGCGTTATACAATTTGTATTTCGCCTAACGCCGATAAAGACGCACGCGATCAATATGAATTACGTACGCATAAACGGGTGGTTGATATCAACAGACCAACTGATAAAACAATTGATGCGCTAATGAAATTGGATCTTGCTGCTGGTGTTGATGTACAAATCAGCGTTGATGCAGAAGATTAAGTAATCGATCTTCGAGAGGGTGCTTCGCGCCTCCTCGACCAATCGGATAGGATTGATCTAGTAAATAGATTTTTAAAGTGAGACGACAGCAATGGCTATAGGTTTAGTAGGCAAAAAATGTGGAATGACACGGGTTTATACCGAGGATGGCGCTGCAATCCCAGTCACAGTGATTGAAGTGCAGCCTAATCGTGTTACCCAAATCAAAACAGTAGAGAATGATGGTTATCTAGGTATACAAGTCACGTCAGGAAGTCGTAAACGAACGCATCTGTCTAAACCAGAAGCAGGACATTTTGCTAAAGCTAGTGTTGAGCCGGGCGATATTCTTCGTGAATTTTATGTAGAAGATCCAAAACTAATCGATGGCATGACAGTAGGATCAGAATTAAAAGTGGATCGATTTGCTGCAGGCCAGTTCGTTGATGTTACTGGGGTGACGAAGGGAAAAGGATTTGCTGGTGTTATTAAGAGACATCATTTTAGTTCGCAAGATGCATCACATGGTAATTCATTATCTCATCGTGCGCCTGGTTCAATTGGCCAACGCCAATCACCAGGAAAAGTGTTTAAAGGTAAACGCATGGCAGGGCATTTGGGAAATGTGGTGAGAACAACGTTATCACAACAAGTTGTGCGTATTGATGTTGAGCGCAACTTGATATTAATTAAGGGTGCAGTACCAGGGTCATCCAATGCTTATGTCATTGTTCGCCCTGCAGTAAAAGCATCTGGGGAGAAAGTGTGATGGAATTAAAATTTGCAGATTCTCAAAAGAAATTTACTCTCGCAGATGAAGTATTTGCATGCGAGTTTAACGAAGCATTAATTCATCAAATTGTTAGTGCAAGCATGTCGGGAAGACGAGCTGGTACGAAGGCGCAGAAAACTAGAGCAGAAGTGCGTGGTGGTGGTGCAAAACCTTGGAAACAAAAGGGTACAGGAAGAGCACGAGCGGGTACGATTAGAAGTCCTTTGTGGCGTACTGGTGGTCGAACATTTGCAGCTAAGCCAAGATGTTATAAACAAAAAGTTAATCGTAAAATGCATAAAGGTGCGATGCGTTCAATTTTTTCTGAATTAATACGACAAGAAAGATTACTAGTGGTGAATACTTTTCAAATTGATGAGCCACGTACGAAAGCTTTATTAAAAAAACTGAATGAAATGAATATTGTTGACAGAGTTCTTATCGTTTCAGATGTAGTTGATAATAATTTATATTTGGCAGCGCGAAATATTCCTAACGTTGAAGTAAGTGATGCGGCAATGACTGCGGCGGATCCGGTAGCTTTAATAAAGGCTGAAAAAGTACTTATTACTGAAGCAGCGCTTAAAGAAATAGAAGGGTTGCTCCAATGAATCAAGAAAGAATGTATAAAATAATCGAATCTTCGCACATTTCTGAGAAAGCAACAATTCTCACTCAAAAAAACAATCAATATGTGTTTCGAGTGGTGCAAGATGCAACGAAAATTGAAATTAAAACGGCTGTTGAATTTTTATTTAATACGAAAGTTAAATCTGTACGCGTAGTGAATGTTCGATTAAAACAAAAAACATTTAAAGGTACTACCGGATATCGAAAAGCTTGGAAAAAGGCATATGTTTCCCTTGAATCCAATCAGAAGCTTAATATGGTAGGGGCGTAACGAGGAGAATAATATGACTATTGTTAAGCTTTCACCCACATCACCAGGACAGCGCTTTGTTATTAAAGTTGTCAATAAAGAAATTTACAAGGGACGACCACATGCGCCTCTAGTAGTAAAAAAATCTAAAACTGGTGGTAGAAACAACCAAGGTCGAATTACCTGCAGGCATATTGGTGGTGGTCATAAACAAAAATATCGTTTAATTGATTTTAAGCGAGACAAAGATGGAATTACTGCTAAAGTCGAACGTGTAGAGTATGATCCTGGTCGAAGTGCACTTATCGCGCTTTTATTATATGCGGATGGTGAGAGACGTTATATTATAGCGCCTCGCGGCATTAAGATAGATGATGAAGTGGTTTCTGGTAAAGATGCTCCAGTGAAAAATGGAAATTGCTTGCCATTAACGCATATTCCTGTTGGGTCAACGTTGCATTGTCTGGAGATGCAGCCTAATGGTGGAGCTAAATTAGCTCGCAGTGCTGGTGCTTCAGTGCAGTTAATTGCACGCGAAGGTGTATACGCAACACTACGTCTACGATCTGGCGAGATGCGTCGAATTTTATCGGAATGCCGTGCTGTTATCGGCGAAGTGAGCAATTCAGAGCATAACTTGCGCTCATTCGGTAAAGCCGGGGCAAAACGGCATCTTGGGATTCGTCCAACAGTGAGAGGTACGGCTATGAATCCGATTGATCACCCACATGGTGGTGGCGAAGGAAGAACGAAAGGTGGTCGTCATCCAGTTAGTCCTTGGGGTGTACCAACAAAAGGTTACAAGACACGAAAGAATAAGCGCACAAATAAATTTATAGTAAGTGCGGGAAATACTAGTAAGGGAGGAGCTTAAGGTGCCACGTTCAATAAAAAAAGGGCCATTTGTCGATCATCACCTCACCAAGCGTGTTGAAAAGGCTATTGCTACTAATGATAAGCGTCCTATTAAGACTTGGTCGAGACGGTCAATGGTGACCCCTGAAATGGTTGGGTTAACAATCGCGGTACACAATGGTCGATTACATGTACCGGTGTATGTTACTGAAAACATGGTGGGTTATAAATTAGGTGAATTTGCTGCGACACGAACGTTTCGCGCACATTCAGGTGATAGAAAAGTTAAAGGTGCAGAAGAGAAGGCATCTGAATAGAGGAAATGAGGATGGAAGTCGCAGCGAAATTAAAATTTGCAAGATTATCAGCGCAGAAATGCCGTCTTGTGTGTGATCAAGTGCGTGGTTTACCGATTGATCGTGCATTAGATATTTTAAAGTTTAGCCGAAAACGCTCAGCTTTAATGATTAAAAAAGTTTTAGATTCAGCCATCGCTAATGCAGAAAATAATCATGCTGCAGATATTGATGAATTAAAAGTTGCAAAAATCTATGCAGATCAAGGTCCAACTTATAAACGTATGCAAGCTCGAGCGAAGGGACGTGGAACACGGTTACTGAAACCAACTTGTCATATTACAGTTATTTTATCGGATGGGAGTAAACAGTAATGGGACAAAAAGTTAACCCAGTAGGTATACGTCTTGGCATTGTAAAAGATTGGGCTTCAAGATGGTATGCATCTTCTAAAGAATTTTCTGATACCTTGTGTGCGGATCTTAAAGTAAGAAAGTACTTAAGCAAAAAGCTAGCTCAAGCTGGTGTGAGTCGGATTCAAATTGATCGGCCGGCACGTAATGCAAAAGTGACCGTTTATACAGCTCGTCCCGGCGTGATTATTGGTAAGAGTGGCAAAGAAGTTGAAACGTTACGTAATGAAATACACCGTATTGTGAATGTGCCGGTACATGTCAGTATCGAAGAAGTACGAAAACCAGAAATTGATGCAAAATTAGTGGCAGAGTCAGTTGCCCAACAGCTTGAAAGACGCATTATGTTTAGACGCGCCATGAAACGAGCAGTGACGACAGCATTACGTGCTGGAGCGCTTGGCATTAAAATTAGCGTTAGTGGACGTTTAGGCGGATCTGAAATTGCTCGTACCGAATGGTATCGAGAAGGCCGAGTTCCTTTACAAACTTTTCGTGCAGACATCGATTACGCGCTGGCTGAAGCTTTCACTACTTATGGCGTCATTGGTGTAAAAGTATGGATTTTTAAAGGTGAAGTATTAGGCGATAAAAGCGCCCAAACAGAAACAATTGATAAGACGGGTAAGCAGGAGAAATAATCCATGTTGCAGCCAAAACGTACAAAATATCGTAAACAATTTAAAGGCCGTAATCGTGGAATCGCAACGCGCGGAACCAAAGTAAGCTTTGGTGAATATGGCTTAAAAACTTTAGATTATGGTCGTATTACAGCACGACAAATCGAAGCAGCAAGACGAGCAATGTCGCGTCATATTAAGCGAGGCGGAAAAGTTTGGATTCGAGTATTTCCAGATAAGCCAATTACTAAGAAGCCATTAGAAGTACGGCAAGGTTCAGGTAAGGGAAATGTGGAATACTGGGTTGCGTTAGTTCAGCCTGGTAAAGTAATGTTTGAAATTGAAGGGGTAACTGAAGATTTGGCTAGAGAAGCTTTGGGATTAGCGGCTGCTAAATTACCTGTAAAATCAATATTTGTAACGCGGACGATAATGTAATGATAGCGATTGAACTAAGAAATAAGAGTATTGATGAACTAAAAACCGAATTGCTAGCTTTATTTAAAGAGCAATTTAATTTAAAAATGCAACGAGGTATGGGTCAACCGCCTAAACCGCATTCCTTTAAACGAGTGCGATTAGATATTGCTCGTATCAAAACTGTATTAAAAGAGAAAGGCTTAAGAGTATGACAGCAGAGCAGACTGAACAGAAAGATCATTCTTCGTCTCGTACGCTAATGGGGAAAGTCATTAGCGATAAGATGAATAAAACAGTAGTCGTGCAAGTTGAACGAAAGGTACGGCATCCACTTTATGGAAAATATGTGCGGCGTTTTTCAAAAATGTATGTTCATGATGAAGATAATACTTGTCGCTCAGGCGATACGGTTATTATTAAAGAAAGTCGTCCAATATCAAAAACTAAACGATGGATGTTGGTTGAAATTCTTAAAAGAGAAGAGTAGAGCATAGACGTTTCATCTTGAAATAAATTAAATATTTACATCAAAACCGGTAGTTTTTAAATAAAAACATGATAATATGGCGAGCTTAAAACTCGTGAAGGTTGGGGTACAGCATGATTCAAATGCGAACAATGCTCGATGTGGCTGATAATAGCGGTGCACGTCGAGTCATGTGTATAAAAGTTTTAGGTGGTACGCGCCGCAGATATGCTGGTATTGGCGACGTTATTAAAGTTTCGGTTAAAGAAGCTATTCCACGTGGCAAGGTTAAAAAAGGTGAAGTATTGAATGCGGTTATCGTGCGCACAAAAAAAGGCGTGAGAAGAGCGGATGGGTCATGCATTCGATTCGATGGTAATGCGGTTGTTTTGCTTAATGCTCAACTGCAACCTATCGGCACGCGCGTATTTGGACCGATTACACGAGAATTACGTGGCGAAAACTTTATGAAAATTATATCGCTTGCTCCAGAGGTGCTTTAATCATGAAAAAGATTAAAAAAGGCGATGAAATCATTGTCATCGCTGGTAAAGATAAAGGAAAACGAGGAATAGTATTAGCGCTTGTTCAGAAAGGCAAGAAACTGTTGGTTGAGGGTATTAACCTTGCAAAGAAACATGTAAAACCGAACCCTAATGCTGGGGTGCAAGGCGGAATTATATCGAAACCAATGCCTATTCATTGCTCCAATGTAATGGTTTATGATCCTACTACCAAAAAGGGAAGTAAAATTGGTCGACGTATATTGGAAGATGGAAAGCGAGTGCGTTATTTTAAAAGCAGTGATCAGCTTGTAGATATTAAGGGGTAAGATGTCATGCCAAGACTGCTAGAAGTTTATCGAAAAGAAATTGTGCCGAAATTGAAGAAAGCGTTTGATTATTCTTCAGTGATGCAAGTTCCGCATATTGAAAAAATAACAATCAATATGGGTGTAGGCGAAGCTGCGCTTGACAAGAAAATTCTTGCAAATGCGATGAGTGATTTGGAGAAAATTGTTGGGCAAAAACCTGTTGCTACGCTTGCACGTAAATCGATCGCTGGTTTTAAAATTCGTGAAGGTTGGCCGATTGGTTGTAAAGTCACACTTCGTCGGGCCAAGATGTATGAATTTTTAGATCGTTTGATTTCCATTGTATTGCCACGTGTACGTGATTTCCGAGGCATTAGTGCACGATCATTCGATGGTAGAGGTAACTATAGTTTAGGAATAAAGGAACAAATTGTTTTTCCTGAAATTGAATACGATAAGGTCGATGCAATAAGAGGGATGGATATTACCATCACGACATCATCAAAATCGAATAAAGAAGCGTTTGCTTTGTTGCAGGCTTTTAATTTTCCCTTCAAAGAGAAAGAAGTGAGTTAAGATTATGGCAAAAAAATCAGTACGAAATCGAAATGATGTACGAGTGAAGCTTACCAATCGTCTTCGAGTTAAGCGGGATCAGTTGCGTGAGAATGTTAGTAATATCAATTTAAGTGATAAAGAACGATCTTTAGCGATGCATCAATTACAAAAGCTTCCACGCGATTCAAGCCCAACACGACGGCGGAATCGTTGTAAGCTGTGTGGCAGACCGCGTGCATACAACAGATTAACGGGCTTATGCAGATTGCATATGCGAATAGCAACAATTAGTGGCATGGTTCCAGGCATGCGTAAAGCAAGTTGGTAGGGGAGCACTTATATGTCAATGCAAGACCCAATTGCGGATATGTTAACAAGCATACGAAATGCCCAAAAAATGGGAATTCGTGAGGTTACTCTACCTTATTCGAGATTTAAAACTGAAATTCTCGCTATTTTAAAAAGCGAAGGATTTGTAGAAGAGTTTAATGTTTTAACAACAGGCAATAAAAAAGATATTACGGTTGCCCTTAAATACTATCAAGGCAGTCCGGTGATAGAAAAGATTAAGCGTATTAGCCGACCAGCATTACGCGTATACAGAGATTGTGATCAATTACCAGTTGTACGTGGTGGATTAGGTATTGCAATTGTTTCTACTCCTCGTGGAGTAATGACAGATAAAACTGCTCGGGCTCAACGAGTGGGTGGCGAAGTGTTGTGCACGGTAGAGTAGGAGACGGTAATGACAACATCACGAATTGGTAGACAACCGATAGTCATCCCTTCAGGGGTTGAGGTGAAGGTTCAAAATCAAAAATTGTCAGCGAAAGGTCCCAAAGGACAATTATCAATGCAGTTACATCGATTTGTGCAAGTAACTGTTAATGATGGACATATTAATTTGAAACATTATGAGCAATGCGGAAAAATAACTGGCTTAGAAACAAAGCTATATCGTTCAATTGTGGGTACCTCGCGCGCAGCTATTCAGAATATTATTTCTGGAATAACGCATGGATTCGAACGCAAATTAGCGCTTGTTGGTGTAGGATACCGTGCTCAGCTAAAAGGAAAAATGTTGTCACTTAGCTTGGGTTTTTCTCACCCTACAGATTTTGCAGTACCTGAAGGCATCACCATTGAAACACCTACGCAAACAGAAATTATTATTAAAGGAATCGATAAACGCTTAGTAGGGCAGGTAGCCGCAAAGATAAGAAGCATACGTAGTCCAGAGCCATATAAAGGCAAAGGCGTACGTTATGCTAATGAAATAATTGAACTGAAAGAGACCAAGAAGAAATAGTACAACGTAATGCTCGGGTTCTCTGAGCGCAAGAGTTTTACAGAAGGTAAAGTTATGAATATGAGTAAACGGTTATCAAGATTACGTCGAGCCAAGCGTACTCGCATGAGAATACGTTCATTGGGAGCAAAACGTTTGACTGTACATAAGACGCCACAGCATATGTACGCACAAATTACAACTTCAGATGGTGCTCAAATCTTAGTGACGGCATCGACATTAGATAAAGAATTAAAAAAGAAGTTGAAATCCACTGGGAATGTTGAAGCTGCGAAAGAAGTAGGTAAGCTGCTAGCCAAGCGCGCATTGAAAGCAGGTGTAGAAGCAGTCGCATTTGATCGATCTGGATTTTTGTATCACGGTCGCATAAAAGCTTTAGCGGATGCGGTGAGAGAAGCCGGGTTGAATTGTTAAAGGTGAATAAACTATGATGGCAAGTGCTGAACAAAGTATCAAAAGTGATGGTTACGGCTACATCGAGAAATTAGTTGCGGTCGCTCGTAATGCAAAAGTAGTGAAAGGCGGTAAGATATTTAGTTTTTCTGCTGTCACGGTGGTTGGCGATGGGAATGGGCGTATTGGTGTAGGTCGAGGTAAGGCACGTGAAGTTCCAGTTGCGATACAAAAATCTCTGGAAAATGCCAGAAAAAATATGCAACGTGTTGTGCTCAAAGGTGGTACTTTGCATCATGAAGTTATCGGTAAGCATGGTGCAACTCGTGTATTTATGAAACCAGCCTCAGAGGGAACCGGTATTATTGCTGGTGGTGCAATGCGCGCGGTTTTTGAAGTATTAGGCGTCAAGAATATTTTAGCAAGAATTGGTGGGTCAACTAATCCAATAAATGTTGTCAGAGCAACTATTAATGCGCTGTTAAGCATATCACCGCCCGAGTATATGGCGGCGAAACGTGGTAAAGCATTAGATGAGTTGTTGAACGAGGAAAAATAAAATGTATCTCAATACGCTGCAACCCGCACCCGGATCTAAGAAAAAATCTAAACGATTAGGTCGTGGTATTGGGTCTGGAAAAGGTAAAACATGTGGTCGAGGTCATAAAGGTCAAAGGGCTAGAGCAGGCGGCTACCATAAGGTTGGTTTTGAAGGTGGACAAATGCCGTTACAACGTCGAATTCCAAAATCAGGCTTTCGTTCTAGACAAGCTTTGTTACGTGAAGAAGTTTATTTATCTGATCTCAATCGTATTGATGCTGAAGTAATTGATCTAGCAGCTTTAATTGAATTTGGCGTAGTAAGAGCAAATACGAAAGATGCTAAAATCATTCTTTCAGGTGAATTGAAGCGTGCAGTGATTATTCGCGGCATACCTGTATCTGCCGGTGCTCGTAAAGCAATAGAAATGGCAAAAGGCAAGGTCGAGGCATAAATGGTTGCGAATAGGCTAGGTATTAATTTTAATTCAAGTGGATTTGCTGATTTAAAATACCGGCTACTTTTTGTATTAGTTGCAATTATTATCTTTCGAATTGGCTCATATATTCCTGTTCCTGGTTTAAATCCACTTCGTTTACAAGAACTTTTTAATGCTCAGCAGAATAATATTATTGGATTATTTAATATGTTTTCTGGGGGAGCATTAATGCGGTTTAGTATTTTTGCACTAGGAATTATGCCCTATATTTCTGCTTCTATCATTGTTCAATTGCTTACGGTGCTCTCGCCGCAGTTGTCTGAATTACGTAAAGAAGGTGAATCGGGACAACGTAAAATTAACAAATATACACGCTATGGAACATTAGTCCTGGCTGCGTTTCAAGCAATTGGTATCTCGAAAATGTTAGTGGCTAATCATGTTGCGAATGTGCCTAGTTTTTCGTTTTATTTTACGACGACATTAACGCTGATGACTGGAACGATGTTTCTCATGTGGTTAGGTGAACAAGTGACGGAACGTGGAATTGGTAATGGTATTTCGATGATTATTTTTGCTGGAATTGTTGCAGGCTTACCCGCTGCTTTAGGTAGAACCTTAGAGCAAGTGCGTGAAGGACAATTGCAGGTTATTATTTTGCTATTAATATTAGCTGCTGTGATTAGCGTAGTAGCATTTGTTGTTTTTATGGAACGCGCGCAACGACGCATCACTATCAATTATGCTAAACGTATGCAGGGCGGAAAAGTTTATTCAGCTCAAACGACTCATCTACCACTTAAAATTAATATGGCAGGTGTCATCCCCCCAATCTTTGCATCTAGCTTAATACTTTTTCCTGCGACCATTGCTCAATGGTTTGGTAATACGAAAGGAATGGAATGGTTAAGCCTATTGAGTGTATCGCTTCAACAAGGTCAGCCGTTGCATATGTTATTATTCAGTGCGGGAATTATCTTTTTCTGTTTCTTCTATACTGCTCTAGTATTTAATCCTAAAGAAACGGCTGATAACTTAAAAAAATCTGGTGCTTTTATTCCAGGGATACGGCCAGGAGACCAAACTGCACATTATATTGATGGTGTCATGACGCGACTAACGTTGGTAGGGGCCGTTTATGTTACACTTGTCTGTTTGCTCCCGGAGTTTTTAATTTTAGCTTGGCATGTCCCTTTCTATTTTGGCGGTACATCCCTGTTAATTATCGTGGTAGTGGTGATGGATTTTATGGCACAAGTACAAGCCCATATTATGTCATTTCAATATGAATCATTATTAAAGAAAGCAAATCTGCGAGGTGGTAACTTACGGCCGCGATAGGCCATGAGTTCTAGCAGAATATTGGGAGTCAGTGATGAAAGTAAACGCGTCAGTCAAAAAAATATGCCGAAATTGTAAAATTGTGAAACGAAAAAATGTGGTAAGAGTGATTTGCAAAGAAAAACGGCATAAGCAAAGGCAAGGTTAAGTAAGCGATGAGGGCACCGCTAGTTGTGCTTAAATAGTTGTGCTTAAGGTTAAAATGCAAAAAGAATCAAAGAAAAACGATATACTAGGTTGATTTTTTTGTGTTTGACTATTAAACTCATGCCCTTTTGCATAAGATATTTTGTATTTGCAAGGGTTCATTGCTTGAATGCGCTAACGATACAATAGTGAGTAAGTACAATAGTGAGTGCGCAAGTGTATGTAACTCATTGTATTTTATATAAATAGCATAGGGTTAAAATGTTTAGTTCATGTTTAGGAGTGTGAAGGAATGGTTGCTCGTATTGCAGGTGTAATAATACCTATACAGAAACATATACAAGTAGGACTGACTACTATTTACGGGATTGGAAAAAACCGTGCACGCACGATATGCCGTTCGGTAAAGCTTGATCCCAGTAAAAAAGTTAAAGATTTAACGGAAGCCGAATTAGAAAGCTTACGCGCCGAAATAAATAAAATTAGGGTCGAAGGCGATCTGCGTCGTGAAGTTGCGATGAATATCAAGCGCTTGGTTGAATTGGGGACGTATCGTGGGTTAAGACATAAAAGAGGATTACCTGTTCGTGGGCAACGAACACGCACCAATGCAAGAACTCGAAAAGGAAAGAGAAAAAGCATTATTAAAACAGCAGTTGCTGCTAGTTCAAGTAAAGAAGCGAGTAAATAACGATGGCGAAAACAACAACCGAAACAAAATCAAAGAAACCAGCAGCAGGAGCAGACATGCCTGTTGATGGAGAATCAGGAGCTGGAGAGGCAGGCGGTAAGGCGGGTGGCGGAGGCGGTAAAGCTGCTGCACCGGCAAAAGACCAGGCAGCTGCTGGTACAGCCAAAGCAAAGTCACGTAAAAAAGTTAAGCGACAAATCAGTGATGGTATTGCTCACATCTACTCATCATTTAATAACACCATAGTAACCATTACTGATGTACAAGGTAATGCAGTTGCTTGGACAAGTGCTGCTAATTGTGGTTATAGCGGTTCACGAAAATCTACGCCATATGCTGCAGGTGAAGCTGCACAAAAAGCTGGGCAAATGGTAGTTGAAGCATATGGAATGAAAAATGTACAAGTACGTGTTAAGGGTCCTGGTCCAGGAAGAGAATCTGCTATACGAGCACTTCATACGGTAGGATTAAAAATTATTTCTATAACTGATGTAACCGGAATCCCTTTTAATGGCTGTCGTGCACCAAAAAAACGACGAGTATAGTGAGGAGTAAGTATAATGGCACGATATTTAGGTCCGCGATGTAAATTAGCGCGTAGAGAGCGAGCTGATCTATCTCTTACGAGTGGAGTGAGATCACTTGATACCAAATGTAAATTAGATACTGCTCCTGGTCAGCATGGTGCACGTCGTGGACGTGAAACTGAGCATGGTGTACAGCTGCGAGAAAAGCAGAAAGTTCGTCGTATTTATGGTATTTTAGAGCGGCAGTTTAAGAACTATTTTAAGAAAGCAAGTCGTCTTAAAGGTTCAACTGGTGAAAACTTAATGAAGCTACTCGAGCGTAGGCTAGATAATGTTGTTTACAGAATGGGATTTGGTTCAACCCGTGCTGAAGCAAGACAACTGGTAACACACTGTGCAATATTGGTGAATGGTGAAGTAGTGAATATTCCATCTTTCTTATTATCACCTGGCGATATTGTTAGTATACGAGAAGGCGCTAAAACGCAGATTCGGATTCAATCTGCACTTACCTTATCGCAAGCTCGCCCTAGTTGTGATTGGATAGATGTTGATGTGACTAATTTCACTGGCACATTTAAGAATGCACCTGATAGAGATCGTTTGCCGCCCGATATTAACGAACAGTTAATTGTTGAGCTTTATTCTAAATAGTCGCGTCGCGAAATACTGTCATGTTGGGATGTTGACGTTACATTAAAAGAGGCTGTTACATGCAGAATAATCCATTTGATTTTTTAACACCGCGTGAAATTGCTGTTGAAACTATTAATCCTTTTCATGCAAAAATTACGCTTGAGCCATTAGAGCGTGGTTTTGGTCATACATTAGGAAATACTCTGCGTAGAATATTATTATCATCTATGCCGGGAGCAGCTATTGTTGAAGTAAAGATTGATGGTGTATTGCATGAATATAGTGCAATCTCAGGCGTTCAAGAAGATGTTGTTGAAATCTTATTGAACCTCAAAGGTATTGCTGTGCGCCTACATGGTCGACAAGAAGTTACCTTAAAGTTGAATAAAACGACTCCGGGACCAGTGATCGCTGGTGATATTGAACAAGAGCATGATGTTGAAATTGTTAATCCGCATCATGTGATAGCGCATCTTAATGAGAGCGGTTCATTAAGCATGACTTTAAAAGTAATGGTTGGAAGAGGATATCAACCAGCCGTAGTAAGAGCGCGTAAGTCAGAGACTAAAGCAGTAGTTGGAGCATTACATTTAGATGCAAGTTTTAGTCCAATTCGACGTGTTGCTTATACCGTTGAAAACGCTCGTGTCGAACAGCGTACTGATTTAGATAAATTAGTGATTGATCTTGAAACCAATGGTACTTTAGAGCCTGAAGAAGCTATTCGACGTTCGGCAACGATTTTGCAACAGCAATTAGCAGCGTTCGTGGATTTGCAATCCGCACCTATTATCCAAGAAAAGTCTTTACGAGAAGATTCAGTCAATCCTATTTATCAGCGACCTGTGGATGATCTTGAGTTAACGGTTAGATCGGCAAATTGTTTGAAAGCTGAAAATATTTTCTTTATTGGAGATTTAATTCAGCGAACAGAAGCGGATTTATTAAAAACGCCAAATTTAGGTAAAAAATCCTTAACTGAAATCAAGAATGTACTGGCAGCCCACGGTCTTGCTTTAGGTATTAAAGTGGATGGTTGGCGAACACCGTCACATGATGGCGAAGTTAAGAAATAATTTTGAATAAGATCCATTAATTGATGAAGGGTTATTATTATGCGTCACGGGAATAGTGGTCGAAGCTTGAGTCGTACCAGCAGCCATCGTAAGGCAATGTTTAAAAATATGATGGTTTCTTTGTTGCGCCATGAATTTATTAAAACAACGGTTCCAAAAGCTAAAGAGCTCAGAAGGTTTATGGAACCAATTATTACTTTAGCTAAAGAAGATAATTTACATCGTCGTCGCTTAGCTTTTACTCGATTAAGAGATAGAGACATTATTCAAAAGCTTTTCACCGACATCGGTCCTTTTTATAAAGAACGCGCTGGTGGTTATTTGCGTATTTTGAAATGTAATTACCGAAAAGGCGATAATGCTCCTATGGCTATTGTCGAGCTCGTTGCTCGTAAAGATGAAAGTGCGGTAGCGTAAATCTTTATCGCGCCAATAGACGAAATCCTTTCGTCTATCTGATAAGTCAGTATAAATATTGATCGCCCTCTTGAAAAAGGGGGCAGCTTTATTAGATAGATTATTTAAAATCCCACGCGTCAAATATCAAACAGATAGATCTTAATTGCATGATTTATGTGATATAATTACTATTATTTATCAAAATTTAATAAGCTCCGTTTGCCTGAGGAGTGTGCTCCTGAGCTTGTTGAAAGGTCATACGTGTCGAAGGGTAAAGTGATAACAAAAAGGGTTTTGTCAGGCATCAAGTAATTGATTAAATTAATATTTTAAGTCGAGGAGAATAATATGGGCGGGAATACAGAATTAGTGAAAATTTGCATAATCGGCAACTCGAAAGTTGGTAAATCAGTAATTAACCATCAAATTCAGACACCAACAGATCACATATCACTACAATATAAAGCTACTATTGGTTTGGATTTTTCTGTGAAAGAATATACTTGTTCTGATCAGACGCCTTATCGTGCTGAAATATGGGACACGGCGGGAAACGAGCTTTTTGCTGCAAGAGGTATGGGTTTAGGTAATTTTCGTGGCACTCGAGTCATATTTGCGGTTTTTAATGTAACAGATAAGAAAAGTTTTGAGGACTTTAAGGCTTTCTTGAATCAACATATTGCCGATCATCCAGATATCTCACCCAACGCTATACAATATGTAATCGTTGGAAATCATTTTCGAGGAGAAGAAAGACGGATTTCGCTGGATGATGCAAAAGCCTATGCTAACGAAAAAGGTGCTGGCTATGTCGAAGTGGATGCGACAGATCCAAATCAAGTAATGGATATTTTATTTAAACCAGCGATGGAAAAATTTCACCAGCGCAATCAGAAACAACAAGCTGAGAATGAAAAAATGTCGCAACCAGTTCCGATACCAGAAGCGCTACGAATAGCCTTAACCAAACATAAAACAATGCTAGAAAATCGTTGGTTTGAGAGACGTATTCTTAGTTATATATTCCGAACGGGCTATACGAGTAAGCAAAAAGTTGATGAAATTAACCATTTTCTGAATGGAAAAGAAGCGTTCGATGAAAAGATTCTCCTTCAAGGCCGAACAGGGAAAATGATCCAGCAATATTTTAATAAAGACGCGCTTCTTAAAATAAAAAGCGAGAGGCAACAAGACCTACAAAAAAACAAACTAAAGCAATAAATCAGGATAATACACTTATACTGGATGCCGTAAAAGTTTAACAAGTAGGGATTTTCTGTATGAAAAATCACGAAGCAGTGCCGGTAAAAATTCTGCTAGAAGGTAATACGCAAGTTGGTAAGACGCTTATCTTCGAGCAAATCAAGAATATAAATGACTCAAAGAAAAAAGCGCACACAAAAACTATTGGAATGGAATCTTTTGTACGTGAGTATGAGTTTGTTAACGATGATAGTTTGAGTTCGTATCGTCTTATGATATTCGATCAAGCAGGAGAGATAAGGTTCAAAAGTACTGTAAAAATTAAGAATTTAAATATTATCTGGTTTGTTTTTGACGTTTCGAATAATCATAGTTATGAAAACTTACAACAGCAATTAGATAAGCTAAAAGAAAACGAGCCAACATCACAAATTGTCATTGTTGGAAATATACGTGCCAATACTAGTAGAGTCGTTGAATATGATGTGGCTAAAGCATTTGCTGATTCCAAGCAGTGTGCATATGTGGAACTTGATGCATCGATTAATGAGCAAGTATATTCAAAATTACTCAACCCTTCGTTAAAAAAAATTCAAGATAAACATTCGGAATTAAAGACAGAATCGTCACCAGTGTTACCGAAAGAGCTAATACAAGCTTTAAGGGGACATCAATCCATGTTGAGAAATCGCTGGCTTGATAGACGTATTCTTAGTTATATATTTCGAACGGGCTATACGAGTAAGCAAAAAATGGATGAAATTAACCATTTTCTGAATGGTGAAGATTTTAATGAAAACATTCTCCTTCAAGGCCGAACAGGGAAAATGATCAGAAAATATTTAAGTAACGATAGGCTTCTTGAATTTAAAAAAAATAACGGTAATGGCGCAAACATTTCTCATAAAACCCCAAAAAAATAGGAAGTATCTTTTTTGCGAGGCTCTGCCTCGCAGCTAAACATTTACACAAATTGTCAGTCTCGGATATTAGAGACGTTATAAACTCCAGCTTGGGCATGTTTGCGCAGATCAAACAATAGTTATCATAACGAGGGTGGAAAATCGTGGAAAACAGAAAATTACCTTTATTGAATTTACCTTCAGAAATATTAGAAAACGACATTGGTAACAAATTAGACCTTATCACGCTTAGTCGAATAGTTCGCGTCAATAAAAAAGCTCCTCAATTATTTCAAAAACCATTTTTTAATGCACTATTAGAAAAATTGGCAGATTATATTGTCATTGAACCGACTGAACCCGACATTGAAAAGATTAAAAAGCTACTTGTTCAGCATCCTGAATTTTTATTAAAAAAAATCAAAGAAGTCATCAATCATACGGGTCGACCCATCGTCAATGTGACACTCTATCAATTGGCTTATGGTGAAGGCGATGTTGAAATGTGTGAAATATTGGAGCCATATTTTGCACGAGCTTGTGGTAGCTTCGCGGCTGGAGAAAATGAAAGACAAAAACAACTGCAAGAAAGATTTTCAGATCAAAATCAAGGAAAAGGATTTGATTTCAAGCCTATTATTCAAGCGATTTCAAATGAACAATTCAATCACGGCGAAGATGAAAATAATAAATGGATATTGAGTGAGGCAACATTAAAAGCAATCAATGCGTTTAGAAAAGGCTTTGATGAAAGTCAGCCGAAAATAATTGATAAGGGAATGCACTTTCGTTTGGAAACACTACAGGAATTGTATGAAGAATATGAGAGGATTGCACAACAATGGCAGTATGATTACAAAAAATGTGGTTTATTAGAAGACGGCGTCATATCGTTTGTTCTGCGTTATGTACCAGAAAATGATGCGCAAAAATTTAAACACGGGTTGTATCATTTGCAGGTTGAAGGATCATCCTGGAGAGAGAATTTTAAACGATCGAAGGTGACTCGCGACGGACATAATTTTCGAGGGGTCTTAGTTGCGGCGTCGCCTGACTTTCATCTCCTTGGCGCTTGCATTGATATATTATTCGGTGGCGAGTACGCGCTACGGCGCGCGGGATTCTGCACGGGTCAGTGCAAAACTTATGTCGAGCAAAAACTTCAAGCTTGCAGAACTTATGCAGCGGCGGAAAGAACCGAAGTCAGCATGTGTGATTTGTTAATGTGAGTCAGGATGATGTCGTTTTTTTACGATCTTGCTATACTGCCTGACGCATTATCTGTAGAAGTTTAGATTTGATCTGACACTCGCGGTAAATTGGAGTAAAATTCAATGAACCGTTTTCATAAATATTAACCATGCGCACTTTTATTCCAGACAGCTGCGTTTTCTGTCCAACCAGAGAATATATCAGTAAGTGTAATACTCCACACAAAACTTCCCAACAAGCTTGTACCACAATGAGCAACCGTATCAGCTTCTACAAAACCAGGGATCATTTCGTTCCATTGATTTGTTTTAATAGGTATGTGTTTTTTTAATAAACTTCCAGGTTTAGTTCCACAAATTCGTTTGGGATAATGGCTTTTAATAGGGCGTAATATCCGATCTATGGTTCTATCACTTATGATTAAAAGCTGTTCTCTTAATTCTTGATCAAGTGGTTGTATTTGCTCATAGTAAGGCAGCCAAAAAGGGATAGCAGTTTTCAGACGCTTACCGCCCTCCATGTTCAGTAACATCTATTTTGACGCAACGACCTAATTTTTAGCTTTTTTTATAAACCTTCTTTTAGCCTTTGGTAACATTATTTATGGCGCAATTCGCCCTTAAGCCTGCCTTAAGCCTATTTCATCCCTGCTGCATTATAATGGCAGCTATTATTTACACAACAAACAAAATAACAAATACATTAGCTTAACTAAAACGA
>Ga0155582_182_pt1 | contig 17438 bp, 16 predicted proteins | sample RifCSPhighO2_12_FD_107239 | JGI IMG/M metagenome (GOLD analysis project Ga0155582, IMG submission 107239) | Gammaproteobacteria bacterium RIFCSPHIGHO2_12_FULL_37_14
TTTTGAAAAATATCCTTCAAATGTACTAAAACCATTTTGCCGTTGGCAAATATTAAAAACTTCTTTCAAATGAATGTCATTTGTATTACTAAGCAAAAATACATTATAATTTTTCCCCAACTCTTTTATAAAATCGAGCCGTTGTTTGGGGATATCAAGCAACATTGCATTCCACGCGATATCAAATTTCTCATCGTTTACTTCAATGCCTAGTTTCTTCTTGAGAATACAGCGAAATTCATCCGAAGAAATTTTACCTATGTCAAAATCATCAAAAAGATGATCTTGTTTGCTCTGCGAATATACCTCATTAAAGTCATGAACCCCCAACTGATTAAACGCTTTCGAGGTTAAATTGTAATCTAGATCTATAATGACACCGCCTAAATCAAAAATAATATTTTTAATTGGCATGATTTTTCTCCATAAGAATATTGATGTATCGCCCCACCCATACTTTTATCATGAACCATCCAAAAGCAAGAAAAGCCATCCTTAATTTTTTGCAAGTAGGAAGCTTTTGATAGAAAGTATTAACAGAGTAATTTTATTTAAAATAGGTTTGATATAGCCTATTGGTAAATATATTTTTAGGATCATAAATTTTTTTAAGTTCAATTATTTTTTCATATCCAAGGTATGCGCGCTTGAATTGCGCATCACTCGCAAAATTTTGATATGGTAAATAATAATTACCGCCCATTGATAATGCAGCATCAATCAATTTTTGAGTCCACGATTTAGCATTCTTAACTGCGCTTACCGATAAATCTTGATTAAAATATAAAACAACAGCAAAACAATTCTTTTTTGCGTATGGCAATATAATATTTGATTCTGCAGGTACATATCGAATAGTAACATTAAGTAAATTGATATTATTTTCTAAAATAATCGGACGTAATGTTCGTATAAATTCAGAAAGTTGGTTAACAGGAATGAAATATTCTTGTAACCAATCTGCGTTATATTTACTGTAGTGATTCGATGCGAATTTGACCGGCTTTTCCATTGCATTGTTTCTAGTTACCACCCGACTGTTGTATATTTTTTTAAAGATTCGTTTCTCCATGCTCCAGCGCCATTCTTTTCCTAATTTACCATGTCTCGATATATTGAATATAGGCGTGAGAATAGCATTCCACTTATCAGGATTATCCAAGGGAATAACTTCGTTTGGTAATTTTTTAATATCAACATAAGTAATAACGTACATATCCTGTAAAAAATTAACATCAGGTACTACATTTAGATGCGCATAAAACAAAGTCACATCCTTTTTGTTTAATACTTTCTCGCGAAAATACTTTGCGAAGTCATCCAAGCCTATCGCTTGATATTGACTGACAAGTAAAACATTATCAGTCAATTGCAGCGTTACATCGGTAACAACGCCAAATAATCCATAACCACCTATTACTGCCGACCATAGCTTTGGATTTACCGTTGGCGTTACAGAAACTTTCTTTCCATTCGCGAGCAATATATTAAATGCCACCATGCTATTTCCGACAGCGCCTGCACGAAAATCATCTCCATGCGCATTAACGCTCATTGAGCCGCCTACAGTAAAAATGTTAGGAGATTGCATCGATTTAATCGCCAAATTATATCGATTAATATACTTCTGCAAATCTCCCCACGTTATTCCACTTTGCACTGTGACTTGCTTCTTTTTCTGATCAACCCTTAAAATTCTGTTGAATGACAACATATCTAGTTCAATAGCTTTAAAGGCGAGTGATTGACCACCTTGGCTGTGTTGCCTACCCATAATAGCGATTGGAACATGCTCATTATTTGCTTTTTGAATTGCATTTAGGATGTCAGTTTCAGATTTTACGTGTATAACGCGCGATACTTGTGTTGCACTAATTTGCCCATTGTCGTTTAAAGTAATAGCAAAAGATGATGAACTTAAAACTAGTATTAGTACCATTTCAAATAACGGATGAAAGGATATTAATTTTTTAACATTCCAATAATATTTCATAAATTTCTTCATTAGCCAATAAGAACAGCGTAAAAATTATGCAGTTCCCTGCTCAACCTCCATAATCTTATCATTATGCTAGTACCACTTGGCAGTGATTTTTCATAAATCCTTACTAAAGCCTCATCTTTTTCCTCCATTCTTCATCTCTTTTTTTACGTTCAGTCCCATCTATAAGCCAGCGCTGGTAGCATTGGGGCTTGCACTATTGCACTTTTAAAATGGCAATATGTAATAATACAACCCTGATACCTACGTTAAAAATAATTTCATTTGAGACAGGCATACAGATTCTTACATTTTGTTTGCATCCGCGAAACGCTAGCGAAATTTGAGCGCTTTTACGGTTAAAACACAGAGAAACGTTTCAAAATAACTATCTGCGACCCTTAATAAATGCACAGCTACTAGCATTAACTATTCCTGACAAGCCACAAAGCCGATTACAAAAATATGTGATTACTAATGAGGGCAAAAGGTGGTTGATATAAACCACAAATATTTTTTACTTGACTACCCTAGTCTATCTTCCGAGAATGGCTTCTCAAATTTACCTTGAGGATAGTTATATGTCTTTAAATAGATCGCTTAGCTACAAATATAATCAAGCATTCACTTTTGATTGGAACGATTATCGCACTATTAAGCCAAATGAAAATCAGTTATCAGAGATCACATCATTTTTGGGAAAATCAACAACTGTAGAAGAAGCATTCAAAACTGATGAAAAATATGAACTCGCCTGGCTCTGCTATAAGATAGGCACCTTTTATAATCATATCAAACGTAATCCTGACTTAGCTTTGCCTCAATTAAAAATTGCTGAACAAATACTATCTGATGAAGGGCTTGCCTGGACACAGAATCACCTTGCCTTTACTTATCAACAGAAACTTGCTGCCGCTAAAAGGCAAAATAAAATAGAAGCAATGGAAGAATATTCGACTAAGGCACTTGAATATTGTGAAAAGGCAAAAAGCATTTATCAATCTACTTGCCCTTGTTCAAATACACTTCGACAAATTAAAATCGTCGCCTTTGCTCATTGTGTACAAGCGTTAACTGAATATGAAATGGGCAAACTGAATGATGCGCTTGCAAATTATCGATTAGGATTAGATCTGTATGAAAAAAATAATGCGCTGGACGATCAATATGCCAGAGCTAAAAATCGCTTCGCTATGATGCTTGCTGAAAATAATCAAACTAAAGAAGCTCAACTTGCTTTTGGAGAATTAGAAAAGTATTGGGATGAGAAAAGCGACACGCTCAATCCTTATCCCGCAAGATTTTATATTTCTTACGGTGATTTTTTAGTTAAAAGGAATGCCGACAATTTAGCTCCTGCCTTAGATAAGTATAAAAAAGCGTATGAGATTCTGCGGATAACAGACGGACAAGAAGCCGAATTTACAAAAGATATCCATAAAAAGTTCCTAGATATTGAAGAAAAATTTCAGAAAGAAAAAAAATCTAGCTACTCTCCAACGATGTATCGAGCAAACAATACTACTTCAACTAGTGGAAATACTATCGTTGAAAAAAAAGAGATTAAGCGTCCAGACGTATTTTAAAAAACTTGCTTCTTGAGAGTCGCTGGGCTGATTTTCTAGAAGTGCACTTAAGATATGGTATAGCAAAGTTGCTTGATGTCTCTGACCTATACCATATGGAAATGCATGGGTGCAAACAACCACGCTTATTGACTTTACATCAGCCAAACAAATAAAAGAAAAGGACTACTAAAAATGCACTTGCCAATCAGCATTAACGATTTGCTCAATAAATCAATCATTGAATCTTAACAATCTTTTCTAAAGGAAGTTGGTAGTGAGTTACTCGAAGAATCATGCCACATTCCGTTAACTGACTTATGCCGACAAATGGCAATTGTTGATGGCGGTGATGAATATTTAAAACCACGAAATATAGGCTTATTGTTTTTTAATGATGAACCACAAACATTTTTTCCTTATATCCAAATTGATGTCGTTCACTTTCCTGATGATGAAGGTGGCGACATCATTCAAGAAGCAATATTCAAGGGCCCTTTAGATCAACAGTTACGTGATGCATTAAGGCATATTAAAAATAATTTCATTACGGAACGTGTATTAAAAATTCCTGGGCAAGCAGAAGCAAAACGCTTTTTTAATTACCCTTATGAAGCTATTGAAGAAGCTCTAGTCAATGCAGTTTATCATCGCAGCTACGAAATTAGAGAACCTATAGAAGTGCGCATCAACCGTACCACTATCAGCATTGTCAGCCACCCGGGGCCTGATCCGTCTATACTCGATGAGGATATTAAGGTAGGACGCTTGGTAAGCCGACGATACCGCAATAGACGAATTGGCGAATTTTTAAAAGAATTAGACTTTACGGAAGGCCGAGGTACCGGCGTTCCAAAAATGCGTAGGTCATTGAAAAATAACGGTTCTCCTGAGCCTATTTTTTACACCGATGGCGTTAGGCAGTCATTTTGGACTGAAATCAAAATTAATCCTGAATTTTTAGTAGAGTTTGCACCACCAATGAGCCGACAAGTCACCGGACAAGTCGCCGGACAAGTCGCCGGACAAGTCGCAACTGAAACAGGTATACAGGTTCTTACATTTTGTTTTCATCCGCGAAAGGCTAGCGAAATTCAAGCGCTTTTACGGTTAAAACACAGGGAAACGTTTCAAAATAACTATCTGCGACCCCTAATAAATGCACAGCTACTAGCATTAACTATTCCTGACAAGCCACAAAGCCGATTACAAAAATATGTGATTACTAATGAGGGCAAAAGGTGGCTTGAGGAGAATCAACTAAACCATACCATTTGACTTTGCACATGTAAAATAGACTTTACAAATCATAATGTATAGTTTATTTTACATTCTTTGTGTAATGAGAGGTGTTATGCCAAGACTAGATACTAACTTAACCATTCATAATTGCATTCAAGAATTAAGAAGCAAACATGGTTTGACGCAACAAGAGTTAGCAGATGCAGTGACTGTTACTCGCGCAACGATTCTTGCTTTAGAAAGAGGGAGCTACAATCCTTCACTTGAATTGGCTTTTAGAATCGCAAAATTTTTTAAACTTGACATTGAAGAAATCTTTTTTGAAATGGAGTAAACAATGAACAAAATAATTCGTTTTATGAAATGGTACATTATAGCTGGATTTGTTGTATCGCTCACATACATGATTTGCTGGAAATTGAATATCTCTTCTCCAATAGCTGAGTGGATATTTTCAAAGACTCCCCGCATTTTTAATACGATACTTGGTTTTGGATTAATGATTTGGTTTATTACGTTAACGGTATTTCTTTTTGTGATGATCACTCAGTCATCCATTCGGGAACGATCCTTGAAAAAAATAGCTAATATAAAAGATCAAGACGAGAGAGAAAACTATATCTCAGGCAAAGCATCCCGCGCTGCTTATCTTTCGAGTTTAAGTCTTATGTTATTTTTTTTATTTTATTCAGTTTGTGGTGTTTCGCTTAATAAATTTACCCATCCTGCTCAAAATGGCGGGCATAAATATTCAATATCAATGAAGTTTGACTATCATATTATGAATGAAGCAAAAGCTAATAATCCTAACTTCGAAAAAGTTTTTGATACTCAAGCTTTAATACCTTCAACATCAACAATATTATTGATATTAATCGCATTGCAACTTCTAGCTTACAATTTTTCTATTCGAAGAGAGAAGCGGTAGAAAATTAAGATGTAAAAAATCCACGCAGGAACAGCAAGTCCTGCGTGGATAATAACTATTAATATTTAACCTTCATCTTATCCTGCAAAAATTGTCCGACTTTAGTGATATAAAATGCCTCACCAACATGCAATCCCTGCTTTATATCATCTGGATGAATAATAAAGCAGGGATTGCATGTTGGTGAGGCGATTTATGCAAGTAAAAGGTTGGCGGGTTTAGTTGGAGGAAGGTGCGGGTGCTGTGTTGATGAAGCAGTGATTGATCGTCCCCTTTTGGCAATTTTTTGATAAAAAACCGCTTAATTTACAATAAATTATCTCGTTCAAAATATCGATCATCAATTTAATACTATTTTAAGGGTATTCTGTGATAATAATCGAAAATTAATGTACAAACGAGACAATTAACGAGGTGAGCAATGTCAGGCAATAGAAATCTTAATCTAAATGAAAAAGTTGAATCCGCAGAAGCTCGGTTTTTGCAAGAAAACTCTTCGGAAAACGCTGCTGTCAAGCCGCGTAATAACGTTATGAGTATGAGTAAAATATTAGAAGAACTTGAAGACAAAGATTTGTCAAAAAGACTACATAAATTATTAGACGAGTGTGAAAAGAAAAAACATCAGAAAAATGAAAAAGACCCTCATCAAGAAAAAATAAATGAGATTCAATGTGCCTTATCTCATATCCGAGGAGGTACGCTAGAATATAATAACCGCAAAATAAAACTTAATAATGAAAATGAAGTTGCACGTGGTGGCTTCAAGGCCTTATTTGATATGGGTGAAGGCCATGTGATTGCGTTAAGGAACGATAATGATGGTTATAGTGACACAACCGTTATGCAATGGAAAAATGCAACTATATATGAGCCAGAGAGAGCTGCTAAATTACGTAAACTTGGCCTTCAAACACAAGATTATGAGTGCGTAGAGGTAAAAATTGAAGGCTACGCTATGCCCGCCCTTCGCATGACACATTTTAAAGAATTACTAAACCAAGGTAAGCAAATTCGCGGGGTTGGGAAAAATGAAAAATTTGGTTCTTCTATGGTCTTCGGTCATGCTGAAAATCTTGAGAATGAAGAATATCTTAAACTTATTTTCAAACCACTTATTAAAGATATTGCAATTTTAATTAGTAATGAAATTGATCTTGGTCCTGATTCTCTCGAAACATTTGTTATCACCAATAAAAATATGAAAATGTCAAAACAATCTACAAATGCGTCAAACACAATTGTTAACCTTGAACAAGAATTGCATTTTTATTTATTAGATTTTTTTGAAAAGCAGCGATTTAACCAGCGCGACGATATGTTGTTTAATATGTTTGAGAAAGATGAATATGATTATGAGAGTGAAATAAAATTTTATTTGCGTTCTGCTTATTCTGGTATATTACATGCAGTTAAACCAGATGAGCTTGCCGTATTAAACTTAGAATCTTTGTGGGCATTAGATGAAAAATTAACACTGTCATTCAAGAAAATAAAAAAGGATTTGCTCAACGCTATTCTAGAAGAAGCAGAAAAAATATATGATATTGATCAGAATCAAAACCAGAATTGTAATAAGCTTAAGTAACAAACCATCGGGGTTAGGGGTAGAAAGAAAAGGGGTCAAGTGGTAGCTATCGAGGCTGCCAAGGCAGGCCTCAATGACACAAACGAACGAGGATAATAGTTATGAGTACAGCTCGAGACGTGATGGAAAAATTGAACATAAATGAAACCCACCTGAGGCGGGTTGAGCCAACAAAATCATTATTAATAAAGTCAATGCCCTGCGAGCGGCAGACCGCAAAAATAAGAAATAAAGCGGTGGATAGTATGGAGCAAGGTGATGTTGTAGACGTTATTCATCGGTATGATCAAAGCTGGCGTGGTCAGAGGAACACATTTGGCGAAATAGTTCTCTATAGTTTTCTAATGTTATATTTACTGTGGGTGTATTTTCAGAAGTTTGATGACATAGTAAATAAAAAAGCAACGTGTTCATTAGATGATGTAAATCGTATGGACCAAATGAACGATGATAGCTATGAGAAGATATATAATGAAATCAATGGCTATTTTTTGACTTTTATTGCTGTGCTAGCGGCAGGTATCTTACCTAACATACCTAACACATTAAGATACAGAGAAACAAAAAATGCATGTGCGGAATGGTTAAATGAGAAATTAGGCAAGGAAAAATTTACAGAAATCCAAAAAAATTGGACATTCTATGAACGATATCGAGATGTTTTATTATCAATAGCAGAAATCGAAGAGCTAACGAATTTATCTCAAAAAAATTCCGTAGGTAACACCACTACTGTAATAAATGAAGAAAAGAATACAAATTGCGAAAATTTATTATTAGGATCAACAACCAGATTATTTCCATTAATCACTGAAAAAAAGAAGCAAGAAGATACTTATTGCGGATTTAAACTAGGATTTTTATTAGGCAAGAGATTTTAAGCCGAAGCAGAAATTTCGATGCCTCTCTGTTGATACCACCTTTAGGATGCTATTGTCGTTTGAGTTAGGTATTTATTGGCTTGGCGGGCGTAAAAATAATAACTCACTAATAGACCGATGAGTTTTGAAGTGCTTTTACTAAATCGTCCGGCATAGGGTACTTTAAATATTTAGGAAGCTGAGAAATCTCTATTTGTTCATCATATAAATTAAAATTATTTTGCTTTGCAGCCATTCTATGTACCGGAATATTGAACTTAAGTGCATACGAAACGATTTTTTTACATTGGTCTCTTGTAAGTACATTTGAATAATTATGATCGTACAATAGCCCAAGATAAATTTTACTAGGTCTGAACTGACCCCAAAAACAGACACCGAATTACTGCTGCTTTTGGGGATCATGGATGACACTACAAATCAATCAACAAAACTTAACCATCACCTTATCCTGCAAAAATCCCTCAACCTTACTGATACAAAATGCCTCACCAACACGCAATCCCTGTTTTATATCATCAGGATGAATAATAAACTCCTTACCAACTCTCACCGTCCCAAGCTTCACTTCCGATTGAGAAGCGTCAATCTGCGCAGTCACTGCCATCTTGTTATGAGTGCCACTCCAGTGAGTCACACCTTCCGCACTTAGCTGATCATTCAAGCGATGACAAATAATGGTATTGGCACAATTCAAAATCTGGCTCTTGAAGGTAACATCGACTCTATCCAAGTCTGCCAAACCCTGTGTGCCAAAAATCGCGTGTACGCCCTTCCCTCTGCCCATGTTAACGAGATTTAGCACTTGCTCACCGGCAAACACAGAGAATTCATCAAACACAGTAAATATTTTCTTGCCGGCATCATAGTGATCAATCACCGCTTTAATATCATTGATGACCAGTTTACCAAGCACTTTTGAAAAACTTGGAAAACGTAACGCTGGCAATGCAAAATAGACAACAGCATTTTCGTCAATGATCTGCGGCAGCGTAAAAGTTTTTTCTGACAGCGTGAAAAATTCTCCCAATTCAGAATTCAGCAAGATGTTCAAATGCGCACGCAAGCCGGTAATATCTTTGCGATCGTAATTTTCCAACATGCTTGCCTTCTCAATGAGATCGGCATCGCGGGTTTCACGCGCAACATTCATCAGTGATTCAAAATCCAGACATTGTGCGACTGTTCTTAAATCGAATATTTTTCGTGCTTTTTGCAGTACTTCAAACGTTGTCTGCAAATAATCTTCGGCAATCGAACGATAATAATCATTCTCCCAATGATCTTTCAAGCTGATGACTTTATCCTTGAGTTCGGTGTAACCGCCATTTGCCAAACAATTGTAATGGTATTGATTGGCGCAATTGAATCCATAGAATGGTCTGCCATATTTTTCAGCCAACGTCTGCATCCACTCCACATTTTCAGTTGTCGGCTTTCCATCCACCACGATCAATGGATAACCTTTTTTGATGGCACGCTGATGAAACCGTCTCAGCGTGATCGTCTTACCACTACCCGTCGTACCCAGCACCAAAACAATCTGGTTAATATAATGATCTGGCAGTGTCACATAATCTCCAGAATATTTTGATACGCCTAGCACAGTCGCATCATATTGATTGTCATTCAAGCGACTCAACTTCTTGTCCAGTTTATTACTACTAACTTCCTTACGTTCGGTTAGAAGACTACCATCTTGCAATGATTTCCGTGCTTTGGTGTAAGGTGTCACTTGATCATGGCCAATCACACTTAAAACACCAGCCAGCAACACCGAAAAACTGGCTATGTATGCCGAACCATAACGTAACAGAAAACTAAATCCTGTATCGGGATGATTATGAAGCAAGTATCTCCAGAAAATTTTATTAATGGTAAATCCATAGCTAAACATGCTGTGCAGATCGAGATTAAACCCGCCAAAAAGTGCGCCCAATGCAGCGCACAACAACCCAGCACCCAAGACATACCACCATTTAATTTCAAAAATTTTGGCCGCAGCAAACACCAGAAACGCAACCAGTGCCGTACCCGTATGCCAAATCAGAGAACCTGCCATAATCAACATCATCAAGCTCTGACGAGGATTAGCATCGATATATTCATTGAACCGATCTTCAAAATTCTTCATAGCAATTCCTCAAGTTTGTGTATTTTGATATAAGATTTTTGTGCAGCATGCCTTGCAAGCGATGACACAATATTTTCCGAGCAAAAGTACCAGACTTCTGAAATTTTGAATTGCGCACCATAAGCCCTGAATATTTGCTCAAGCCGCCGTTTACTTTTGAGCGTCAATTCCACTTCAATAGCAATTTCCCGATTATCTGGAAAAATCATTTTTCCATCAGGAATGTGTCCAGATTTACCAATCCCTTCGGTAAATTTATCGCGTTTTAACACACGCTCACTGACCCACACTACAGTTGGATAAAGTTGAATTAGTTTGAAATAGACCTCCATAATAGTGAGTTGATGTTTGTAATTATCTTTTGGTAAATTAAAAATGGCTGGTAAGTGCGTATATTTAGCGCCCTCATTTGTCAGATAAAATGCACCATGCCGGTTATGAAACACACGCTCATGATTGACCAAACCAGCTTTCACCAGTCTTTGCATCACCTTGTAACTTCGCGGCGTTTTCACTCCAAACTTCTTTTCAATCTGCGGCATCTCACAAAAACCAAACTCATTAATAAAATTTAAAATTTCTACATCTCTATCTGTTATTAACATCTCACCTCCTCCTTTAATTATTTGATTTTCTTTTTTTCTTTTATGACCTTAATAACTCACTGAACTCTCCGGTGCTCGGGTGGCTGACCACCCTACCTTCTCTCCACGTTGTGGGAGGGTGGTCAGCCACCCGAGCACCGCTCCGAACTGTATGCTGACTGGCTTTTATAACATCCTGCACGGAGAATGCTTTTCGCCAGCTTTTTATCCCTGCCATTAGCCGCTTCTTTGTGATGATCTATTCCTCTTATCAGGAAAAAATTTCCCACAGATGGAGGGGGAGGTCACCGGCAAAACCCCCGAAATTCGAATTATGGGGGTTTTGCCGGTGACCCCCTCCCCCGTTCACGGGAAATTTTCTGTTTCTACTGTTTGGATTTTTATTTTTGGATTAACAACAAAAGCTGCCTGCTTTGGTCTGCCGACACTTGCCTGTTTGACTTCCTGCCGTAGCCATCCCGTTTCTATCAATTCATCACAAGCACTACGCACCAGCTCATTGCTGCTCAGCAATGACCAATCTTTTTTGCAAACCTCTCGCACTGAAAAACCAGATTTCAACTTGCCTTGTTCAATTTTTCTGGCAAGTACCGCTGCCGCTTGATGTGTCATATCAGTCGCCATACCATAAATTCGCTCTGCATGAGATTCCAGATAGCCACACCATGCAATCGCCGTGACAGTATGATCAATGGAAATAGCATCAGCTTTTTTGCCATCTGCGAGATCAATTAAATAAAAAATTAATGCGAGACTTGGTGCGAGACTGCGGTATTTTGATAAATGCTCAATCAGGATTGGATGATCGTCACCACGCAACTTGTCTTTTTCAAGATCAGTCAACCAGCAATAAAAAATCTCTTGGGCATGCTCTTCAAAACTGAAATAGGGGATGCGCCCTTCTTCGTGCTTGGTTGCACCATGCTGGATGAAATCCATCTCAGATAATGTTTTGAAAATATCAAACGCACGTTGTTTCGCTTTGACATCGGGAACACGGTCTACCAATCGCCAGTCACTTTTTTCATCTGGATAGACAAACAATTGAAACCGCTGCAATAAACCATCATTATCCGCGCCGCGAATAGCTTGATGTAAATAGCGTAATAATTTTGCGGGCTGGGTACTGCCAAACAAAGAGATACATAAATTTTTAGTATGTACTGTCCCGCGGCCAATACGATCACTGGTTAAAGAGCCATCACCATTCCACGCTTCCAGAAAAAATGAGCGATCGCCTTCACGTCCATCTTGTTCCCATGACGCTAACAATCCAATTAACTCATCACGGTACAACAGTAAACCACGTGGATTATCTGCCAATAATTCGCTCAATTTTTCAATCGTAGCATCATTGGTTTTATAACGTTTCCAAATTGGTTTTGATGGCTCTTGTATTTGCGCTAATTTATTTTTTAAATCCAGTGCATCGTATGATTCCTGATGCACTTTCTTTTTTAATAATTGCTTTTGCGCTTTCAACATTTCACTTTTGATGGCTTCTTTTTCAGCCTTCAAAAATTCAGACTCTGCATAATAACTCGCGGCACTTTCATCAAACGCCTGTTTTGCCTCTGCTTCCAGCACATTGATAAAACGCATCACTTCCGATATTGCGGGTGTTTTCAACATCCCAGGACGGCCAACGACGCCGCCCCAAAGATTGGGAACCACCAACCAGTCGTCTTTTTGTTTTGGCTTCACAGCGCACCCCGCTCCGATGATGGCAGCAGCTGCTACAATCGCAGCAACCGCAATGAAGTCCACCGGACACTGCATGCGCTCGGCAATATCTATTACCCAATCACGAAAGGGCTCAGGAATATTGGTGGGCAGTAACGGCAAGACAGGCAGCAGACTGTGTTTGATTGGCTCTGGATCAGGCCAGTTTGAATTGTCTTGTGTCATTTTTATTGCTCCGTGCTCTTCAGGGAATTTAACAGATGAAAGTAGACAATTTGTTATCCTGAGGTGGATAAAACAGAGGGATGCCTCTCTAACCAGGCGTTAATTTCAGACTTTCTATAGCGAACTAATCGACCCATCTTGACAAATCGTATACCCGTTCCAGCCCAACGTTCGCGCTCTAATGTTGCTAATGAGCAATCACGAATCGCTGCAACGGTTTCTTGGGAAAATAAAGCCCAATTCGGGGCTTGTTCATATTCATTGATGAGGATAATGCGAGATGTTTGAACTTTCATAATACCTGCTCCAAGCAAAATTAAGAGGAAGAGATATTACCAAATGACAACGGTTCGTCAACAATATATATTATAACAACAGATAAATATATAAATTGACTTTTTTGATAACGTTATGTATGCTACGCGATATTCGCTAGGACACCTACTCAGGACAAGTAATATGGCAACCTCAGATAAATTTGACGATGAGTCACAGCATCCCCAGGAATTGAACGGCTGGCAAGATCGCATCAAGCAACGACTAAAAGCGCTTGGCATGACCCAAGAATCTCTTGCGCATAAAATAGGTATCACACGTAGCGCCATTTGCCATTACTTGGCTGGTCGTAGAGTTCCTTCATTAAGTCAATTTTCAAAACTGGCTGAGGTATTGGAAGCAGAACCTAGCTGGCTGCAATTTGGTTCACCTCATGAAACGCCCGCTGAGAAAGTATCAAGACTCATGACATCTCTTCATCCTCTTCCAATCATTACATGGGAACAAGCCGCTGAATTTAAGGATTTAAGACAATTGGATTTATCAAAAACAAAAGAATGGGTTCCAAATTATTTCACACATCGTAAAGATGTTTATGGTTTGAAAATTAAAGGTGATGCGATGATTTCACCTAACGGCCAAAGCAAAAGCTTTCATGAAGGTGATATCATTGTCGTAAATCATAATGGTGTTGCAGAACCTGGCGATTTTGTTGTTGCAAAATTAACGACGACTGAGGAAATAACTTTTAAGCAATACGTTATTGATGCCGGCAAGAAATATTTAAAACCTTTAAATCCTCAATATCCCACTATCGAAATTACTGGGATTTATAGTCGCCTTGCGGTGGTTACGCATTCTATATGCCCGAACAAGATTGATGATACGACTGTGACGATATCTTACAGTGGTTCATTTTAGTGGATTTTTGATTGTAGAAAGAAAATTGATGAAATTGAAAAATTATTAATAATCTTTTGGAAGCATAATAATGGGCGCATTATCATCGGCATTTACTGGAATAATAATCGCAGTCATTAGCTCTTGGGTCACAGTGCAACTGTCTTTAAGAAGATTTCAGAAAGAAAAGATATGGGAAAGAAAATTTGAAGCCTATATTAAAATAATCGAAGCTTTGCATAATGTTAAAGATTATATGGCTACAGAAGAAAATTTTGAAATTGGCATTCGAAACCGAGAAAATGCTTCTCCCGAATATTTTTCGAATTCTTTTGCTAAATATCGAACCGCCAATGATGAAGTAGCAAAATACAGAAGTATTGGTGAATTAATAATTTCAGAAGAAGCCGTGTTATTACTAAATGAATATTTTAAAAATACCAATGTTAACGTTACGCACTATATGGACGAAATTAACTCCATTTGGAATGCCGCAAGTTCTTGCTTAACCAAATTGCTAATTATTGCTAAAGAAGATTTGAATGAGTCAACCAACTCTTATTTCATAAGTATATTTATTTCTAAAATGTATTATCTAAAACAATATCTTGAAAGAGACAATAAACATGCCGATTAAAATTGATCTGATCGCAAGAATTATAGAACGAAAAATTATACCCGAAAAAAATTGCTACGCTGGCAATTTTTCTGTTTTTCTTACAAATGCCAAACGTGTTAGCAATCCTGCGCCAGAAGCATGCTTTACTATTGGTATCGAAGTAGGAGGAACGCGCCCAAAAAGAGTTGTGTTTTTGGATTTAGAGCCAACTATTGATGTCTCTGATTATCAAAAAAGCTTTATTACCCCCATCCGTTTATTTCAAGATAACCTTTGTTTCTGGTACTACAAAGAAAAAATTTATCAAACCAGTAGGGATGAATTTTTACCAAATGAAATTGATGAAGTAATATTACGCATTAAACTCCATGACATCGAAGAATCACAAGAAATTCATGCCTTACGCAGAAAAATATCCAACTTAATAACTGTTATTGAAAATAAATCCACTCCAAATAATAGAAAACGCATTCCTGATGATGTGCAGATTGCTGTTTTTTCCCGAGACAATGGGCAATGCGTGAAATGTAGCGCACAATCTGAATTACATTTTGACCACCTTATCCCTGTTTCAAAAGGTGGCTCTGATACGGTAGAAAATATACAGATATTATGTAGAGCGTGCAATCAAAGAAAAAGTAACAATATTGGTGGGTAATTTTAAATACTGAATTTCATTTAAAGCCCACCCTTTTCTTTATTTTTTTCTGTTACTGTCTTCATTTTCGTTAGCTAATTTACCGGTATACTCATTAAAATTGAATTGTTTGCCACTTGCAAAGTTAATCTTACCTGCTTCTGCTAATTCACTTCTATTCTCAAATTCTACATCTTTGAGAAATGCAAAATCATAAGATCGACCAGATGCAGATAGATTATCGGTAGCTATCCCAGCTATTTCATTTAGATTATAATAACAGTAAGCCATAGCCGTTAAGTTATACAGTGCGGTAGCTCTTTCTCTCCGATTACGATTAGATGCTAGGATAAAGATTCCTTTGTTAGTATCAGGACTTTGATAAAGAGCTGCTGAAAATCCAGTCTCGTCAGCTTTTTTTAAATTCCTATATAATACGTTCCCTACTGCTCGTCTTTCCAGCCTATTGAGCTTAGAAAGGACTGTAACACATCTAAAATAGCCTTCAACTGTACCTTGCTTTATATCATTTCTTGAATGAATACCTTCTAGCTCTGGTGACTCATAACCAATTGTTTTATGCATTTCTCTGATAATGCGATCTACAAAATAACTTTCATGATTCAGCTTTGTTCTTTCATTGCGCAGCTCTTCAAGTTTTGTGGTGTACATATCCCAATGTCCTTCAGCAATAGCTATACTATCCACCTTGCCTGATAAAGCATCTTCTATTAGTCCTGGCTGTAACTTATATACTGCCAAGAAATCACGCTCTGACACAGTTGGCATTAAAATGCCCCTATCATAAAGCTCTCCACGTTTTTCTAAGTATTGTATGAAATCAGCAGGGGTATCAATTTCCATAGAAATTAATTCTAGATCACTTCTTAAAAATATATGGACTGGAATGCCAAAATGCCTTTCAAATCCGCCTAAAATTTCCGTTTTTTCCTCATCATCGAATTGTGCTTCACCTAGCAAGTCAAGAATCACAATTCCAGTAATTTTTTGGACTGTACTAGTATCAAATGTTATTTCAACATTGATCTTATTTGTAATATTTAATTTTTCGTGTGCTTCAATTGCTGTCTTGATTGATTTTAGTTGCTTGATTCCTTTAACTATCTGATTGAGAATTCTCCCAATATCTGTATCATTTTTTTCACTGATGTTTTTTGTTTCTGTTTTTGATTTTGTTTGGAATCCAATTAAATGTGTGTCAAACAAAATTAGCGTATCTGCAATTTCTTTTTCTTGATTGTTGCTTTTTTTGTATTTCGGGTTAGATACGACAAAGTCACTTAAGAAGATTTTTTCGCATATTTTATGCACAACACTTTCAGAAGCAATTCCTTGCTCATGTTCAGTTTTGCCCATATAAACGAATCCCTTTTAACTGGAATAAATGATGTCCCCAAAATTAGGTAAGACACTTTTTAAGCGATATATAAACTGGCTTCACCCTTTAGTTTGCTTAGCCTTATCGTCACCACTTACCAATCTAACATTCAATGGATGCTTGAGTGCAAACGTCTCAACTAAAGCTTGCCTTAAAACACTTTGCTCTTTTTCTATTAGATCATGCGCCGAGGGAATATAAGCCCCTTTGATAAGAAGAGTTTCATCAAAATCATATTTAAGCAATTTAGCCATCCTAGCAAGCAAATCAGCCAATTTCTGAGGAATTTTGTCTGTCCAGATTTTCTTGTCCGTGTCATCCCCCTCTTTCGGATAAGAACTTAAGTGATCTCTGTAAGATGCCCAACTTTCTCTAACAGACTTGTCCTTATAAAAAGCGATGTCAATTTTATTCAAGGCACGCACATGTTCATAAGAGAGCGTCTGGGCACGAGTTTCCATAAGGGTATTAAAGATTTCTTCTTTGCGGCGTTTTTTATTTGATAGACTGTCTAATATTTTTCCAACCTGCAAAGCAAATATTGGTGAGAGAATAATTGCAGCAACATTTAGCCAGTCAGATATCTTTATTTGATCTAGCATAAGCTTTCTCCTTAGCCTCCAGCTTTCTACATTGCTTCTACATTTTGACTGGTTACTTTCTATCCTTCTGTAACCTATTGATTTTATTAGCTGGCGATGGGACTCGAACCCGCGACCTGCTGATTACAAATCAGCTGCTCTACCAACTGAGCTACGCCAGCGTTTGGAAAGAA
>Ga0155582_183_pt1 | contig 16054 bp, 19 predicted proteins | sample RifCSPhighO2_12_FD_107239 | JGI IMG/M metagenome (GOLD analysis project Ga0155582, IMG submission 107239) | Gammaproteobacteria bacterium RIFCSPHIGHO2_12_FULL_37_14
TTCTTAATGTTAATTTTTGCATAACAGGCTTAAATAAAGCAAGAATTTGATAAAAATCTTTTCTGGGATTAAAGTTATAAGATGTTAAAAATACTGTTATTCTTTATTATTTCTGTTGTTGATCTGATGGCTGAAGGTCATCAAAATCTGGTTGTAAGCTCAGAAATTACTGCGAGATTTATCGCTAAATTCTGCCTATTTCTGGGTTTAGTTCTACTTTTTACAATTCTTGTTGCTAAAATTTTAAAACTTACAACAAAAATCCCTGTAATTGCTGGGCAGATAATTGCCGGAATCTTATTGGGGCCTTCATTTTTGAATATTGCTTCATGGAAATTTTTTTCAGACAGCTTGGTTGTAAATTCTATGGAAATCATTTCATCAGATCTTTTTGTTTTTTTGATTTTGATTATTTCATCAGCATTTACTGTTTCTTATCTTTTATGGCTTGCTGGTTATGAAACAAATATTTCAGAAATGATAAAGGTCGGTCCTGCTGCAATCTTGGCCGGTTTTTTAGGCGCTATTATTCCAATAATTTTTGCAGTATTTGGTATTTTCTTAACTTTGGGGCTTGGATGTCCAGTTGTAACTGCAATTGGTGTAGGTCTAATTTTTTCTGCTACAAGTGTTTCAATTCCAGTTGCAATGTTAGTTTCCCAAAAAAAGATGCATTTGCGTTCATCAAAAGCAACTTTGGGTGCAGCGATAATCGATGATATTTTTGCGGTAATTTTATTATCATTTTTTATTGTTTTATTACAATCTGATTTCTTTAGTGATTGTCAGATCATATCAGGTGCCATTCATACACATTCAGTATTAAATTCGATATTTAGAATTTTAGCTTCATTTGCGCTATTTTTTGTGGTCGGCATGACTGTGATTCCATTTTTGAATAATTTATTTAACAAAAATAGATTTTTGGGTTTAATTGCGCCAACAGCATTTTGTTTTATGCTGTTCTATTTTTCATTTGCAGAATTATTTGGAGGATTAGCGGGAATTACTGGTGCATATTTTGCAGGTATTTTCCAAAGACGAGTAGATATAAACCATCTTAGTGAAGCAACATTAACGCCGTTTATTAATTCAATTTTATTACCGCTATTTTTAGTTTCAGTAGGGCTGCAACTCGATATAACTACTTTAACTTTCTATGATTGGATAATTGCATTGGTTCTGCTAATTTTAGCAATTCTTTCTAAATTTTTTGGGGTTTATATTGCAACTTTTATAAGCAATATTTTCTTTGAGACTAAAAAATGGACGTGCCTTGAAAGTTATATTTTTGGTTCTTCGATGGTAGCTCGTGGTGAAGTTGGGCTTGTAATTGCTACGTTATTAAAAAATATGCAAGTTATTAATTTATCTCTTTATACCATTTCTGTTGTGGTGATTATTTTGACAACCATTTTAACTCCAATTTTATTATCTTTTGGTTTTAGATTATCTAAAAAAACTGAAACGACCGAAATTAAAACTTTAAAGCTTACGGGTTTTGATATTGTTACTTCAAAATTTATGTTTGCAATGCTGATGAATCTACTAGAAAAGACCAAACATTCATGTTCATACATAAAATTATCTGAAAGCCATATTGTAGCCGATTTTCAGAAAGATAAGGTCGATATTATTTATAGTCCTGAAGGTATAACTTTAAGGGGCAAATATGAATCTGTGGACCAGTTTATGGGGCTATTTTTAAGGGAATTAAACTCAGATTTAAATAGCATAAAAAAGGCCTCAGAGGCTTTACATTAGTGGCCTTTTAGGGGATAATTAGAGAAAGTAAACTTACGGAGATTTATGAAAAAAGATATTCACCCAGAATTATTCGATGTTCTAGTTAGTTGTACCTGTGGCTATAGCTTTGAAACTACTTCAACTGAGCCTTCTATAAGAACTACTTTATGTTCACACTGTCATCCATTCTATACTGGGGCTCAAAAGTATGTAGATACCGCTGGTAGAATCGAAAAATTTGAAAAGAAGTTTGGCAAAAAGAAAAAGTAAATGTTAGAGAATATTGAAGCACTTCGAGCTAGGTTTAATGAGCTAAGTGATAAATTACTCTCTCCCAGCTTAGAAAGTTCTGAAAGAAGAGCCTTTCAAAGGGAGCATTCATATTTATCTGATATTCTGATTAAATCTGCTGAAATTGAAGATGTAAACAAAAAGTTACGAGACGCGCAAGTCGAATTGGCCTCAGCTGAAGATGATGAATTTAAGCAGCTTTTTAAAGAAGAGATCGAGCAGCTAAAATCAAGATTATCTACTTTAGAAAAAGAGCTAGAAGATGTTCTTTTTCCATCAGATGAGTTAGACTCGTCGTCGGCTTTCATAGAAATTAGAGCTGGGGCTGGTGGTCAAGAAGCGGCGCTTTTTGCATCGGATCTTTTAAGAATGTATACAAATTACGCGCTTAAGAAGGGGTGGAATCCCGAGGTTGTCAGTGCTAGTGAAACCGATTTAAAAGGTTTTAAAGAAGTGATCTTGCATATTAAAGGCAGAAATGCTTATAGAGCGTTCAAATATGAATCTGGCGTTCATAGGGTGCAAAGGGTGCCAGCCACAGAAACTTCTGGCAGGGTTCATACTTCTACTATAACTGTTGCGGTGTTTCCTGAAGTGCCAGATGACCTTGCCATAGAAATTTCACCTGATGATTTAAGAATCGATGTTTATCGCTCAAGTGGTGCTGGTGGACAGCATGTTAATACAACAGATTCTGCTGTAAGAATTACACACATTCCAACTGGTGTAGTTGTGGCTTGTCAAGATGAACGATCTCAACATAAGAATAAAGCGAAAGCACTAAAAGTTTTAAAATCTAGACTTGTTACAGAGCAAAGACGCAAACAAGAAGAGGAAGAGGCAAAAAAGCGAAAAGAGCAGGTCGGTAGAGGAATGCGTGCTGAAAAAGCAAGAACTTACAATTATCCACAAAATCGTGTTACAGATCATGCTGCAGAAGTTACATTTAACAATTTAGATTTTATTATCGAAGGAGAGATGGATAAATTAATTAATGCATTACAAGAAAAAGAAAAAGAAGAACGAAGAAAGCACCCACCCGTCTTCGCCAAGGCTTCGCCGGGTGAGCCAAAATAAGGTTTAACAAGGAATGCTCGAATGGTTCGACTGGGCTCACCACGAGCGGATTTTAAATATGCCCGCTCGCCCAGAGCTTGTCGAAGGGTGCGAGCGTATTAATTTCATTAAGGAACAATCAATGCTCTCATACCTACTCCAATACAACAGATACATGAGTTTAATTGGCATAATAATAATTTTATTTATTGCATTTTTATTTTCCAACAATAAAAGAAAGATTTGTCTGAGAACTATTTTTAGTTCTCTTTTTTTGTTATTTTTGATCGGCTTTTTGACTTTGAAGGTATCTGGAGGGCAAAGAGTTCTTGAGTCAATTTCTTCGGTGATTGCAAAGATTTATTTACTTGCAGATGATGGTGCAAGATTTATATTTGGTAATCTTGTTGATGTAAATTCTAATTGGGGATTTATATTTGGAATAAAGGTTTTACCAATTATAATATTTTTTGGTGCGTTAACTTCAATATTGTTTTATTTAGGTATTATTCAAAAATTTGTTCAGGTAATTGGATTTGTATTAAGGCCATTTCTTGGAACTTCAGGTTCTGAAACTCTTTGTGCAGTTGCAAATAGTTTTTTGGGGCAAACTGAAGCTCCTTTGCTTATCAGAAATTATCTTTCTAATATGACTAAATCTGAACTATTTGTTGTTATGGTTAGTGGCATGGCAACAATTAGTGGATCAATTTTAGCCGTATTTGCTGCAATGGGAATTCCTGCAAAATTTATGTTATCTGCGAGTGTAATGGCTATTCCTGCTTCTATTTTGATTGCGAAAATATTTTATCCTGAAGTAGACACTTCCGAAACTGCAAATGGAAAGATAGAAGAATCTAAAAGTAGTGCAACAAATATTTTTGATGCTATAGCTACAGGAACTTTTGATGGGCTACATTTGGCGGTTAATGTTGCGGCAATGTTAATTGTATTTATTTCGTTAATAGGTTTAATTAATTTATTGTTATCCGGATTTTCAGGATATTTAAATGATTGGTTCAATTTGGGGTTACCGACTTTAAGCCTCAATTATTTTTTCAGCTGGATTTTTGCGCCATTTGCATATCTACTTGGTTTTACCGGCCAAGGAATTGCAGATGTAGCGACATTGTTGGGAACAAAAATTACAATTAACGAATTAATTGCTTATAGCCAAATGGTTAAAATGAATTTAACGGAACGTGGTCAAGCAATAATCACAATGGCACTATGCGGTTTTGCCAACTTTTCTTGCATTGGGATACAAATTGGTGGAATTGGTGCACTTGCTCCGGAAAAACGTAAATGGTTAACTGAGCTTGGCTTAAAGACTGTTTTTGCGGCATCTTTAGCAAATTTATTGTCAGCGATGGTTGCTAATTTGATTTTGTAAGTTTATCGTTGTGTATAAAAATAGTAGGTCCTGAATTAGTCTTATATATCCGTTCGTGGTGAGCGAGGCCTTAATGAAATGAGTATTCAAAGAATTTGTGCATTAAGTCTTAGATATTTTTATTCTTATACAGCTGATTTCTGGAAATTTATAAACAGCATATATTGGTGTTCTATAGAAATATTAATTTGGGTAAATGTTGGTAAGTGGTTGCAAAATGGTTCTGGCCTGTCTGCGGAATCTTTAGCGAATGTGGATGTAACATTTATGACCAAATTTTTTATTATTTCTGCTATTGTGTGGATGCCATTTGTAAGAGCTGCATACGATGTTTCTTTAGCCGTTCTAAGGGAAATTCAGTCATCAAACGTATCTAACATATTTTCCTCACCAATAGAATTTAAAGAGTGGGTAACCTCGTTAATTATTTTTTCTTCAGTTGTAAATTTTATAATAATTACATTCAGTTTTTTGTTTGTGTACGTGTTTTATTCATTGAATATGTTCAGTTTTTATCTTTTGCCACTAATGCTGATTATATTTTTTGCAGGAATCTCCTTAGGTTTTGTTACATCAGGGTTGATAATATATTTTGGCTTAAAAGTTGAAGATCTCGTTTATATGCTTCCCTGGTCTATGCTGCCATTTTCTGGTGTCTATTATTCTTTGAGTACTTTGCCGTATTGGATGGAAATGCTTGGCGTATGTTTGCCTATGTCCTATATTTTTACCTATGTGCATTCGGTAGTTGAAAATAAACCAGCAAATATGAATCTAATATGGGTTGCTCTTACAATGACGTTAGTCTATTTTATTCTGTCATTCTTGTTCTTTAAATTTATGTTCAATAAAAGCAAAGATTTAGGTCTTTCTAGATTTAAATAGCTAAAAACAGCCAATTTTTACATAATTTACTTGTTTTATTCACATGAAATATATTAATATTTGAAGTATATGGAGGGATTTATGAAAAAGCATTTCATTTTTATGATGTTAGTTTCGATTTCATCAATTTTGCTGGCTGGAGAAGCTGAAGAGATTGAGAGTAAAGTATTATACACATTTAGCACAGTAAGAAATAAAACAGGGTTATTGCATTTATTGCACAGGAATTTAGATTCGTGGGCGCTTGGTGGGGCAATATTATTTAGTGGAACGGAAGTAGAAAATTATATAGAAGATATAAAAGAGCAGCCAACAATTTTATATGATCCCAACAAAAAATTAGCCTATATCGAAATACGTGGCATAAGACGATATCCCGGAGCTAGCGGTCATAAGGGTGCAATAATTTATGTTAAATATGATCCTGTACATGATATCATTGATAATTTAGCTTACGACATGGCTGTACTACCAGGACGTTCTGTAAAAGAAAAGTTTGATAACTTAAAACATAGCCCTGATATAAAATATTTAACAGGAGCGCCTTTATCAAGATCTACAGGCCAGCCTGCGCAGCAAAGCTTTGCAGGCGTATCTGGAGAACAACCAGAACGATTTATCGACGCGTCCCAAATACTATGTTTACTAAAAAACAGAGGGGCGCAAGGCTCAGCATCATCTTCTTCTGGAATACAGTTACCACAAAGACCTAGAGAACAACTTCCTTCAAGAAGAAAGAGAACTCAATAATAGATTTTATGCTTCTCTGGACAATAATAAAATACCAGCTGTAGTTGTCCAAACTGCTGCGCATATTCCAACAAGTAGCCCCCAGAACATATTTATATCCATATGAATATACTCTGTGTTTTTTGCTGCGACAGCTGCAAACATAGAGAGTGCAAAAGTGACTAAAAGAAATAGAGCTAGAATATTATCTAATTTTTTGTTGTGTTTGTACAAAAAGAAGATGCTTAGAGCTACAACGCCCAATGCAACTAAATCAGCGGTAGTCCAAAAAGTTGCGTCACCTGCGGTAACGATTCCATAGAGCCATAAAACTGATATTGCAAGCAATCCTGTTGCTACATGTACATGTTTTGTAGGTTGTTTTGCCATTCTAATTCCTTTTTTAAAATTGTTCAGACTGTATTATTTTTAGTAAATCATTATGCAAAAGTCAAATTATTAAGTTTTGATTGAACTTAAATATCTTTCAGAATCTAATGCAGCCATACAACCTGCTCCTGCAGAAGTAATTGCCTGTCTATAACGATAATCAACAATATCTCCGCAAGCAAAAACTCCATCGACAGAAGTTTTTGTGTGATTTTGTACTTCTATGTAGCCAAATTTATCAAGCTTAACTTGTCCTTGTAAAAATTCAGTTTGCGGATGAAGACCAATAGCTATAAAAAGAACATCAGTTTTTAGATTTTGTGTTACGCCTGTTTTTTGATTTTTGATAACAGCTTCACTGATATGCGATCCATCGCCTTTTATTTCAGCAATTGTGCTGCTATAAATTATTTTTATGTCTTGATTATCGATAACTTTTTTTTGCATCGCTATTGAAGCTGTTAATTTATCCAAAATCTGAACGATTGTAATTTTATTGGTAAATTTTGTCATAAAATATGCATATTCCATTGCGCTGTCGCCGCCGCCTACAATAATTGCTTGTTTTCCTTTGTAAAGAGCGCCATCGCAAACTACGCATGAACTTATACCTTTTCCCCAATATTCTGTTTCTCCAGGACACTTTAATTTATTCGGTACTGCTCCAGATGCCAGAATTATAGATTCAGCTTGTAAAAGCTCATTTTTTTTTGTCCATAATTTAAAAGGTTTTTGAGAAAAATCAGTTTTTTCTATCGATGTAGATTTAAATTCACAGCCACATAGCTTGGCCTGTTCTTTTATATTTTCCATTAACTTTGGACCTAATATAGCTTTTTCACCGGGCCAATTTTCTACAACGCCGGTGCCCATGAGTTGTCCTCCGGGTTCTGGTCCTTCGATAATTAATGGTTTGAGTTCAGCACGACCTGCGTAGATTCCTGCGGTTAATCCTGCAGGACCAGCTCCCACAATTATTAATTTATAAATTTGCATAATTACTCTTTGGTTAGATGAAAAATTGCATGATTAAGTGCTTTTTCTCTTAAACAAACTTGCTTTAATGGTTCAGTCAGGATTGGATATTCATCTTGATTTGCATGAATTGCTGGATGTGAAAAATGAATAAAATCTTTTGTTCTTAAGCGTTGAGTTAAATTTAGATAGTTTTCAACGTCAACATCTTCAATTTGCAGTTCTTCGTAATAAGCAAGAAGTTCCATGAATGCTGCTTCTTTAACCTGTCTTTCTGCTAATTTTTTTACATGGTCTTGAAATCCTGATTCACTTTTATAAACTGCGTAATCAGGGTTATATTGCAAATTATCCAAAATAATTTGCTGTTGCCTTAGAACGCAAGAACTTGGTGCTTCTATGTGGTAACTATGAAATAATGTATTAAAAGTGCCATCTATTATGGATCTTCTTAAACTTAAATCATCTTTAAATGAAAACACTTCTACCATTTTTTGATGGGTTTTTTTGTTTGTTTTTATCTTAAAATGATCTTTGAATTTTTCTACTGAAAAAAAACCTTGATGTAAAATACTTATGATTTCAATTAAAAAATTGCAATGAGTTTCTTGTTCTGTATTAAAGAAGTCTTGAAAACATATATGATTTGAGTAAAATTTTTCTCCCAATTTTCTGTTTAAAAAAACTTCTTGAAATGAAATTGCCGTCTCTTCGTTGCCTATTTTTAGCCAATAAGTCTCTTTTAGGTTTTCGAATACCGGTTTGAGTTCAGAATCTACCAAAGTTATTGCAAAACTTACCCAATCACCAACTTGAACGTCTCTGTTGCTGATTGAATCTTCTTTATCTTTTTCTTCTTTTAGAAAATCTGCTGCTTGTTTATCTATGCCTTTGTAGCCCTTTCTTTTGGGAGCTCTAAAACTGATATATTTCCATTCTTTTGCTAACGGAAATTGAATTGTACTGATTTCAAAGTGATATTCAGCTTCTTTTTCAGGATAAGCAAAACTATTTGTTAATCTTGGTTCTCCGGCTGTTACGATTTTTTTGGCTCTTAATTCTCGATATAAAAAAGAGACAACAAAATATTTTAAAAAAAATTCTTTTAAATGATTTAGAATATTTTGTTTAAAATTTTGTTCAATATATTCTATTGGTATGGTTCCCCGTGAAAATCCAGAAGTGTTTATTTTATTCATATGGTTTCTAGCTGCATGTTTATAGAATTTTTTTACCAGATCAGTCGGAATTTTGATAATTGCCTTTGTTAGATTTGGTCCAATTTGAATAAAATCAGAAGAAAAAGTAGAGCTCTTCATTAACAATCCTCTTTAGCTTTTGATTCCAAATTTAAATTTTGAGTATAGAATTCTTTTTAAGTTTATTCTAGTTGAGCATTATATTGGCAAGTTCGTGATGAGTGCATAAAATGATAACCTTTAGCTTCTGGAAATATTTAAATGATTAAGAATATTCTAAATAATCGCCTGAAATTATTTACCATTTTTTTGTCTATATCGGTCTTGTTTCTAGAAGGACAAAGCTTATTCAATAACAATCTCTTTTTTGTAGGCCTTGGTCCAGCGTGGTCTAATTTCGATTCACTTGTTAGCTACGATTATAAAAATGTAAACACAACAACCAAACTAGATAGTCAATATAAAATTAACATTGCAAAAGGTTATCAACTTTCTACGTTTTTGGTGCTTTATGTAAATGATTATTGTATTCCATATTTCCATTATATTCATAGTTCATTAAATAATGGAAATGGAATATTGCAATCATATAACGTACAAAATGGTAAATTTATAGATTTTGTTGAATGTCATGATTTTACACCCAAAATTAAAAGCGATTATTTTGCTGTTGGTGATTACATAAAAATTCACGAAAGAAAACTTTTCGATAGATTATTAACACTATATTTTTTTGCCGGCTATAACATAGAAAAAACGAAATCAATAGCCGATTGGACCGATGATTTTAGTATCTCCTGTTCAACATGGTATGGAGCGGCATTAGGAGTTAGTGCAGATTATAATCTTTCACAAAATATAACTTTGTGGTTAGGTGAATATATTTATCCAGACAGAATAAATATTGTTTCTACCAGAAATAGCTTACTTGGTGAAAATGCTGGTTTTGAATCTTTTATCTATTTTTCAAATTATTTAACGACTTCTTTGATTTATAATTTACAACATAATCAAAATGCTTCACTAGGGATAACTTTTGGGTACTTTCTTTCGAGAAACATTGGTCAGGCAAATATTATTTTGAGTGAAACTGATTCTAATACTTTTACAAACCCAAAACTGCATTTTGAAAAGAGTAACTATTTTGTATTTTTATTTGATTTCCTAGTAGATTTTTAGTGTTATTTGATTTTAGGAGTTTAATATGGCCATAATGCCACTTATAAATAGTTTAGGTAATATTTTTGGGCTTACATTAATGATAGTTCTGCTATTTGCCCTAGGAAATTCTGTACAAATAATTAGCAATTTAACTTCGATCTTTATTTTAAAGATTTTTAAATTGAATCTTAAATTTTCAGTAAAAGCATTATTGTTAATAAGTTTTATATTTCTTCTTGGTCTTGTCGGTTTTGTTTTTTTAATTTCGATTTTCAAAAATCCTAATATGCTAGGTGGATTTAATGGTTTGATTCTTGCATTCACATTCCTGATCTGGTCATTTTTTCTTTGGTTAATTGTGTTTGCCTTTTTGAAAAAAAAGTATGATTATCGTCAACGCGGTCAATATATATTTGCTACGTTATCTTCTATCATATCATCAATAATTTGGGCTTTTCTTATTGCTAAATTAGGTGGATATATCGCATTTGCAGCGCTTCCACTTTTGCCTATAGCTATAATGTTATTAGTAATACAGCATAGAATTAGTAAGTAGGGCATACTTCGCACAACTTCTTGGCTTGCCATGCGTAGGAAATGCGTAGCATTTTCGTAGCATGGTGGGCCGTGTTGGAATCGAACCAACAACCTGCAGATTAAGAGTCTGTCGCTCTACCAATTGAGCTAACGGCCCGTAAATTATTATCTTGGATCAGGAACTATTTGATTCTGTTCTTCGATGTCCGGAGTAATTTGATCATCTGTATCACTGCTATCTGAGTCGTGTTCTGAAGGTACCATTTCCTGTGGCTCAGATAATGGACTTGCACACGGATCATCAAAATCATAAGGAAGTTGCTCATCGTCGAAGACGCCCATTTCTGCATCTTCATTTGGAGGTGTTTCCGGAACAAAACTGTGTGGAGTTGATGATCTTGAGCTATCGCTATTTGGTGCAATAACACCAGTATCATCGTCCATTGTAACAACGCCAACAGGGCGATATGTTTCCCGAGGATCCAACTGTATGCAAACAACTTTGTATGAACATAACAAAACTAAAAGTAGTTTTTTCATTTTAACCCCTAATTTCTTCCTCTTTTTTAGTAGAGATCTTTTCAGCTTCAGCTATAAATCTATCCGTCTCTTTTTGTAATATTTCAAGGAGCTGTTTTGCAAAATCTTCTGAAATTGCTTTTTTCTTTTCAGAATCTCTTACACTATTTTGAAAATCTTTTCTACAATTTCTTATGTGAGATCTGCATTCTTCTAGTTTTTTATGAAGAATCTTGGTCAATTCATCTCTTCTTTCGCTGCTCATCATGGGAAGTTGAATTCTAATTAGATCACCATTGTTAATTGGATTTAATCCTAAATCTGATGTTGAAATTGCTTTTTCAATATCAGAAAGAATGGATTTATCCCAAGCTTGAATCACAATTAATCTTGCTTCTGGTGTTGTAATTGAACCTAGTTCTTTTAAGCGCATTTTTGAACCGTAACAATCAACTAAAAGATCTTCAACCAAAGATGAATTTGCTCTTCCAGTTCTAATTGTTAATAATTCTTTCTGAAAATGCTTTAGATGTTTATCCATTTCTGGAGCGACAGATTTTTTAAAATCATCAGAATAAGTATTTGATGTTATGTTAATCATGATTTCCTTAATAAACGGTTGTACCGAATTTATCTGATATCATAGAATCAGCCATTTTTATTAGTGAATTTTTTTCAAAAATATTAAACACCCTGATCTTTAAGCTATGCTCCTGCGCCAATGAAAATGCAGAAAAATCCATTATCTTTAGCCTTTGATCTAGAGCCTCTTTATATGTTATTTTACTATAAAATTTCGCGTTTTTGTATAGGGCCGGATCTTTATCATAAATGCCGTCAGTTGTCGTGCATTTCCAGACCTCTTTTGCACCAAACTGTAATGCTCTTACGACCGCCGTTGTATCTGTTGAAAAGTATGGGGTTCCATTGCCACCAGAAAAGATAATTGTTTTATTTTGCGCAATGGAATTTTCAATCTCATTTTGAGATAACGTTTCGCAAATAAAAGGGCTCGGTAAAGCAGATAACATTTTGCAATCGAGATTATTTTTTTGAAAACAATCAGATAAAATTAATCCATTCATTACCGTTGCAAGCATTCCAACATAATGTCCATATGCAGGTGATAAATTTAACGCCTGACTGTCTTTCGAACCTCTGAAGAAATTGCCTCCGCCGATAACAATTGCAAAATAGAATTTGTCTTGAAGTTTCAAGATCTGCTTTGCAATCGAATCTACTAATTTTATTGAAAGCTCGTTCTTATCTAAAAATATCTCACCAGACAATTTTAATAAAATACGGTCTGCGTGCAGGGCTTGGATGGGCGCGGCAGGAATTCGGACAGGCATTTAGTCTCCAATTTCAAATCTGCAAAATCGCCTAATTTTAATATTTTCACCTGTTTTTGCAATCAATTCTTGAAGTAATTGTTCAACTGTTAGTTGATCATTTTTTATGTATGCTTGTTTTAATAGGCAAACGTCTGAATACAATTTGTTAACTTTGCCTTGAACTATTTGATCAATAATCTTTTCAGGTTTTCCAGAATTAGTTAACTGAGCTTTCATGATATCTTTTTCATGTTCCAAAAATTTTTGGTCAACCTCTTCTGGATTTAAATACATCGGCTTTTGAGCAACTATTTGCAAACAAATGTTATTTGCAAATTCCTTTAATTCTTTGGTGCGTGCTACAAAATCTGTTTCGCAATTAACCTCTAAAAGTACACCTATCTGATCGCCTGGGTGAATATACGCATGTACGATGCCTTCTGAGGTGCTTTTACCGGCTCTTTTTTGTGCTACTGCGACGCCCCTTTTTCTTAAGATTTCGATTGCCTGTTGAATGTCGCCGCCGGATTCTTCAAGAGCCTTTCTACAGTCTAGCATTCCCATGCCTGTTTTTTCTCTGAGCTCCTGAATTGAGCCTATTTCTATTTTCGCCATCTTTAAATTACTCCTAATGTTGTTATCATTTTTATTTTGCCATAATTACGAAGATTGGGCAATTTAAAATTGAGCTGGCGATTTGATCCCCTCGATTTCAGCGACACCAAATCATCTCTAGTTACTGTTTAGTAGATCTTTCCAAAAATGTCGCGCCAAGACGATTTTTTTGGACAGAGGTCTTTATCGTTGGCGCCATGCTTACACAGATAATCGATGATATCTTGATGCGAACGTGCATACTGGACCGGAGTCTCACTATGATCATCTGGCAGAGTGACATCGGCCCCTGCATTTACAAGAAGTGTAACAACATCTAGACGACCTTCCTCAGCTGCTTTTATTAATGCAGTCTCACCACTATGATTCTGATAATTTATGTAAGGGAGGACTTCGGCATGTGACAAAATACTCCTAGTAAACATCTCAGCCACGCTGTCGGGTTGGGCTGTTGCCGCATACATTAATGCGGTATTACCATCCCTATCATTATTAATGAGATTAACTCCATGTTGCATCAGAAACCTAAAAGCTTCTATGCTCCCACTACCAATCGCCGCCATTAATGCGTTTTCACCATTATACGCCCTCCTCCCATTAAGAAGCGTAGGATTTTTTTCTAGCATTTCCTTCAGGAGTCTATGCTTGTTGGTACCAGCGGCATTGACAAAGCTATCAATATCGTCTGAGCAATGAGCATAATTAACAAAAAAAACAGCTACACCAAGAAGGAAAGCTTTTTTAGAAATATTCATTAGGACCTCCATTATTTCCATACCATTAATTCTACTTGTAATTATGAACCAGAAAAGATGGTGATCGCAAGAGTTTGTGATGAAATTTTCTCATATGACAAGGGATTTTGTATTCTTGTGGATCATAGTCCGAAAGCCGATCTTTACAAGATTGATGTATGCGCATAATAAATGAAGCGCGCACGCACCGGCTTTTAGGCCAATAGCTCCGCAAATAGAAGACCAAAATTCTTTTTTAATTTCTCTTGATCTACTGATGATAGAACGCCTATCTGTTTGTGTATTAACCTGTTATCTATGCAGAAGAGTTTCATTCGTATTAATGATGGGTTCCAGAGGCCGCAAGATTTTAAATCAATTATTTTAAAGTCTAAAGGCCAATTAGTTTTGGTACTGGTTATCATTGCAATAATAGAATGTGAGCTTTTAGTGCTGAAGTTTTTGTGTGAAGATATTATTACAGCGGGCCTATTCTTTGTGTAATGAATATCAGTAAATGGAAATGGTAATATTACAATATCAAATGTCTTGTAGATGCTTAAAGCATTCATCATCTTCCTTGGAATTCCACTCTGACAAACTCGATTCAATTAACTTTAAATAGTCATATTCGTCTATGTCTGTTTTTTTGCTTGCTAATTTTTTTATAACGACAGAGCCATCTTTTCGTGTTTCAAATATTACTAGATCTCCAACTGATATATTCAGCGTTTTACGTATCTCTTTTGGTATTGTGGTTTGAAATTTAGAAGTTACTTTTGAATAACTCATAATTATTATCCTTTATTCTTACTTTCTTACATTATACTATTTCCGAAGGATGAATAAAAGAGTTGTGTGAAATTTACAACCCGACCCAGCCTTGCCAACTTGTTCTTCGAGGTTTTGATGGAGAAGAAAGCTACGGCTTGTACGATGAAGTCAAGGCTCTTGTCAGGAAATTAAAACAGCTAAATTACATCTTATCGGGCGCACTAATTCCAAGCAGATCAAAACATAATTTTAAGCATGCTTTTATCTGATCAATCAGAAGAAGGCGTGCTTTTGCTAAATTTGTGTCTTCTAGGCCGACAATTCTATTTTTGTTGTAATAACTGTGAAAACTTGTAGCCAATTAAATTTAATCATTCAAATTTTCTATGATGTTTCCGCTATTACGCCAATTTATAATTTTGCCTTTATCTGTATTTAACTCGTTATCTCCGCTATAAATTAAAATATTTTCTTTTGGGTTGGAATCTGATATTGTGTTCCATTTTGAGAGATGATCCAAAAATCTGGAATTATAAGTTGAGCTAGTTTTGATTTCTATCGGATATCTTTTTAATACTGTCTCTATAATACAATCAATTTCATATTGACTTTGATCTCTCCAAAAGTAACAGTTCGGTTTTTTCCCTAAGTTATAATACTGTTTTTTGAAGTCCGATATTATTATGGATTCAAAAATTGAACCACGCAGTGGATATGAAAAAAGTTGATCGGCATTAGAAATATTAAGTAACGAACAGACTATGCCAGGGTCATAAAAATATAATTTGGGTGCCTTGATGATTCTTTTGTTAAAATTTTGATAATACGGTTGCAGCAAAAAAATAATATATGTGGCTTCTAGTATAGATAGCCACTGTTTTACTGTTGGAACACTTACACCCAAATCATCTGCAAATGAGCTAAGATTTAATATTTGTCCAACTCTACCGGCACAAAGTTGCATGAATTTCTGAAATTGACTTAAATTTCCAATATTCTGGATCTGCCTAACATCTCGTTCCACATATGTGTTTATATAAGAACTATACCAATCATAAGCTCCAACATTGTCAGAATAAATTGAAGGATACAGGCCTAGAAATAAAATTTTATCAATCGAATCCGTTAATAAATTGGCATCTTTTAATTCTTGTATAGATAATGGTAAAAGTGTTGTGATTGCTATCCGCCCGGCCAAACTCTGTGTTACTTTTTCGTTTAATAAAAGATTCTGTGATCCAGTTAAAATAAAATGACCCTTCTTTTTGTGAGTATCGATATGGGTTTGCATGTAAGATAAAAGATGTGGAACATGTTGAACTTCATCAAAAATTAATCCTGGAGAATCTTTGTATTTTTCTAAGAACGCTTTAGGATCAGTCGATACTATTTCTCTTTTTGCCATTTCTTCGAAAGAAAAATATTCATAGTTTTTAAAAAGATGTTTAACTAATGTAGTTTTTCCAGATTGTCTTGGGCCAAATATAGCTAATGTAGGAAATTCTGAAGCCAACTTTAATAGCTTATTTGTAATTTTACGTTCTATAAACATAGATTCACCTCTATTTACAATTTAAAGGTTAGACTTTAAATTTGTCAAGACATTCTGTTATAAATTCTCAATCTGAAATTTTTCATTGATTTCTACTACTTATTCTTGATAGGTTTAAGTTAGTAATTGTTTAAAAACATTAAATTTTGGCAGCCTTCGCTAAC
>Ga0155582_178_pt1 | contig 14705 bp, 14 predicted proteins | sample RifCSPhighO2_12_FD_107239 | JGI IMG/M metagenome (GOLD analysis project Ga0155582, IMG submission 107239) | Gammaproteobacteria bacterium RIFCSPHIGHO2_12_FULL_37_14
CATCAAAATCACTGAATTTTTCCCAGAATTTGTTTGAGTTTTGTAGATACAATGGTTCGTTTTGTGCATAATCCCGTTTCAAAATCATATCAATTAGTGCGATATTCTTTATTTTGGAAAAATAATAAGGGTGTTTTTCTTCTATATGAGGTTTCATATAATTTGCAATTATCTTCGGCCATAAATAGCTATCATTTGCTATGCCTTTTGCCGCAAGACCTGTAACGTGATTCTTCTCTATTAGGTCTGCGATTTTTTTAAATTCCGATTCAGTGGAAAAATATATTTTTCCACGAATTTTATCTTCTGCTAGAACATCTGCTAAAACATGATTGTCACTTGGTGGGAGGTTTAACACTTGTTCTTTAATATGCTTAACAAAATTTACTGCACTTGCGCCCAGCCTTTTCCACCAAATATTAAATCGATGAGGACTTAAGGTTTTTGCCATGATTGGCGCAAGTTCACTGATAATGCTAGGCGTCATATGTTTTGGATAAGGCGAATTCCAAAGCGCATGAATAAGCGAGTTATTTTCTTTCATGCATGAGATAAAAGAAGAGGATTGTTCGGCAAGCCATATCTGGATAGTTGTTGGACACTGGCGCATAAAAGCATCAGCGATGCTAAAGTCTTTGGAATTTTTTAGAAGGTCTGTTAATTGATGATGCAGATTTTCAGAAAAAAGATGATCTAGGAATTTCTGATCTTTTTCTAAATGCTTGAAAAAGGCTTCGCGTTCACTGGTATTTTTTAAATTGGCTGTTGCCAATATTTTAGCTTTCTGCTTATAAGTAAAGAGAAAAGCAGCGCGATTAGGGTGTTCTTGATAGTCTAACCAATATGCTCTAGCATTATCATTAGCATTATCATTATTAGGATTTAAATCAAGATCTATTCGATTTTTCCAGTCATTGTAAATCGTTTGATTTTTGCTTTTATAACTGGTCCCCCAACCTAACTGATTCTGTTGTAGTATGTTAGACATAAAATGAACTGCGCCTCGCTATATTCTGTGTTTTTTTTAATCAATTTGATTTCTAGTTATCATTTAAGAAAGCTATTGTAAGCTTCAAGCATTAAGACATTATTAAATTTAATATCTATTTAATATCTATTTCAATAGCAGCTGGCGTAGAGAGGAGGCAGGAATTTTGGTCAAACCATTGTCAGTAGGTTTCACTCCAATGAATGGATCCATAAATGCATGCGCAAAAATAACTTCGAATGTTACCGATAAATCTCTTTTGTTAGTAAGCTGTTTTATCTCTGATTCAGAGGCAAGTCTAGTGATCATATCGGTAATAGTCAATTCATCAATAAGCTTTTCTGAGTGCTGATAATTTAAGGTGTAATGATTCACATCTACAATGGGATCGCTGAATCCTTGTTGTACTAACAGATCGCCGATATCATGCATGTCAACTAATCGCGGAATAAGATAAGCATGTAGTAATTCAGGCCATTCTTTTAAAGTGTTTGGTCCTAGAGCAGTAAATAATAGTACACCGTTAGGTTTTAATATGCGCCGCCACTCTTGTAATAGCGCTTGATCATCCATTTGCCAAGAAAAAAATAAATTTGCAAAAATAATATCGACAGAATGTTCTTTCAGTGGTATTTTTTGCCCATCTGCGCATATCAAGCTAGTATGACTCATCAAATGTTGTTGAGCATGTTCGAGTAGATTTTCTGCAGCATCCATGGCAATCAATTGAGCTTGCGGATATCGCTCTTGTAATTTCGTGCTGATCATCCCTGTTTTGCAACCTATATCAATCATTACTGTTGGCTGTAATGTCATCCAATCCAATCGAGTCAGGAGTTCTTCACCTGCTTCTTTAGCAATAACAGCTGTATCAATATATTCTTCAGGAGAACAAATCATGATATTTAACATCTATCAGTTGATGAGCCAAATAACGCATTTTATTTTACCGTCTACCTGCTTGTTTTGTGGATACTGGCATACGTCTTCTCAGCCAATATGTCTAGCTTGTGTAAAAGATTTGCCTATTCTATCTTATTCTTGTTCGCAATGCGCTGAATCTATCTCGACATTTCATCATGACAATCATCTTTGCGGCACTTGTCTGCGTTCTCCTCCTCCTTTTGATAAGACGTATGCATTATTTCCTTATCGCCCACCTATTATCCAACTCATTACTCGACTTAAATTTCAACAGCAATTGAGTTTTGCAACAGCACTGGCAACACTGTTTTTGTCAAACTTACAAGAATGGTATAAAGATAAATCGCTACCGGATCTCATCATGCCTATTCCGCTACATCACAAACGTTTACAACAACGAGGTTTTAATCAGGCACACGAAATTGCAAAACCTATTGCCAAAGCCTTAGCATTACCTCTAGACTGCACCGGTATTAAACGAATTAAAAATACATCTGCGCAAAGTCAGTTATCATCAGCGAAAAGGCAAGAAAACATAGCTAATGCTTTTGTTGCTGAGCGCAGTTATACTGGAATGGCTATTGCTGTCATGGATGATGTGGTGACGACGGGTTATACAATAAGGGAATTTTGTCGTGTTTTAAGGTTAAACGGAGCAAAAAGTATTGATGTGTGGTGTTGTGCTCGTAATCAAAAATCAAATGAGTTGGAAGTCTAAGTCGGGTAGAAATTTATGCAAGAAATAGTATTTTTTATATCGCATCATGCCGTGTTGGTGGGTCTTTTTTGTATTGTGATTGTATTATTGTTGTTAGTGGAGCTCATACGAATACGACGCGGCAGCTTTTACATTGATCCGCAAAAAACCGTTCAAAAGATTAATCATGAAAATGCAGTGGTGATTGATATTCGACCTACTGATATGTACCGTAAAAATCATATTATTGGTGCCTTGTCCATATCAGCAGCCGAATTACGTAACAATCCTGAAAAGTTGGAAAAATATAAAGAACGACCAATCATACTCGTTTGCGAGACAGGAGAGGATTCGCGAAAAATTGCCGCTATATTTTATCAAAAATATTATGATGCCTACTCATTAAAAGATGGCATGCGTAGCTGGAATAAAGCAGATATGCCTTTGATCAAGGAGTAATAATGGCAAAAATTATTCTCTATACCAAAGAAAGTTGTCCTTATTGTCGTTTAGCAAAAGAATTATTAAATGCACGTAAGCTAGCATTTGAAGAAATTCGTATCGATCTTGATGAAGCAAAGCGTGAGGAAATGGTACGATTAAGCAATCGACGTACTGTCCCACAAATTTTTATTAATGGCCAAGCGATTGGTGGCTATGATGACCTTGTTACTTTGACAAAGTCTGGCAAGCTCGATGATTTATTATCAACTTGAAAAAATATTAACATTCTTTAATTAAAGGTGAGGACTATGCAAGAAAAAACTCAAAAAACGGCTGAACAATCCACTGAACAATCGGCACAAACGCCGGTATTTGAGATTCAACGAATTTTCGTAAAAGATATTTCTTTTGAAGCTCCTAATACGCCGCATACGTTTGTTGAAGAATGGAAGCCTGAAGTTTCTTTAAATCTCGAAACCAAAAGTACTCGAATTCAAGACAATTTACATGAAGTTGTTTTATCCATTACGGCAACGGTTAATAGTAATAATAAAACGGCTTTTTTGGTGGAAGTTGATCAAGCCGGCGTGTTTATCATTAATGGTTTCCCTAATGATCAATTACATCAAATGTTGGGTAGCTTTTGTCCGAATGTATTATTTCCTTTTGCACGTGAAGTCGTTTCAGATATTGTTGTGCGTGGTGGATTTCCACAATTAATATTAGCTCCAGTTAATTTTGATGCTTTGTATCATAAACATATGGAAGAGCAGGGTGGAACAGCAACTGGCGGGCAGAAAGTTAACTAACAAGGGATATCTATGGGAGAAAAGCAATTCAAACCAATTACCATATTAGGGGCAGGTTCCTGGGGAACTGCTTTAGCGCTTTACTTAGCTAGGCGTGGTCAAACAGTCAGAATATGGAGTGTTGAAATTCCTGAAGTTGCTGAAATGCTTGCTGAACGAGCCAATAATCGCTATTTGCCTGGATTCGCTTTCCCAGATTTTATTCAGCCGACGGCAAATCTCGCTGAAGCTGTAAAAGATATTGAAGACGTTATCGTTGCCGTCCCCTCTATTGGTTTTCGTGAAACCTTGATTATGCTTAAGTCTCTCATCCAGTCCACCATTCGTATTACTTGCGCCACAAAAGGATTAGATGCCGAGACGGGCCAGCTATTACATGAAGTAGCGGCTGAAATATTAGGCGAGAGACATCAGTTTGCTGTGCTGTCAGGGCCTTCTTTTGCACGTGAAGTTGCTGCTGGTCTTCCATCAGCTGTGGTGATTGCTAGTCATGATAAAACTTTATTGGATGATTTAACTGATCGATTTAATAGTCAGATTTTTCGTATCTATCCCAGCAACGATATAGTGGGTGTGGAAATTGGTGGAGTAGTTAAAAATGTCATTGCAATTGCAATTGGTATCTCTGATGGTATGGAATTAGGTGCAAATGCACGCAGTGCTATTATTACCCGTGGTTTGAATGAAATTATACGCCTAGGCGTGGCATTAGGCGGAGAATTGGAAACGTTTATTGGCTTATCAGGAATGGGCGATCTTATTCTTACCTGTACGGATAATCAATCTCGGAATCGTCGATTAGGTTTGTTGCTTGGCCAAGGACATGATTTGCAAGATGCTGAACGTCAAATAGGGCAAGTAGTAGAAGGTAAACGAAATGCTGAACTCATTGCTTTGTTAGCTAAACGTTATCAAGTCAACATGCCAATTTGTGAAATGGTATGGGAGATTTTGCAAGGTAAATTAGGGCCGATGTCGTCGGAACAAATAGATTTATTTGCTAAGCTATGATTCTGTAGTAATCAATTTTTGTTAGTGAGGGTGTCAACAACAAATAGCCTAAGCGTGATATTTATATTGAAAGGATAATAGTATGCATCGTCTTAAGGATAAGATTTTATCATTTAAAAATATTTTTCTAAAATTTATCGCCATGTTAGTCGTCGTGTTTTCAACTTCCGTTAGTTATGCCAATCATTATCTGGCTAGCAATGATGCGTGGCGTTTTTATATTGCTCCCTATATTTGGGGGATTAATATGAATGGTAGTGTGCAAGTTGGCAATAATCGAGCCCATATCAATCAAACATTTAGTGATCTTTTGCATCATTTGAATGCGGGAGGAATGGTATGGCTTGGTGCATACAGAGGTAACGTTGGGATATTTGGTGATATCGTATTCGCAGATTTATCAGATACGGTGCATGATGGCATCTATACGATTAAAGCAAAAAGCGATTATGGAATTTATAGTGGTGGATTATCTTATAAATTATATGAAAGAAGTATATTCAGCTTCGAACCCTATATAGGCTTTCGATATACTAGCAATGAAACAACAGTGACGCTCAATACGCCTAGTGTTGGATTGAAAGCAACTGATAATCAGTATTGGACGGATCCCATTATCGGCGCGAAGCTAAAGTTTGCTTTCACACAAGCTTGGTCAGCCATATTGTTAGGGGATATTGGTGGAACAAAAGTAACTTCACATTACAGTTATAATGTCGTTGGATTAATTGGTTATCATCCACAAACTATTTTGACAAGTACAACAGCTTACTTAGGTTATCGTTTATTAGATCAGCATTATCAAACTGGTACGGGTGCGAGTTACTATAATTGGAATATGAAACTCTTTGGTCCATTGCTGGGATTATCAATAGCATTTTAAATATGAAGATCAAAAATATTATTTTCGATTTGGGCGGAGTCATTCTTAATATCGATTTTGGGCGAATGTATGCTGCATTCCAACAATTAGGAACCATTCATTTTGATACTTTATATTCTCAAAGTAAGCAAAGTGGTCTTTTTGATGATTTTGAAATTGGAAAAATCGATCCTATTACATTTCGAAATCGATTAAGAACCCAGCTGAAACTGGATGTTGGTGATAAGGAATTTGATGATGCATGGAATGCTATTCTCTTAGATCTCCCTAAAAATCGCTTAGATTTTATTGCTAATCTCAAAAAGAATTATAATATTTTACTTTTTAGTAATACGAATGAAATTCATCTACAAGAATTTTTTTGTATTTGTCAAAGGCAGCATGGCCTTCATTCACTTACTCAATATTTCAATAAGGAATATTATTCTTGTCGTTTTGGTAAGCGAAAACCTGATCCAGCGGCTTTTAAAGCCATTATTCATGAAAATGACATGCATGCTCAAGAAACTCTTTTTATTGATGATACCTTACAGCACGTGTTGGGTGCGCAACAAGCTGGGCTTCATGCAATACATCTTACTCAAGACAAATCCATTTTTGACCTGATCTCAAATGCTGATGAATACCCCACATAAGAGGTGACTCGCCCACTCCATAGTGATTTTGCATTGCCATAATGTACGATACGGTATTGACCAGTTTGAGTATGGAAAGGAGTGCGCCACACAATGGTGACTAAAGAATTTGCAATGCCATGACGGCGCCAATGATATTCGGTATCCCAATCACGATCATATTTAATCGTGCGCCATTGCCCATTTTCTAATTGTTGTATCGCTAAAAAACTATCTTGAATACGATAATCATTTTTAGGATGTGCGCCCCAAAAAATGACTTTGACTGTCTCGCCTGCTTGGTAATTTTTCTTGGCATCTTGATAAAGATCGCCGAAATGTTTATTCCAAGGTGTGCTGTCAACTATCACACCTGGTTGTAAATTAATTTGTATATGAGATAAATCAGGCGGTGATAGGCCTGTTTCTACGGGTATTTGATGACGCAATGCTGTTGCTAGCTTAGTGTATTCTTGTTGCAACGCTGCTTGCGTCCATGGTCCAAAATAGGTTGAAGCTCCTTCATAGCGTTGTGCTTGATATTCTTCATTAGTCGTGACATAACCGGCATAGGCATTTGCTAATGTCGATAATATTATTGTCTCATTAGGGAATTGTTTGCTAATAGCTTCTCGCAGACGACGGCCTGTCATGGTGGTTAATTCAAAGGGTGCAGCAATGATGATGACACTGCCGATTTGTAAAATTTGTAATGGCAAGATATTCGGTGTCCAGGGATAAGGTTTCATGGTTCCTGTTGAAAGGACGATGGGTTTTACCCCTTGGCAAGCAGTAGTGACCTGTTTGCAAATGAAATGAGGAAGCCATCGGCTAATATCATTGCATTTTATTCCTTGTCTACCTAAGCCTTCACCATCTTGTGTTCCGGCAAGCATAGACACTCCTATCGCTGCTGGACAAGTTGTGCGAAGACGGCCATCGGTATCATCTGGTGCGATCAATAGACTATCCATGGTGGCAAACGTATGCCGATAATCTATTCCTCCTGTCACCAAATGAGTAGCACGATCGAATAATTTTTTTGCCATAACATATTGTGGTAAGCCAGCTTTTTCAACAGCGCTTAATCCTTCCAGTCCCCTTCCACCTTTATGTCCATTAGCATTAGGAGAGACATCGCCAGCATTAGCTTGAGCAAATGCTGCTACAAAAGCGGTTGGCCCATAATTTGAGTTAAAATCTTTTTCGAAAATATATTCGGCATATCCTTTGTTATCACCACTAATAAGATGATTTTTGTTGTTCATTGATACACCGTGAACAGGAAACCAATTGATTTCACCCAAGGGTAAACCATGTAGGCTATCAAAACGGATTAAAATCATTTGAGTATCCGTATCTTTTAAATAACGATCACGCTCTTGTTGTGGATTGAGTAAATAAGCAGTTGGCGAACGATTGTATCCTACAGCTGATAATTCACCGGATGCGATTTGAATCGTTGCTGGAGTAAGATGATGTTGTGCGCGTTCAATTGCCGCAACAATTCCGTTCACAATGGCATCAAAATTTTTTTGGCTAAATCCTAGAGTAGAGAGGTTATAAAATGCATCAGTCGAATAGCCACCAGGACCGCTGTGTGTGTGAGTAGCGGTAATTAATACATTCGCATCATCAAAGCGAGAAGCATATTTGTCTTTTAATCGAGTGACAACTTGTTGTTTGATACCCTGAAATACTTGCCCTAAATCGACATTTACTAAAACGACGCGTTTATCATTGCAAGGCGATTCGATGATAAAAGCTCGCGCCCATAATCGCTGATACATACCTGTGGTTTGTTGCGCCAGCATGCCATATCCCATCATGCCTTCTTCAGCAGCAGGACCAGTTATATCGTAAATGCCTGTTCCTACATTAAATATATTATTTTCCTGACAATGCTCAATTGCGCTATAACAGGAGTAAGAAAAGAAGATCAAACTTATTAAAAACGTAATAGTTAACTTACTCATTTTAATCCCTTTTTATTAATGTTCTTTTAAGATTATAGCGATACACTATTTAGAGTGGTGAATAAAAAAAATAATAAATTGATTTGCATACCAATCAATGGGGGTGGAAAATGATGAGTTTACTAAAAGCTGTTGAAGAAGTTTTCTCTAAGATTCCTTATGCACGATATTGGGGTCCCATGACGATGGTTGGCGGTATATTGAGTGAAAACCAAGCAAAATATAATAAAATATATACTAAATACTACCAAGAACAAGCTACAATTTTTGAGCTTTATGATACATACATCTTACGAGTGAATGAGATATTTAAGCACCATCATCGTTGGAAGTATCTCATTCATTTGCGGGATCGAATTTTTCAAGAAGATGATAATCATTCTTTAAAAGTAGCTCTAGAAGCGGCAGCTGATTCCTACAGAAAAGATATGAGTGATAGCATACGGCGTTTAATTAGCCTTAAAAAAGATGCCCAAAGTTTTCACTTTATTCATCTACACTATCCTTTGGCAGCGACCGGTATTCGTTTGAATTTCCCAAAGTTAATCGAAGAAACCTTAGCAAATATTCCAAAGATGGTGATAGGTTTTGATGCCGACCCAAAAACCGGTAAGGTTTATAATATTTTGGGAACAGATAAAAAGCTAGCTAGAAAAATCGAATTAGAGCGTGGTTATGGCTTAGATAATGCGAGCTATTGCTCACTTGTTAGAGGTGTTGTTGCTAAGGAAGTATGTACAAACATGCGAGCAAGTCATTCTAGAATGCAAGAAGCAAATCTAGCAGCGCATCATCAAGATTTTGACTTTGTTCATCATGATAGAGAGGATATTTTGTTTGAGAATTTTGAGAATCTTCATTTAAATGCAACATCGACAAAATTAATGTTATCTCAATTCGGTGGGGCGATCAAACGAGAGCATGAAGCGCAGCAGCAAATTAAGGTAGATCGAGTAGCCGATAGGGATTGCAGCGGAGATATTGATGGCACATTTAGTAATGCTTGTGGTTTAACTAAGGTGTGGTTCTTACAGGCAGACAATCAGGCAATAGCTAACCGTCATACAGAAACCCCACCAGCTAAAACAGCGGATGAGGAATACGATGTGCTTAAGCCTTGGAGTTTAATTCTTTAATTATTTTTTGGAGCAAGAATTACGCGTCGCTGGAGAATAATTAGAGGTATCAGTTGGTTCATAGGTTTTACAATTAGGAAAATCAGATGTGATACCCGTACGTTTTAAGTTATTAAGGACTTCATTACGCGCTATGATTAGATTGTTTTTTTTAGCCTGTTCATCTATCCAGTCATTGTATAATCTCTTGTGTGCGCTAACGAGCAGTTTATATGCATCAAACATAAAAAATCTCTCCTAAAACATAAATTGTTGATAATGTGCTGATGTCATTCTTTATTAGTGTATAGCTTTATGTATTATTTTCTTTTAAAGTATTCTACGCCATTTCTTAATAAAATGGTAATAAATCTAAGAAAATCCTTTCGATTCTTAAGATAGTCTTAAGATCCCATAACAAAGTTTTTTAAAAAAAGATAAGGAAGCATGGTGATGTACTGATGGATATCTTCTAAACTACTTGGTTTATTCGCTGAAACGATAGAAAATCAGAATGATGATACTAATTTGAAAAACCGCGAGTAATATTTGCGTGAACCAACATAGTGTTCCTGTGGATCATTTACGAGGAGTAGGCAAGCAAATTGTCAAACATCTTGCGCGTTTAGATATCTATTCTATACAAGATGTGCTATTTCATTTACCGCTGCGTTATCAAGATCGTACTCACATCCAAACGATACATTCGTTAATTCCAGATATGGAAGCCGTTATTGAAGGAGTCATTCAAACTGTTTCTATGCCGAAACGTGGGCGAACTAAATTATTATGTGTACTGAAAGATGAAACAGGAAAAATGTGTTTACGATTTTTTCATGTATTATCATTTCAATCGCATATCTTTAAGCTAGGCGTTCGATTACGTTGTTATGGCGTGACGCGCTTGGGCCCGAATGGTTTTGAAATGATTCATCCTGAATTTCAAGTTATCACGCCAACCAAACCTATCGAAATTGAAAAGCAGCTGACACCCATTTATCCAGCGACGGAAGGGTTGAGCCAATATATGTTGAGGAAAATAACTGCTCAAGCACTTGTCTGGATGAATAGTAATCCATTGTTTGAAGAATTAATTCCAGCATCCATTAGGCAATCACATTCCTTTCCCGCATTTAAAGAAGCATTATATTTTATTCATCGACCGCCACGGGAAACTAGTATAGTAGATTTAATCAATAATAAAACCTTAGCACAACAACGATTAATATTTGAAGAATTGTTAGCTCATCGCATGAGTTTATTGCATGCAAAACAAGCTTTCAAATGGCAACCAGGAATTTCTTTAAACCAGAAAGGTAGTTTAATATCAAATTATCTTAAGAATCTTTCATTTCAATTAACATCCGCACAGCAGCGTGTGTGTGATGAAATTAGCAATGATTTAAATCAATCCTATCCTATGTTGCGTTTAATCCAGGGCGATGTAGGATCTGGAAAAACAGTCGTGGCAGCCCTTGCTATGTTGCAAGCGGTTGAAAATGGTTATCAAGCCGTATTGATGGCTCCTACAGAGTTACTTGCAGAACAACATTATCGAGTATTTAAAAAGTGGTTAGAACCATTAAATTTGTCCACAGTCTTTTTATCAGGAAGCATGAAAGCAAGTATCAAAAAATCCATGCTAACTACAATTGCAAATGGTGAAGCGCAAATTATTATTGGCACCCATGCTTTGTTTCAAGAAAATGTTCATTTTTCCAAACTCGCTTTAGTTATTATTGATGAGCAACATCGATTTGGGGTTCATCAACGTGCGTTATTGCGAGAGAAAGGAGTGAATGTTGCCTATCATCCTCATCAATTGATTATGACTGCTACACCTATTCCTCGAACATTAGCGATGAGTTTTTATGCTGACTTAGATTGCTCGCTTATTGATGAATTACCACCTGGCCGAACGCCTGTGGTGACTAGTGTCTTAGCGAATCATCGACGACATGAAGTAATCGACAGAGTTCGCGAAGCTTGTCAGCAAGGTAGACAAGTCTACTGGGTATGTCCTTTGATTGAAGAATCGGAAGCTATTCATTGTCAAGCTGCCGTGACTCTTGCCGAACAATTACGAGCAATGTTAAATGGCATAAAAGTTGGTCTGATTCATGGCCGTACAAATAGTGCAGATAAAGAAGCAATGATGCATGCATTTCAGCTGGGACAGGTTCATGTATTAGTAGCCACTACCATCATTGAAGTCGGTGTTGATGTTGCTAATGCTAGTGTGATGGTGATTGAAAATGCTGAGCGATTAGGCCTCTCTCAATTACATCAGCTTCGTGGACGTGTTGGTCGTGGAAGTGTTGCGAGTCATTGTCTTTTGTTATACCAATCTCCCTTAACAGATCTTGCAAAAGAACGCTTAGGTGTGATGAGAGAAACAACGGATGGATTTAAAATTGCTCAAAAAGATCTTGAATTACGTGGCCCGGGAGAAATATTAGGAACCAGACAAACGGGCGAGCTTTCCTTTAAGGTGGCAGATTTGATTCGTGATCATGAGATGGTATTACCTGTGCAGCAGGCTGCCGATTTGATGTTGCGTGAACAGGCTCATGATATTCAAGCATTAGTTAAGCGCTGGCTAGGAAAACAAGAAATGTATGGAAAAGTTTAAGCATAATACACGCCGCCTAAAATGGCAGCTTTTTGTGCTCCAGTAACGCTAGGTAGATTACCTGGTTGGTGATGTAAAGTTTGTCGTGCTAACCAGGCAAACGCGATAGCTTCCACCCAATCGGGATCCACTCCAAATTCTTGAGTAGAGGAAACAATAAATTGAGGTTTAGCAATTTCTTGTAATCGCGACATTAAGTAATGATTATGTGTGCCGCCGCCACACACGAGAATTTCCGCAGAAGGTAATTGTTGACGAATTGATAGGATAATCGTTAATGCTGTGAATTCCACTAAAGTAGCTTGCACATCAACCGGTGATATTTCTGTTTTGAGCGCTGATAATTTTTTTTGTAACCATACTAAATTGAAATATTCCCGTCCGGTGCTTTTAGGCGGCGCTTGTTGAAAATAAATATCGGATAATAAATGTTCGAGTAAATCCGGTTGCACCTTACCTTGTGCTCCCCATTTACCACCATCATCTTGTTTTTTAGATTGATGTAAATGAATCCAGGCATCAAGCAAAGTATTGCCAGGTCCAGTATCAAAGCCAATAATAGATTCTACATTTTTTTTTGGTAATACCGTGATATTAGCAATACCACCAATATTGATAATAACGCGATCAGTCATTGCAGATGAAAATAAATAATGATGAAAGGCGGGTACCAGAGGCGCGCCTTGACCACCATATGCCATATCTTTTCGTCGAAAATCTGCGATAGTAGTAATACCGGTTTCGCAGGCGATGGTATTGGGATCGCCGACTTGCACGGTAAATCGATAAGGAGCATGTGGATAATGGCGAATAGTTTGTCCATGACTTCCAATAGCTTTAATCGAAGTGGGTGGAAGAGATTGTTGTTTCAATAAAGTAATAACGGCTTCCGCAAAAGCCTGACCTAATAAGATATCCAGTTCACCCAGTCGTTGAATTTCATTCTCGCCTTTTTCATAAAGGGCAAAAATTTTTTCTCTTATGAGTAATGAATACGAGACATAATGTGTCGCAACAATGCAGGGTCGAGGTTGGCTAAAATCAACCAGTGCGGCATCAATACCATCTGCACTCGTGCCAGATATTAAGCCGATATAAAGTTCATTCATGAAGAGATCTCTTAAAAAATGGTTTAGGATATGGAGTGATGATTTTTTATTACGTTCATGCAACATGGCTACCAATGATATGATTGATAATGTATTGTGCCATAATTTTGATGGAAAAATAATTTTTGGAGAGGAGTATGACAAAAATTGATGATGTTATGTCAATTATTCGCCGTGGTAGTGAAGAAATTCTAGTAGAAGAAGAATTAATCAAACGATTGCAAAAGGGCAAGCCTCTGCGAATTAAAGCGGGTTTTGATCCAACGGCACCAGATTTGCATTTAGGGCATACTGTTTTACTTAATAAAATGCGTCAATTTCAAGATTTAGGGCATGAAGTGCTTTTTTTAATTGGGGATTTTACCGGTATGATTGGCGATCCTTCTGGTAAAAATGAAACTCGCCCGCCTCTTACACGCGAACAAATAAATGAAAATGCCCAAACCTATCAAAAACAAGTTTTTAAAATACTCGATCCCCAACAAACCAAAATCATGTTTAATTCGCAGTGGATGGATAAATTGCATGCAGTCGATTTAATCAAATTAGCAGCTACTTCCACGGTGGCTCGTATGCTGGAACGAGATGATTTTCATAATCGCTATACTTCGGGTCAAGCCATCGCTATCCATGAGTTTTTATATCCATTAATACAAGGATATGATTCTGTTGCCATGCAAGCTGACATTGAACTAGGCGGTACTGATCAAAAATTTAATTTATTAATGGGAAGAGAGTTACAAAAACATTATGGGCAAGACCCTCAAATTATTATTACTTTGCCATTATTACCTGGTCTTGATGGCATACGTAAGATGTCGAAATCGCTTGGAAATTATATTGGTATAGCAGAATCTGCCGATCAAATTTTTGGAAAAATCATGTCGATTTCTGATGAAACGATGTGGTTGTATTTTGAATTAATTAGTTGTCGGTCATTAGCCGATATTCAGAAATTACGTGATGATGTCGCGGCAGGAATGAACCCTAGAGATGTGAAATTTTTACTGGCCGAGGAAGTGGTCGCGCAATTCCATGATATAGAACAGGCTAAGCTTGCGCATACTCATTTTATTTCGCAATTTCAACAAGGTAAATTGCCGGAAAATATCTTAGAAGTAACAATATCAGTGGGAACAGAAGGTATGGCAATAGCGAATGTGATGAAAATGGCTGGATTAGTGGAAAGCACTTCCGAGGCTATCCGCCTGTTACAACAAGGTGGAGTACGTATAGATGGGGAAAAAGTTCCAGATAGAAGCTTACGATTGATGCCAAAGAAATCAGTCATTATCCAAGTGGGTAAGCGACGTTTCGCTAAAATTTTTTCAGAATAAAGCATCGCGTTTTTTCTTTTTTTAATAAAAATAATCGTATGATTTCCCTTGCCAGCGGATTCAAGATATTAAAAGAATTTTTTTAAAAAAAGGGAGGAGAAGGAGTTGACAGAAGAGAGAGAAGGAGTAGAATCGCGGGTTCTGTGGAAGAAGATCTTTAACAAAT
>Ga0155582_185_pt1 | contig 14629 bp, 15 predicted proteins | sample RifCSPhighO2_12_FD_107239 | JGI IMG/M metagenome (GOLD analysis project Ga0155582, IMG submission 107239) | Gammaproteobacteria bacterium RIFCSPHIGHO2_12_FULL_37_14
ATAATATATCTTGCTATTGATTTTTAAAGTAAAAATTTTTCATGCGTAGGCCCTGGGCTATACAAAGATATACAGCCACCACATTTCCCCCACGACAACGCCCACCGCTTCCGCCATCCATCCCACGCGACCCCGGGCCCGGGGGGGCTGAGGAGGACACATCCCAACCACTACCTGAACCGCTACGCAGAAGAGGCCCGCGACGGCATTAGAATAAACATACTCCCCCTCAGCGGGAACTCCCACAAGATTTACTAGTGACTACCGCTCGCTCCTCCTGTGTGTACGCCAGCTCAAGAGAGACAAAATAAGCTAAGGCTGCTCTTATCGAAGGTCTTTGTGTAGGATCTTTGTGTGTCATTTGGTATAAATAATCGAGAACATTTTTCCGTAGTGCAGCATCATGAATTAATGCGTTATCAACATCAACAATAACAATGCTATCACCTACTTTTACTAATCCACCGAAAACCGCTATTGTGACACCCAATGCATAAATTTCTGTTTGTTCATTTGGAGATAAAGTTTCATATAATTCTGGCGCGGTATAATTTGGCGCGCAGGATACTGGCTGTGACGATGCGTGATCTGATATAGCCTTGGCTGAGCCAAAATCAATAATAGTTACTGTATCTGTTTCTCTGTCATACATAATGTTGGCTGGACTAATGTCACCATGTATTATCTTTTTGGCGGCAATGATATCGAACTCAGCAAGAATTTTTCTCGTCATTCTCAAGAATAATAAGCTGTCATTACACTCACACTGCAACCTATCTAACTTGACGCCTCGAGCCAGCATCAAGCCTACATAGTGTTTGTTCTGCTCCACCACAGTAACATCACCCACGGTTTGTTGCAGTTGTTGTAGCATGTTTACTTCTTGCTTAATTTTAGCTAATTGTTGCATCCTTTTGCAATTAACATCCGTGGTATTACTGCTATCTAATTCTGTTTCATCTAGTTCCTGCGAAGCATTACTTGTGGGTGGAAGAGAAAATGCCGAGGCCATGCTTGAGTTTGGAGGTGTGAACAAGTTAAAGATAGACGACATCGAAAATGGATTGAGGCTAGAAATAAGAGCAGGAGAAATATCTTTAGCACTACTTTCTAATTGGAAAATTTTCACTGCATGCCATGCGCCAGTGTCTAACGCTTGCATTAACCTGACCTCAGCAAAACTGCCTCTGCCTAGCTCTTTATCTTCACCAAGATAAACAGCGTAATAACGCGCCTGATTGGTTTGCGGATCAACTAGCTGAAGAACTGTGTAATGTTGCCCACTAGCAGAGGATACCTCCTTGTGCTTAACATTAAGATCGCTAGCAAAACACCGCATTACCGTAGCAATTTCTTCTTCAGTAAGTAACTTTCCCGTAGAATGCAAATGTGCAATATCGACTTGCGGCGGCAAATAAGATAAATCATGCGTTTTAGAAAACAAACCACTGGACGCATGTGGTCGTCGAGCTAACATGGTTACACTATCCCCGATTGAGTGATAAAAGTTGTATATATAGTTATTTGTAGTATATTATTTGATCAATATACCCAGGATGCCCGCCTATGTCAACTCTGTAATGACAAATACAAGGCTCCCTCATTAAAAAATGCCATTGCCCCACGGGACTCCAGAAATTCAAGGCTATACCTATGGATTAAAATGTATTAAGTTTAGGGGTGAAGAAAATTAGCTAAATTACCAGGGAGTTTTATTATGTTTGCTGCAGCAGCGAATTTTTGGAGAGGTGGAGCACAGCCGACCAATACTAGCACAGAAAGTTACGACCGTAATAATTCAGCACATCAAACACTTATCAATAATGAAATTAAGGCGTTTCAGAAAACCTGGGAAGAACTGCGAAATTCTGATATCACTTTTGCTAGCCTAGGTTTAGGAGTCTATGCGACTCGTCTCTACTTATTGCCCTACTTGATTCTTGTCCCCACTTTTCTTTTTGATGTTGCATTTATCGTTGCTGTCATAGCCTGTTTAAGCCACGCACACAATCAGCCCAAAATGCAAGAGTTTAAAAATCAGCTAACCAAACTATTAGATTTATATCACTGGTGTGAAGCTAGTAACGACTCCAACATTACCACTGATAGTAACTTCCTTAAACTCCTACAGACAATTGCACCCCATGTGCTGAATTATGCAGATATTAAATTAACCAAGAACATCGATCTAAAATTAATATCGATAAAATTTGCTGACATTATGGCGCAGCCACCTCATCAGATTCCCCCTGAATTATTGATTGATAGTGTCCGCACAAAGAATATCAAAAAACCAGACAACTCATCCTGGCCTAGGTTATTTCATGCTGTAAGTGCACAAGCAAAAAGAATCCTATACAACAATTCGAGCTCGGGTGAGAATTGGAGCGAGTGGGCGGCTAAGCAAGTAGACCTAATCAAACGCAGGCTGGGGTAATGTAATCTTGCTCATTGCTCTGAGCACAACAAAATTGACCTATCTTATGAAATAGCGCATAATTTATACAGACAAGAGGCCTATTATTTAGTATTCTCATAGGTAACGTGGACGTGGTCTTCTATAAATAAAGAGAGAATCCGATGAGATGGGGTGTGCGAAGCTGTTGTGCTGCAATATGGTCAGCGACTGCTACTGCAACAGCAGGGGTTATTGGCACCGCTCTCCTAGCTGCACGAGTTAAAGATATCTGCACTAGTATTACCGGCGCTTTAACGAGATTATCTGGGGCAGCGGGAAACACTACCGCCGCTCTGTCTTCATTGTTCTCAGCATTATCTTCAGCTTCCGCTACTACCAGTAGTGCATTAGGTGTTTTGTCTTCAGGTGCTTCTGCTGCTGCCAGCTCTACTACAGCGATATTAACCACATTAGCTAGAACAGCAAGCCAGGTAGGCCCGTCACTATTAGCGCTAAATCAGACCACTCTTCACGTCCCCTTAAATGTAGACGGTCTACTGTCCACGCCTGCTATACCTATTGCAACTATTCCACCCGTCGTCATCCCCTCCAGTACCATTCCCTTCCATGTTGCGAATATGTTTACTGTTCCTATTAGTGAATTATTAGCACCCGTTGCGACAGAAGCAATGACAACATTAGCAGCCGATAGTCAACAAGTGTCACAACTATTAGGTGCTGTTGGCGAGACGGTGGGTCAATCAACAGGCCAAGTATGCCAATTGTTAACTCAATTAGGCGGGCAAATAGATCAAGCAGGCACCGCCGCTGCTCATGTAAGCGAATTTGTCGATACAATCGGGAGCCAAGTAGGCCAATTAGGCGGTGAAGTGGTGCAGCTTCCAGCGATTTGCACAGGCGTTTCTTTTGCTTTAGGCTTGAGTTTGACCCTGCTGGCTGCGGGTGTAGTTGGGCTCGTCGTGTATCTTTGCGTCCGACACTGCGAAGAATCCCAGCAAGATAAACGCATGGCTGATGCCGAGTTGGCGGAACGCGGGGTACTCCTCTCAATTTAATAATCGCAGTGTTAAGAGGCAAGTACTCTAGTCTATTGAATACATTGACAAACAATATTTTTCCCAATAAACCACCGCTATACTTTCTATCACTATACTTAAGTGATAGAAAGTATAGGCGAAGGTTTTATGGGCTTGTTCAGTAAAAAAACGGTTAGAATTACAAATCCATTGCATGCCTATCTACAACAGGATGCTATGGCCAATCTTCGAGTTATCGCTACTTTGTTGCAGGAGCGAGAGCATTATTCAAGCGAAGCCTTACTAAAGAACTGTACGGATAGCTTTAAACGAGCACTATCTGTTTCTATCAGAAAAAAACAATATGACAAACTCACTAGCGGCATGGCGGCGCTATTTAAGATCCCAGGCCTATCAGAGGCTAGCAGAAGGATGCTGCAGAGATTTGTCATCAACCTGGTCGAGAAAATACCTGACAACGCCGAACTCTCCATAGCGAACCAACACTATATAGCTAAGCAAAGGTTGTTGATGAAAACAGAACAGCTAGATAAGCTTGTAGAGAAAGAACAATTACACGAATTAGCAGCACAGTCAGACTATATCGATAGTGCAGAACTCAAAATAGAAATAATGCCGGGAGACTATCAGCAACAGTTGCGAAGTGCAGGACAGCAGCATAGAGAGCGAGCAGCAACACACCTAAAACAGGCATTACCATTCTGGAAAGAGAATATATACATTGAACAGTCTGATAAAAAACCCACAAAAAATAGAAAAATAAGAATTTCACCTGCAGTAAAAGATAATACGAGAGCTGATTTCAATGAAGCTATCGCAATACTACTTGAAAACAGAAATCTTCACCATCATGATCCGAAGGTAAGAAAATGTTGCGCATTATTGCATGAGGCAATTGATGAGTTAGTTAATAAAAAAGAATTTGGTAAATTAATAGATGAAATTTTCGAGCTAGCTGCTAACTTAGAGCAATTAAGTACTGAATACCGTACTGTGGAAAAGGTTGCCCTGTATGCGCTTAAAAAAATTCCTGTTACAGCTACACTATCTGCTGAACAACATTTAGCTCTTGCTAATTGTTTAGTAGATACTAATCAACGCTTACTAGATAGTGATAAACGAGAACAACTTGATGCTGAGCTGCATAAAGCCCCACCGATAAACCAGGAAAAATATTTACAAGAAGCACTCCAACATGCCAACCAAGTCTTACAAACAAGTCCCGATAAGGTAACGCAAGAAGCAGCAGGCCAATGTTGCATAAACGTGCTGCGTATACTAGCCGAACAGAAACAGCAACAGCAGCCACTTCCACCACCGCCACAACGCCCACCACCAAAACCACGCTAGATCATGTACAAAACATCGCTGCAACCATATTATTTATCTTATTAGAATGACGCCAATATAATAAATTTTCCTATATTAATCATAGAATTATACGTGATAACTTGCGCAACACTTCGTTTGCTGGTAAAATTTTTATCAGATCTAGCGATGATGATAATAAATCACGTGAGTGAGTACTCATATGAACGTGCGAAATGAATTAACAATTAAAATACCTGTTAATCCTGCAAATGCATTTACCACTAACCGATCGCGGCGCAGCTTTTTAAAAATCAGCAATCAGCTATATGATTTTGTAAAAGACACTTTAAGCCATGAATATGGGATCAATCATTTTGATGACAATAAAGATTGCCACGGCGTTAGCCCCAGTAGACATTACTTTCATGAGCTAATAAAAAATTCTGTTGATTCCTATGTTTTACGTGGGCAAATACCTGGTAACTTTCTTGTATTAAAAGCCGTTGTACAAAGTAAATCTGGGAAGATTATCGTGAAAATGAAAGATAATGGCGGCGGGTTTAAGGCTAGGCCAAAAGCTGAGTTTTTCGCTAAACCACAAGTTGTATTTGAAGAAAAAAATGGCAAAGCATATATGGGCGGAGCGAGAGCTGGATTAGGTTTGTTTGAAAACAACCTAAGACGTTTGGGTGGGAGAATGTTGCTGAAAAATCGCAAACAAGAGGGAGCAGCCGTCTATATGGAGTTTACTCCGCATCCCCGCAGCTCATTATAGTCCCAATGGCCTCATACCTATGTACTCAAAAAATCGCAGCAGATACCCATTTGGATCTTGAACTAAAAACTGCTTATTGCCAGTCTCTTTATCATCGATCCGATACCACTTTTCCTCCATTTCAAAAAAAATGGGATAATCAACAGCCTTAAAATTCCGGTATAGGCCACAAACATCTTGTACTTCAATTTGCAAATGCATACCACGGCCAAAGGGTTTTTCTATTGGTGCAGTAACCCAGGAACGTCTGTTGTTCGTCAGACCTTCAATCATTAGTTGCGCACCGTTAATTTCCAGCATGGCAAAATCACCCTCAGGCCGCATATAAAGAATTTTAAATCCTGCCAATCGAGTATAAAAATCCAAACTTTGTTGAAAGTTGAGTACTTGGAGCTCAGGAATAAGGCTTGATTTTTTTGTCATGTTTACAACTATAACAAGAGGAAATTAAATCAGCAAAGTCTATTCCGTTAGCGATTGAAAGTAGTTATTTGGTGGATTACGGTGCAAAAAACGCACCTAATCCACCCTACGATAAAAATCCAAAACCTACACTTTCAATCGCACCCTCCGTTAGCCATAGGGAAAGATAGAGGGCCTGCATGCTAAAGACGATAAGCAAGCCGGAGAAAAACTGAGTAAAGAAATGGAAAATAGTCGTCTGCAGGGCTTAATTCAGATTCGCCACGCCCTGCAGTGTAGTTTGCGCCAAATTCGCTCATCACATGGTCAGTAAAATTGTAATTGAACCCTGCTCCAAACGTTGGACTGGTTATCCAGCCCTCATTAACCAGATCGCTGCGATGAACTTCAGCAACGCCTAGACTTGAATATGCTCTAATATCCGTACTAGGAATAATAAGCATGATTTTCCCCATCAACGAGACCGTCTCCGTATGCGTGACATACGCAGTGAGTCCATCGTGCTCGAATGTAAATAAGCTCGATGGATCAAATGTCACGGTCGCATTAGGGTAACGCACATATTCTGCTTCAAGTGCAAAATAGGGGACGAATTCATAACCAGCAACAACACCCCATATTGCGCCACCTTCAGTGACGTATTGAGGCGTGGACATGCTGATGGCAAAATTTTGATTATCCTTTGAAGGAACCAACCCCTCCCACGTTGTTGCACCATAACCACCAGTTATGCCTAGGTAAAATGGGTATTTAAATTTATCATTTACTTTTGTCGTAGCATGGCCAGCAGCAAAACAACCCAGCGCTAACCATGCAGACATCAACACAATTCTATTAAGCATAGCAATTATATCTTGATAAAATTATTAGCACGACCTTCCAGTTGAACTACACAGTCTACCCAATGAATCTTTCCCACCTTGTCGAAAACAAGCCCAATCATCTATACAAATTTGCGTAGCGGTGTCATGCTGATATTCACAGGCTTTTTGTACAGAACCAAATATACTAATCATGCGATTATAAAGCGCATTCATGTCCTGACACATCCCCTTGGGCAGCCCAGATTCGACACAATGACATTCAGCAATGGTTCTAAATGAGGAGCAAAAACCACTCTGATCATCTGGTAATCCTAGCGGACAACTTGAGTGTAGAGCATCAGCAAAAGATGAGAAGCTGCAAAAAAACACGCATACAAATAAAGCGAATATCCTTGTCATAAAATGCTTACCTTCCGTAGTGTTAAGTGGAAATTTTGTTAATATATCAACATGATTTCAAAAAAGCAAAAGTAAATATGATGTTAGTCTAGGGTCTCATTATAAAAACGCATCGTGAAGCTAGTTACCCTGATTATTTACTCAATCCAAATGTATCATATTGATTCACGGTATATATGCGTGTATTTTTGTAGCTAGCGGCCGTTATTCACACATTGTCATTTTGGGCTATTGGCTATGCGAATTTTGTTATCAACCTATGCAAATAGAGGCTCCACTGATATGGGCGTAGGGCGTTATTTTAACCAAATTGGCGAAATTCTTGAGAAAGAAGGGCACGAATTAGTTTTCTACAATCACCCCACACCGCTAATCGTCGAAAAAACCACACTAAAAAATACTCTGATCCCTATCTTCAACCTGGGAACCTATTCAAAAAATTTCGGGGAAGTGTTTGAATCCGTAAAACCCGATGCGGTGCACATTCAAGCAGAAGTAGGCCTAGGCTTGTCTGCACGACGTTATTGTTTGACTCATTCCATTCCTTACTCTGCCGCCTATCACACAAATTGGGATATTGGCATGAAAAACTGGGCACACCTCCCAGCACCGCTTGTCTGGTCTTATCTGCGCTGGTTCTATAAACCTGCAGCACTGATACACACCTGCACTCCTCGAGTTAAGCAGTATCTTAGGGATCATGGAATTCGAAACCAAATTGAGACCTTTCCTTTGGGTGTGGATTTTAACACTTTTTACTACGAGCCTGACCCATCGCTTTTAACCGGCTACCGACGCCCCTACTTTATGACGTTATCGCGCATTTCTAAGGAAAAAAATTTGGAAGCGTTTTTGGATATAACCTTACCGGGGACTAAATTTATCATTGGAAATGGCCCATATAAAAGTCATCTTGAAAAAAAATATCATGGTAAAGCAGTATTTTTACCCTATAAAAATGTAAGGGCAATTTTAAGCTTAGGTGATGTCTATGTGTTTCCATCTCGATACGATACATTTGGCATTACTAACTTAGAAGCACTTGCGTGTGGACTACCTATCGCTGCATTTCCTGTCATGGGACCAATAGATATCATCGAAGAAGGAGTTTGTGGCTACACTTCAGAGAATTTACAAGAAGCAGCCATTGCTTGTCTATCATTGAAAAAAGAAGCAAGCATTAATCATGCAAAGAAATATTCATGGGAAAACACTGCGCACAATTTCTTAAAACATCAAATCAAGTTAACCTAGCCATGAAACAAAATACATTTTATTCTTTGGGAAAATTAATCTATAGGTTACGCTTTGCAATACTAATTCTAACTATTATTCTTGTTGTGCTTTGCATTCCCTTTGTACCAAAAGCACTCTCCCATTTCAGCGAGACGGGCTTTACTGACCCAAGCTCTGAAAGCGCTAAAGCGGATAAGTTTCTTAAAGATAGCCTAAATTATCAACATAATCGCTTTATTGTTCTTTATAAAAGCAATTCATCCTTTGATAGCCATCCAAATTTATATAAAGAAATTCATTATTCGCTAGAAAGAATTAACAAATTACCTACTCTAATTATTTATCCCGATGATAATAAGCAACAGGTATCAAAAGATGGTCATACTGCTTACGCCATTGTAGCCCTTAAAGGAAATCAGGATTTAACTGAAAAGGAACTAACTAATTTCAAAAATACCATAAAGAAACCACCAAACCTGAAGATGCTTATTGGTGGACAACCTATTTTCATGGAAGCCACCAAAGCACAAACTCAAAAAGATTTGATTAAAGCCGAATACATTGCTACCCCTATTGCTGTAATTACTTTACTGGCGGTCTTTGGCTCGGTAGTGGCAGCGATTGTCCCTATGATTCTAGATGGTATTTGTGCAGTGTTCATTTTAGGAATTTTATTTTGTGTCGGCGATCATATTAACCTTTCCGTGTTCACATTAAATATTGCCCTGCTGCTCGGACTTTGCTTATCATTAGATTATGCGCTTTTTATTATTAGCCGCTTCCGTGATGAGATAAGCCAAGAAAACAATGTTGAAGAAGCATTAGCTATTACACTTGCAACTGCTGGAAAAGCCGTGTTTTTTAGCGGCTTAGCAGTACTAATAAGCCTAGCTGCTTTATTACTATTTCCTATCAATATTTTATTTTCGGTTGGTGTTGGGGGAATTACAGCAGTCAGTATCGCCGTATTAATATCTATTATTGTTTTACCTGCCATTCTAGCCATACTAAAGCAACATATTAATTTCATTAGTTTGCGATTTTCGAAAAATAACAATCATTCTGAAAGTAGAGTGTGGAAGTCAATTATTAATAATGTAGTAAGCCGCCCCTGGGCCTATCTCATTTTCATTTTTATACTTTTACTATTTCTAGGTTTGCCATTTTTAACAGTTGAGTTAGGTATTTCCGATTACCATATCTTACCTAAAAAATTAGAAATTCGTAAAGTATTTGACATACTCACGTCAAAATTTAGTGAGAACCAACTAACGCCAATTAGCATTATTGTCAAAGCTGACAACAGCCCTATTTTGAGTAAAAACAATATTAGCCATCTATACCAATATACTAATAAGTTGCGCAGGGACCCGCGCGTTGAGCATATTGACAGCATAGTCAATAGTGAGCCTCAGTTAACCCGCCAGCAGTATGAGTTACTTTACAGTGGAAATAACAACCGCCTTCCTGATTCGTTAAAAAAATTATTAACATTAACTACTCACAAGGATTTTACGGTAGTAACTGTATTTAGCGCGTATCCTAGCGATGCAAAACAAACTAAAGACTTAATTGCAAAGATACGAAAATCAGAAATAAATAACATGACAATACAAGTAACTGGAACACCGGTTAATACTATGGATGTTTTAGACAAAATTTCTGCTATTTTTCCCTATGCGCTTTCATGGGTCATTGTTCTTACTTACTTGATTTTGCTTTTACTATTGCGTTCGCTATTCTTACCTATCAAAGCTATTATTGTAAATGTATTAAGTCTTTTTGCCAGCTATGGAGTACTGGTATTTATTATACAAGATGGCCATCTTTCTCATTTACTCCACTTTCAAGCCCAGGGATTAATTGACATTAGTCTGATCATTATCATCTTTTGTGCGCTCTTTGGATTTTCAATGGATTACGAGGTGTTTTTATTGAGTCGAATTAAAGAGCGATATGAGCAAACTGGAAACACTAACCGCAGCATTTGTTATGGCATTATCCATAGCAGCAAAATCATCACCAGTGCGGCAATGATTGTTATTTTTATTTGTTTTTCTTTTATTGCAGCTGATATTTTAATGGTAAAAGCATTTGGACTAGGAATTGCCATTGCTATATTCATCGACGCATTTTTGCTTCGTACTTTATTCGTTCCCGCTTTTATGGCAATATTGGGTAAATGGAATTGGTATTTACCCAAGTGGTTAGACAACATCTTACCAAGGATCTCTTTTAACCCTAAGGATAAACATGAAGATTAATGTCATTATTGGACTTCAGCTATAATGAGAAGATTTCACGTTTTATCTTGTGCTCTAACGCTAGTATTTTTATCTAGCTATAGTTATGCCGGTATTCCTTGGATTTTTTCTTGGTTTATCGCCACCACTCACAGTAATTGCTCAAAAGGCGTCACTGCTAACAACGCCGAATTTTGCGCTGTGTTTAAATCTGTAGCACAGTGCCATTGTACGTCTTCTGGACTGCCTCTTAGTATGTGTAAAGATATGGGTAAATTATATCAGCGTATGCTAAGTATTTTTGGGTCGCAAAAAAATGCATGTGAATATCAGAAAGACACCACGACGAAAAATTGCATGGATGATTGGAACTGTTATCGCTTAGGTGGAAGAGACTCCTACGGTGAGTTATGCAATAGCACAGGTCAGCACTGCTAATTTGCCATCTTTAAACAGGGACATCGCAAGTCTAGAGAGCGCTTATCGGGGGAAGTATGAGTAAAGCTTTCACTAAAGAAACTGACGATGAGAATGAACCAGAACTACCAGAAATTCCCGCTACTAATATTAAAAACTATGTCACCCCAACCGGGTTTACCGAGTTGCAAGCTGAGTTGCGTGATTTATTAAGTAATGAACGACCAAAAATTGTAGAAACCGTAAGATGGGCTGCTAGTAATGGCGACCGTTCAGAAAACGGTGATTACATCTATGGCAAGAAACGCTTGCGAGAAATAGACAGACGGGTACGTTACCTAACAAAGAGATTAGAAAGTGCTGAAGTTGTTGATCCCAATCTGCAAAAAAATCTTACCAGAGTTTTTTTTGGTGCGACAGTCACTTATACTCGGGATGATGGCAGCAAAAAAACGGTCAAGCTAGTTGGCATTGATGAATCTGACTTGGCAAAAGGAAAAATTAGCTGGATATCCCCTGTTGCCAACGCATTACTAAAATCCGCAGTAGGTGACAAAATTGTACTACATACTCCGCAAGGCGATGAGACATTAGAAGTTATATCAATAAAATATTAAAGTGCAAGCTTTCGCTCTCTGTATGAACCCTCATAGGAGAAAACATAATGGATGAACAATGCTATTGGGTCTACATCCTACATTGTGAAAATGGTAGCTATTACACCGGGTACACTAATAACCTGAATAAACGTTATCTATCACATCTACATGGCACAGGTAATTGCAAATATACGCGTAGCTTTAAACCACTTTGTATCGCGCAATGCTGGAAAATTTCCGGCAACAAATCGCTAGCTATGCAGATTGAACACGCCATTAAAAAATTACCTCGCAGTGAAAAAGAGCAAATTATTTCACAACCTTCCACACTTTCAACTGACCCACGAGTACAACCTTTTAAAATAAGCAGTAACCCAATATCCTAGATCAATCACACCTCTTTGAAATGTTTTCTACACATGGCGATATACTTATCGTTGCCACCAATTTCAATTTGTTCGCCTTGTTTTACAATACAACCTTTCGCATCTATTCGCGCATTCATGATGGCCTTTCTCCCACAGTGGCAAATAGTCTTAATTTCAACAATATTATCTGCCAGTAAAAGCAAATACATACTGCCCTCAAAAGGCTCACCTTGAAAATCTGTGCGTATACCATACGCTAAAACAGGAATATCAAGCTTATCAACAATATCAGTTAACTGTATAACTTGATGTTTTTTTAAAAACTGCGCTTCATCTATCAGGACACATTTTATGCCAGGATTTTTCTGCTTTTCCTTACTCGTACGGCCAAGTAAGTCAAAATTCTCATCGAAAGGAATAGCTTCTGCTTTTAAGCCAATTCGTGAATAAATAACACCTAGACTATAACGATTATCAATAATGGGGGTATATAATAGTGTATCCATACCCCGCTCTTGGTAATTAAAGGATGATTGCAGCAATGTTGTGCTTTTCCCTGCATTCATTGCAGAATAGTAAAAATATAGTTTGGCCATAGTTAATTCCTGAAAAAAGAGACCAAAAATTGTAGCATAGAGTCAAAGTAAGGCAATATGCAGTAAAATGCTCAAGTAAATAATAATAGGACGGATAATGAGCATATCATTCCCCATGAGCTATAATCTGGAGTAGGCATTGGAACTGCTTATAACAGGGTACGGCTTTGTTGAATAAATAAAATTTTGTGCAGTTTCAGGTAGGGTGGATTAGGCGCTTTTTGCCGTAATCCACCGTGAATTGGTGGATTACGACGCAAAAGGCGCGTCTAATCCACCCTACGATTGTGTAAAAATTGATTTATTCAACAAAGTCACAGAGTACTCAAGGAGATTAGCATGGCAGATTATTCTGTGCTTATAATTGGAGCTGGCCCGACAGGAATGGCCTTAGCAGCAGAACTACACCGATACGACATCGATTTTTTAATCATTGATACACGCCCTAGTCACGTTACTACTTCAAATGCAGCAGGAATTCACGCGCGCACATTAGAATGCTGGCATGATAAGCCATGGCTTAACGCACTGTTACAACATGGTTTAAAAATGAAAGGCGCCTCGATAAATACAAAGAGAAATCGTTTGGCTAATTTTAACTTTACCCAGCTGATGCATACCCAATACCCCATGATTTTATCTATTCCACAGCACCATACTGAAGCGGCATTAGATAGTTATTTAACAAGTGTTAGCCAGCCCGTAAAACGCAATACAACTTTATTAACATTAACACCGCAACAAGAGGTGGTAACTACCACACTAGATACACCAGAGGGCAAAAAAACGATAACCGCTAATTGGGTTGTGGGCTGTGATGGTTATCATAGTACTGTACGCGAATTAATGGACATCCAGCTGGAAGGAACTGATATTAAAGAACGATTTTTGCTGGTTGATGCTGATTTTGAAGCAAATTATGAGCAAGATGAATATCATATTTATCTCGATCCCAAAGGAATCGTAGGATTCTTTGCTATGAAAGAATCGACTCGTATTATAGCTGGGATTGGGCATGACTCTAAGTTCAAAGACGTAAATGAGCCCACTAATGAAATTATGCAGGAAATTATAAAGCAACGCACATCATTAAGCTTCAAGCTGAAAAAGATTCGCTGGCAAAGTCATTTCTGGATACACGAGCGAATTGCAAATAAATTCAAAATAGGCAGAATTTTTATCGCAGGCGACGCTGCTCATGTACACTCTCCTGCAGGTGGACAAGGAATGAATACTGGCATCCAAGATGCATATAATCTAGCATGGAAACTGGCTTATGTTATCAAACACAAATCACCTTTATCATTATTAGAGAGCTATGAGTCCGAACGACGGCCTGTTGCTCGTAGTGTTGTTGATATGACATCAACCATGACACGGCTAGCTAATATGCACTCAGCATTTCTTGTATCACTTAGAAATTTTGTCATGCCGTTTATTTCTCAGCGTCGCTTCTTCCAGGATACCATGGTTGGCCGCATGTCAGAATTATCCCTTCATTACAGAAAAAGCCCTATAGTTAAAGGAAAAACTATCCGCTCCTTCTCACCAGGAGATCGTGCATTTGATACCCCGCTTGATGGAGAACAGAAAACTCATTTGTTTGATATATTGAACAGCACAAACCAACACCACATACTGGTATTTCACGCAGATAATTCGAATAAAAACTCTTTAATGGCTTTGCAGAAAAAATATCAGCAAGTATTGTCACTAACCTTTTATGATCAATCAAATAAAATGATTTTAGCTACTTATCCATTTAGTAGCTTTACTCTCTGCCTAATAAGACCAGATCAGTATATTGGTTTTTTGGGGGACAATCTAACGGACTTAGAAAGTTATTTACAGTCTCTTTTTCTCGAGCTATAACAAATAAAGGCTATTAAAAGTTATCGTAATCTCCTCACAACCGTATCATGATTAGTCTCTCTACCAACCTCTCTTTGCTTTCCTGCTTGTCCATCGTGCGCGCCCGGCAT
>Ga0155582_181_pt1 | contig 13973 bp, 13 predicted proteins | sample RifCSPhighO2_12_FD_107239 | JGI IMG/M metagenome (GOLD analysis project Ga0155582, IMG submission 107239) | Gammaproteobacteria bacterium RIFCSPHIGHO2_12_FULL_37_14
CATATTTTATGCTAAATAAGCACGGTGTTTCACATAGAACAAAAACCTATTCTATAAATTACTTACCTGAAGTAACTATTTTTTCTATTGAATTGATTTAAAAACACAAAAGAATTGATCCCAACAAAGAAGTGATTACTAATCTCAACATCTATGTGACATCTATGGGACCCATTATTTATAAATTAATTGTATATTTTTCATATAATTACGTTAAACTTCGGTGACCGAAGTAGGCTCTCGTAACAAGCGTTGAATAATACTCGCTCTAATCAAATTGCTTTGCACACCTTCTAAGGTAGGGAATTGTTTACGCACATAAACAATGGCTTTTTCAATTCGTATCATCAATTCTTCTGGGATACGAATACTCACCATATCGCTTAACTGATTCATATTTTCTGCAATATCCACTAAAGTAGGATAATCGGTTAGTTTTAAAAATGATTCAATCGATTCAATAATCCATTTACTTTTACCACGCATCCCATAACCATCCTCTATAATTCTTCGTTGTAATCGCCGATGAAGATTTTTTTGCAATTTAATCGATGTCATTACTTTTGTATCCATATTAAACCACCACTTCTAATTCCAAGATTTCAATTAATTTACGGAAAGCCTTCGTTGCTTGTCGCAAATCGTTCCAGTTGATTTGTGAAAATAGCGTTGTATGGGAATGATTTAGCTGCACTTGCGCTAATACACAATTAACTATTGTTTTAATCACTTCAGTATTTTTGGTCGCACCCATATTAATTTTCACTGTATTGCGTCCTCGTGTAGAGATTTGCAAAACGTGCTTGTTCTTTTTTGTAACTTTTTGCTGGCTAATAATACTGCGCAACTCTTTGATGGTCGAGCCCTTAATACATGCATTTAATAATTGATTTCTAATTTCCGGCGATTCAACACTAGAAATAAGAGCGGCTTTATCTAAGTTACGTATATTGCCACTTTGAATATGGAATTGGACATCATCTGGCGCATTCAAGACCAACAAATAGTAGGTTGCTTGAGAAAGTGAAAATCCTAAAATACTTTTAAGCAAGGTCGCATTGAGTTCTGCCGGCCCTTTTTGTTTTTGATATTCATGAATAATATCTCGAACATTATCAATTCTCTCATTTAAAGTAAGATCTTCACGTGCAGTATTTTCCGTCCATTGAATAAGTTTTAATTCGAATCCTTTTGGCTTTTCATTCAAAATTCTAGCATCAATTTCTTGCTTCCCTGCAAGAATGGCAGCTAAACAACGACGCTCTCCCGCTACTACGCGATATAATTCACCACGCTTATAAACGATTACTGGATTAATGACGCCATTGGATTGAATCGTATGGGCTAATTCTTTGAGACGTTCTAATTCATCTTGCTTACGTTGATTGTGAGGATCATCCGGACGTATGCCTTGTCTAATGTCTGCCAAATCGATAGACAATTTACGAGGATTTTCAGGATCAAGCTCAATCCGAGAAAGTGGTAATACGACATTACGAAACATGCCAGAATGATGCTCAACAACATGAATGGTTTCACTCAATCCACGGGTTAGCGCTTCTGAAATTCCAAATCGCTTTTTTTTACTCATGCAAATATCCTCTCCGCTAGGTGACTACAAGCTTCCTCTGCTTCAACTTTCGCAACATGTTGTTCAGGAAAATCGAAAATAGAACGCGGATTAGAATCAGCTGCATCTATTTCTGCAAAAACAATACGTTGAGAGAATTTGACGGGTAAAACATACTTACCAATAGCCAAGTTATCTTGCAAGCTTTTTAAAATATCTTTATGCAATCGTGTCTGTTTAAACATATTCGGCAAAATACCGATTAATTGCAAAGGACGTGATTTTTCTCGTGTCAAAGATTCTTGCATCCAAAGTTGTAACATGCCATAGATACCTTGAACTGGTTGTTCTTCCATAACCGAAGGAATAATGATATGCGTTGCAGCTTTGATGACACTGATAGTCAGTGGTCCTTTAGATGGCGCGGTATCAATCACAACAGCATCATAAGCAGCTTTAACATCTGGAGAATTTAAAAAAAAAGCCAATTGTTTATGGACTTTATCGACAACCTCCGATCGACGAACAGATTCTGCAGCAAGTAATTTTTCTGCATGACCAGGAGCAATATCTAAACATTCGACATATGTTGGATATGGAATTACGCCTTGTCCGTAAAATATTTCTGCAATACTGCTTCTTCCGTCCCAATTTTGATCATCATCATCGGCAGGATCATAATCAGGATGAATAGGTGGCATTAGTCCTTCAGGTGCAGCTGGATCAATTTCCATATGCAAATATTGATGTGAGAAGTTACATTGGGGATCGAAATCGATACATAGTGTACGTAATTTTTTTTTCTTACTGAGAAATTCAGCCATTAATTTGCTACAAGTGGTTTTACCAACGCCACCTTTATTATTTACAAAAGCAATGATTTCCATAAAGGACTCCTGTCATTGTATTACAATAATGCCTACTATATCATTAGTTATGTTTTACTATAAATAAAAAAACACAACTGCTTAATTTGCTATGTTGTGTTTTTGTTTATATTTGGTTTAGTTTTTGTTTAGGGCAACGTAACATTTTGATATAAAAAGTTTTTAATGCTCGAAATGTGACGTTTATGGTAAGTGGTGTGACGTTTATGGGAGAACGTGTGACGTTCATGGGATGGGATGTGACGGCTATGGGACAAAATGTGACGGCTATGGGACAAGAAATAAAGGAAGAAAAGAAAGAATTAAAAAAGCATGCTGCTACTATTCATTGCTCAAATTCTTTGAGTCTATTACAGCGTAAAATTACCAACGCGCTTTTATATCATGCGTATCAAGAGCTCATGCATAAAAGTGAACATGAAATTACTGTTAAACAACTTTGTCGTTTAATTGGTTATCAGGGTAATAATCATGCTGTCATTAAAGAAGCCTTAAAGGGACTTATCTCGACAGTCATCGAATGGAATTTGATTGATGATGTGACTGGCGTTGAGAATTGGACAGCAAGTTCAATTATCGCAAGCGTTAGTCTGCAAGGTCCATTATGTTATTACGCTTACTCGCCGCGGATGAAACAATTATTACATTCTCCTTCTATGTTTGGAAAAATTGATTTAGTTATTCAATCTCGATTCCGTTCAAGTTATGGTTTAGCACTTTATGAAAATTGTACTCGCTATCGCGGTTTGCCTCATACGAGATGGTTGGAGATGTCTTTGTTTAAAAAACTGATGGGTGTCCCGGAAGGAAAATACGATATTTTTCGAGATTTCAAGCGACGAGTGTTGGATAAATCGGTTGATGAAGTTAATACTTATTCTGATTTAATTATTACTCCAGAATTTATCCGAGAAGGGCGTAAAGTAGTGAGAGTGAGGTTCAAACTGAAAGAGCGTGCCAAAAAAGCAAGGTTGGGGACCAGGAAAACGGTTTCAATTGCAGAATCACCTCTGATAGAAAAATTGCTTAATACCTTTCAGTTGACACTCGAACAGGTTAATCAGCTAATGAAAGAATACGATAGTCACTTTATAGCTGACAAAATAACGATGATCGAAGCTTCTAAACCATTCAAAGAAGGAAAAATACAGAGTTTAACAGCTTATTTGTTAAGTGCGATTAAATATAACTACCAAGCATCTAAGCCTCATTCAGGGGAGCTCAGTGTTAGTCAAGATAATCAATATAAATTAGAGTTAACTCAGCTAATACGGCAGATTGAAGTGATTCGTAAGCAATATCATGCTTATCGGGAGAGTATTATTCGTCAAACAATTGATGCCCTGATGCCTAAAGTGCATCGCGAATTTATGGAAGGTTTTCAGCGATTCGCCCAGCCAGTGATTAAAACAATTTTACAAGTGCAACATAGTAAATATACAGCAGAGAATGTCTTAGAATCACCACAAATCCAAGCATTATTACGTCAATATGCTTTACGAGAGCTAGATTTATTTTCGATTATTTCCTTAGAGGAATTTGTTTTACGACAAAACCAAGATAATATTGAAGCTTGGCAAAAATTAAAATCATATAATCCTGATCATTCATTGTTGCGTTTTAGTGAATAAAGCGTTATATAATTAAGATGCTCATGTATTGAGTATTTTTTTTCTTTAACCTACAGGGAGAAATATCATGGCAGCAAAGAAAAAAAAAGGCGGCAAAAAGAAGAAGTAACATCGAAGCCAGGGAAGGTGAGAATACTTTCCCTGGCATCTTATTTTTGTAAACGTTCGCATCCTCACTAACAACTTTTTAGCAATTTCCTTAGAAAAACTGCTTTTAAATAATCTGTTTCCGGAATCGCCACATGCACAGGATGATCGGGACCTTGATGTCCTCGCTCGAGAATTTGAATTTCGCTGCCAGCACGATAAGCAGCACGTTGTAAAATTTGCATTAGGTCGTCCAGTTTGACGTGCATGGAACAGGAGCAAGATATCAGAATGCCGCCTGGTACTAATAATTTAATAGCCAATTCATTTAACCGCTGATAGGCAATCAATCCTTCTGTCCGGTCTTTTTGTTTTTTTACAAATGCAGGGGGATCAAGGATAATGACATCATATGAAGTTCGGGTATCTAACAATCTTTTCATCGCATCGAAAGCATCATCGCATATAATCGTTACTTTGTTGTTGACGCTATTGAGTTTGGCATTGCAGGTAATAAAATCACAAGCAGTTCGGGAGGCGTCAATGCAATCAACGCTTGTAGCGCCGAACGAAGCTGCTTGGATACCAAAACCGCCTAAATAACTAAATACATCTAATACTTTTTGATTGGCTACATAAGCTTTAAGACGAGCACGATTTAGACGATGATCATAAAACCAACCAGTTTTTTGTCCTTGGCTCAAAGGCGCTAAGAAGCAAACGCCATTTTCCTCTAACTGAATGCTATCTGGTGGTGACCCATATAATGCTCTAACGTAATTTTCCAGTCCCTCATGTTTTCGTATAGGAGAATCATTACGAAGTTGAATAGAAGAAATATTGGATAAAGAGGAAGCAAGCGCTTCTTGTAAAATTGTTTGTTTCAGTTCCATCCCAGCAGTATTCGTCTGCACAACATAATCATTAGCAAAACGATCGATGACTAAACCAGGTAGCCCATCTGCTTCACTGAAAATTAATCGATAATAGGGCTGATCAAATAAACGTGTTCGCAACTGTAATGCTTCATTAAAGCGATTTTTAAAAAAAGCAATGTCCAATCGTTTTGTTATATCGTGGCTGAATAATCGTGCTGTAATCAATGAATGTGGGTTAATGTAGGCAACACCAATGAATGTTTTGTTATGGTTTTGCACTAAAACTTCTTCGCCGACCGAGAAATTTTTTAACGGAGTCGCTGCTATATCAATCTCATTGCTATAAATCCAGGTATGTCCGGCACGAATTCGGCGGTCTTCACCTTTTTTAAGACGTAAAATAGGTAGTGACATAGTTTTTGTATCATATTTTAATGGTGCTGTTTCTGGGTTAGCGTTTGCTGCTCTCACAAGGCGTTATTATGTCGTATTTGAAACTTGTGTGACAGCTGTACTAGGTTCATTTTCTAATTGTTTTTCTTTCATCATTTCTTTTGCTTCTTCTTTAAATTCATTAAAAGAGATTTTTGTGAGTGGTTGAAAGGTGCGCCCGTAAAACCATTCACCGAATTTCTTTTGTAATTCTAAAGGTGCAGCGTGATTCGCTGTATCAACACACTTGAATGCTTCAATTTGTGTGGGTGTGGGTACCTTAAAGATTGAGAGCAAATTAAATTGCATCGCTTCATTACAGGATACAATATCACCAAGTAAAGCAAGTTGGCGAGTAGTTTTAAATAATTCCGTATTGGCATCAGCGACGCCTTTTCCTTGTCGCTCTTTTATACAATAATCAATGTATTTAATCTGATCTACTTTGGATTTTTGCAACTTATCAATTTCATCGTACCAGTCTTTATTCTCTTCTAATGCACAAATGATGATACCTGCTACACCATGTAAAGTCTCAGATAATATCGAAGGCTCGTCGGATTTGGTTTTGAGGCTTTGAGCTTCATCTGCTTTTCCTCGTAATTTAAAAATGAGTTTGAACCAATCAACAAAAGCATTGGCAGTTCTAATTTCTGCTTTTATATCATCAATAATCTTATCTAATTGTTGCACAACAGGTAGTTCGCCTGTAAAAAGAGAAGTAACTAGCTCCTTTTTAGTTTTAAAGTATTCAATTGTAGAGCTTCTATCGATGGCACGATATTGCGGATGAAGATCAAGGTAAGCAATAAGAATATCAGAATTTGGTAATCGTGTTTGCATAAGTAACTTCCTGTTTTTTTTGGGACATCCATATCAATTGATACTAAATGACATTGCTTAAGGTTTTCTTAAGATTTATCTTCCATGCTAGATACTATTTTCGATACAATTTATTGTGCGTCCCCTCAGCCAAGGAGAAGTAACAAATGGTATTTCTGAATTTCGCACTAGGCGAAACAATCGATATGTTACGTGAGTCAGTTCACGAATTTGCTGAGCGTGAAATTGCTCCTTATGCTGCACAAATCGATCATGATAATCACTTTCCATTAGCACTCTGGGCCAAGTTGGGACAATTGGGTTTGCTTGGTATTACGGTGGAAGAAGAATTTGGGGGGTCACAATTAGGTTATTTAGCTCACGTTGTTGCAATGGAAGAAATTAGTCGTGCTTCTGCCGCGATTGGCCTTAGTTATGGCGCTCATTCGAATCTTTGTGTGAATCAGATTCGTCTCAATGGTAATCCACGACAAAAGAAACATTATCTTCCTAAACTTTGCAGCGGCACTGCTGTTGGTGCATTAGCAATGAGTGAAACTCATGCTGGTTCTGATGTGATGAGTATGCAGTTAAAGGCAGAGAAAAAAGATGATCATTATATACTGACCGGTACCAAAATGTGGATTACTAATGGTCCAGATGCAGATATATTGGTGGTGTATGCAAGAACCGATCAGAAAGCATCACAAGGTATCACTGCCTTTATCATTGAAAAAACTTTTTCGGGATTTAGCACCGCTCAAAAACTTGATAAATTAGGAATGCGAGGATCAAATACCTGCGAATTGGTTTTTGATCATTGCATCGTTCCTGAAGAAAATGTGTTGGGAAGTATCAATAAAGGCGCCGAAGTATTAATGAGCGGCTTAAATTATGAACGGGTCATTTTAGCAGCTGGCCCCGTTGGGATTATGCAGGCTTGCTTTGATGTGGTCTTACCATATGTGCGTGAACGCAAGCAATTTGGTAAAGCGATAGGAGAATTTGAGTTAATGCAAGCTAAGTTAGCGAATATGTATACGGTTCTCATGTCATCACAATCGTATCTATATGCTGTCGCTCAAGCTTGTGATCGTGGTGATATTACTCGTAAAGATGCAGCATCAGCTATTCTTTTTACTTCAGAAAATGCGACTAAAGTTGCCGGCGAAGCAATTCAGTGTTTAGGTGGTAATGGTTATATCAATGATTTTCCTACGGGTCGATTATGGCGCGATGCTAAGCTCTATGAAATTGGAGCAGGAACATCAGAAATTAGACGTATGTTGATTGGTCGTGAATTATTTGAAGGGAAATAACGATTTCGCAATCCAGCCATTCTGAACGCTGCTCTTTAGCGCGAAGGATCCCGTTTTCTAAACTCGGGAAGAACTTTCTAAGGAATAGATATGAGTTTTCACTCACAAGTTGCAAAGGATGATAAAATTTTTCAACACAATACCAGCGTTATGCGTGCGATGGCAGTTGAATTGAAAAAATTGTTGATGAGAATTCAAGAGGGTGGTGAAGAAAAAGCTCGCAACCGTCATAAAGAGCATGGAAAGTTGTTACCACGTGATCGCATCGAATTATTACTGGATCCAGGATCAAATTTTCTTGAATTATCACCGCTTGCTGGCTATGAATTATATGAGGATATCATTCCTGCCGGTAGCATCATCACTGGCATCGGACAGATTATGGGTATCACCTGTATGATCGTGGCAAATGATGCAACAGTTAAAGGTGGAACTTATTATCCCATCACAGTCAAAAAACATTTGCGGGCTCAAAAAATCGCTGAACAAAATCGCTTACCCTGTATTTATCTTGTAGATTCAGGAGGAGCATATTTGCCTAAACAAGATGAAGTGTTTCCTGATGAAAATCACTTCGGCAGAATTTTTTATAATCAAGCGACTATGTCAGCTAAAGGTATCCCGCAAATTGCTGTAGTCATGGGTTCTTGTACTGCTGGCGGAGCCTATATACCAGCAATGGCGGATGAATCAATTATGGTGCGAGAGCAAGCGACAATTTTTCTTGCTGGACCACCGTTAGTTAAAGCAGCAACGGGTGAAATCGTGACTGCAGAAGCATTAGGTGGTGCAGATGTACATTGTCGCATCTCAGGAGTGGCTGATTACTATGCACAAGATGATGAACATGCGCTGGCTATGACACGGCGCATCGTATCACATCTGAATTATCAAAAAACAAGTGCAATGTATGTTTTTAAAGAACCAACTTATGAACCAGAAGAATTGTATGGAATTATTCCGTCTGATTCACGCTATCCATTTGACGTAAGAGAAATTATTATTCGCATTGTTGATGATTCAGTATTTGATGAATTTAAAGCGTTATATGGCAAAACAATTGTTTGTGGATTTGCTCATATCTGGGGAATGTCAGTTGGAGTGGTAGCGAATAACGGGATTTTATTTTCTGAATCGGCATTAAAGGCCACGCATTTTATTGAATTGTGCGCGCAACGTGGAATTCCTTTATTATTTTTGCAAAATATTACTGGATTTATGGTTGGCAGCAAATTCGAATCGGAAGGAATTGCAAAACATGGAGCAAAACTAGTGACAGCAGTAGCTTGTGCTCAAGTGCCTAAAATTACTGTCATTATTGGTGGTAGTTATGGCGCAGGAAACTATGCCATGTGCGGGCGGGCGTACGAACCACGATTTCTATGGATGTGGCCAAATGCGCGTATTTCAGTTATGGGCGGGGAACAAGCAGCAAGTGTACTCGCTCAAGTCACTCGTGAGAAAAAAACACGTCATGGTGAAAGTTGGTCAGATGCCGACGAGAAAGCTATCAAAGCACCATTGTTGGCGCAATATCATCATCAATCATCTGCCTATTATTCTAGCGCGCGTTTATGGGATGATGGAGTAATTGATCCAGTAGATACGCGAAAAATTGTCGGGATGAGTTTATCGATTGCTTTAAATGCACCGATATCGCCCACCCACTTTGGTTTATTTAGGATGTAAACATGTCTATGCGATTCATTACGATGAAAACTGATGCAGCAATTTGCACGATCATGCTAAATCGTCCCGAAAAACGTAATGCGATCAATCAGGAAATGATTCATGAATTATCACATACTTTACAAAGCATTCTTCATGATAATAAAGTCAGTGTCTTGATCATAAAAGGTAATGGCGAGACATTTTCCGCAGGTGCTGATATCGATTGGATGCGTAAAATTGCTAGTAGTTCTGATGCTGAAAATGGTGCTGATGCACACGTATTAGCGAAGTTTCTTTATCAATTATATACCTTTCCAAAACCCACTATCGCATTGGCGCACGGTGTGGTATTAGGTGGAGGATTAGGCATGTTATGCGCTTGTGATATTGCTATTGCAGCAGATGATGCTAGTTTTGGATTTCCGGAAGTCAGCATCGGTTTAGCACCATCTTGCATTAGTCCTTATGTACTATCAGCGATAGGTGAGCGTCAAGCAAAATATTATTTTTTAACAGGTAAACGATTTGATGCAACGACTGCGTTGCATATCGGATTGGTTCATAAGATTGTCGAACTTAAAGATTTATCAGAAGGAGGATTGATCGTAGCAAAGGAATTGTTACTGAACGGGCCACAAGCTTTACACGCTGCCAAGCAATTAATTCAATCGATTGCACATGAAAAAATAACGGAAGAGTTAATACAAAACACGGCTGAGCATCTTGCTCGTATTCGCCATTCACCAGAAGCCCAGGAAGGGTTGCAAGCTTTTTTGGAGAAACGAAAAAAGAAATGGCAGTTGTAATGGAGAAACTATGCTATTCCCAAAGCATGTAAAACTTGTCGAAGTGAGCCCGCGTGATGGTTTGCAAAATGAAGCAATGCTTATTCCCACGGCGATAAAAATTGATTTCATCAATCAGTTGAGTGCAACTGGTTTGTCGGTTATTGAGGCGACTAGTTTTGTGTCGCCAAAATGGATTCCACAACTGGCTGATAATCGTGAAGTATGGCAAGGGATGACTAAAAAACCAGATGTGAGCTATCCAGTGTTAGTTCCTAATATTCAAGGTTTAGAAAATGCTTTAGCAGTAGGTGTCAAAGCAATCGCAGTTTTTACAACGCCTTCGGAACAGTTTTCACAAAAAAATACGCATTGTTCAGTGGCTGAAAGTTTACAACGTATTCAAGCAGTCATTCATCTTGCTAAAGAACAACAGCTTGCTATTCGTGCTTATATTTCTTGCGCATTAGGCTGTCCCTATGAAGGTGATATCTCGCCAAAAAAGGTGGCTGAATTAGCTAACCAACTTTATAGGATGGGATGCGATGAAATTTCTTTGAGCGACACCATCGGGGTAGGGACACCATTCAAAACAAAACAATTATTGGAAGCCGTTTTACAATATATGCCAGCTATACAATTGGCAGTCCATTTTCATGATACCTACGGTCAAGCACTAACAAATATTTATGTTGCACTTGAACATGGCATTGCCACAATTGATAGTTCTGTAGCTGGGCTGGGCGGCTGTCCTTATGCTCAAGGTGCAAGTGGGAATGTTGCTACAGAAGATGTGCTTTATATGTTAAATGGCTTAGGAATTGAGACAGGAGTCGATTTAAAACAGTTGATTATGGTTGGAAGATTTATATCTCAGCAATTAGGGCGTGAACCACGATCAAAAGTGAATTTAGCGACTATTGTTAATACTTAATTAATTATTTTAATATACACTATTATTTATTTTTTATGAGGTCGCGATGAAAAAATTTTTCTTTTATTTAATGCTGGGGTGCAGTTTATTTATTTCTCTCGCATTTGCTGGTCAGGAAAAGAGTATTATTTTTCAGGTTGCTACCATTGGTTCCTTAGCTCAAGGCGTTTATGATGGGGATTATAAATATGGTCGTTTAATGAAAAAGGGCGATTTAGGCGTAGGAACATTTAAGGATTTAAATGGTGAATTGGTAGCTGTCGATGGTAAATTTTATCAAATCGAAGCGAGCGGAAAACTTAATTTAGTCTCTGCTAATCAGATTGTTCCATTTGCGGAAGTTACTTTTTTTAAACCGACTATGTATAGTAGTGTGGTGGATATTGTTAGTTATCAAAATTTGGGTAAAGTGTTATTAGATAAATTTCCTAATAAAAATATTCCTTATGCTATTCGCATTGATGGTACATTTAGTAAGCTCAAATTAAGAAGTTTGCGTAAACAAAAGAAACCTTATCCTCTTTTAACACAAGCTGCAAAAGAACAAGCAATTTTTAATCTCAATCATGTCACTGGGACAGTAGTTGGATTTTGGTTTCCAACCTACTGGGCAGGCATTGCTGTTCCTGAATTTCATTTACATTTTGTAACAACCGATCGCACAACGGGTGGTCACGTTTTAGATATTGATGTCAGCAAAGGTCAAGTATCTTTGCAACCCATTCATCAAGTACAAGTCTATTTACCCAATACTCAATCCTTCGCTCAAGCAAATTTATCTTCTGAGGAATTGAATGTATCGATTAAAAAAGCTGAAGGCGGGAGTAGTCAGTGAGGCGAATTGCCTCACATTAAATGTTACCGAAAGGAAGCAGTAACGATGGAACAATTAGACATGAGTTTCAATTCTTCTTCGATCCTATTTTTCATGGGAAGTGATGCCATGTCATTTTGATATGTTTTTATCTCCCAATACACTATGTCTCTGGCCATAAGCTAAATAAATCACCAACCCAATTCCCATCCAGATTGCAAATCGTAACCAGGTGATATGCGATAAATTTAGCATCAAATATAAGCAAAATAAGATGCCTAACGAAGGTAAAATTGGATTAAATGGTAATTTAAAGGGACGTTCCATATCAGGGTGAGTATGTCGTAAAATAATGACCCCTAAGCAAACGAAGACGAATGCAGCAAGTGTACCAATATTAACTAACTCAGCAGCATATTCAATAGGAACTAAACCAGCAGCGATTGCCATAATTGCACCAGTTAAAATGGCAATACGAATAGGCGTATGAGTTCTTAGATTAATTTTGCCAAGCGCAATTGGTAATAAACCATCTCGTGCAATCGCTAAACAAATTCGCGATAAGCCATAAGACATTACTAAAATGACAGTAGTCAAACCAGCAATTGCACCAGCAGCAATCAATCCAGCGGCAGTATGATGGCCAAGTTGCAACAAGGCATCGGCTACTGGGGAGCCAACATTTAATTTAGTGTAGGAAACAATACTAGTCAGTAATGCAGATACAATAATATAAATAATAGTACAGCCGATGAGAGAACCAATAATGCCAATCGGAATGTTACGCTGCGGATTAATCGTTTCTTCAACGGCCGTTGAAACAGCATCAAAACCGATATAAGCAAAAAATACTAATGCGGCACCTTGCATGACACCATTCCAGCCAAAAGGTAAAAAATCACTCCAATTTTGAATATCAACATGCTTGACTGCAACCAAGATAAAAACGGCGATCGTAATTAATTTAATAAATACAACGGCAGTATTAAAACGTGCACTTTGTTTGATACCCAGACACAAGATAGTAGAAATAGCGATGATAATTGAAACAGCTAATAAATTAATTGCGCCACCTTCAAATGGATTTTTTGTAATCATTGCGGGTAGATGAATATTAATTGCAACGAGGAAATTATTGACATATCCAGCCCAACCAATCGCCACAGTAGAAACACTCATTGCATATTCGAGCAATAAATCCCAACCAATGAGCCAGGCGACAATTTCACCAAAACCAGTATACGCATAACTATAAGCACTACCAGTACCCCCAATGGAAGAAGCCAATTCAGTATAAGCTAGTGCGGCAAATAATGCGGCTATGCCTGCAATGACGTAGGAAATAACAATGGCTGGGCCACCTTTAGTTGCAGCTGCAATACCGGTAATAACAAACACACCTGCGCCGATAATGGCACCAATGCCAAACATTGTTAAATCAAAAGCATTTAGAGTTCGTTGGAGAGCGGATTCGTGACTTTGGGGTTGAATAGGTTTTTTTCTTAGCCAGCTAGATAGCATGGAGGAGTCCTCGTTTTTTTGAATTATCATTATTTTCAATAAAAAGCAAAAAAATATACTACATTTTATATATGTAGATCGTCCAGTAATTAATTTAATTCTAAAAAACTGTCAATCGATTGGTAGAGTAACCATAAAGGTGAGTAAAAATAATAACCATCTATTTTTCATGATACTGGTGAATTTAACTGTATGATTTATAATTTATATAATCTTTGACAAAAGGACATATTTGTCCTATATTGTGCTTATGAAGGGAAAACAATTTATTAAAAAGCTACGCGGGATCGGCGTCGAAATTATAGAAGGACGAGGAAAGGGTGGTCATTGCCTAGCAAAGTATAAAGGCAAACAAGCGACTATACCAATTCACGGCGATGTAGATATGGGTAATGTATTTTAAAGAAAATTTGCAAACAACTAGGGATTCGTTTTGAGGATATTCTGTAGGTGACGGAGGTACATATTATGTTACAAGCCTATCCAGTTATTTTAACAAAAGATGGTGCAAGCCTGGTTGCAGAGTTTCCTGATGTACCAGAAGCTATGACTGTTGGTTCTAGTGAAGATAACGCATTAACCTGGGCTCGGGATGCTTTAGTTGTGGCTTTATCTGGATATT
>Ga0155582_176_pt2 | contig 12986 bp, 9 predicted proteins | sample RifCSPhighO2_12_FD_107239 | JGI IMG/M metagenome (GOLD analysis project Ga0155582, IMG submission 107239) | Gammaproteobacteria bacterium RIFCSPHIGHO2_12_FULL_37_14
TAGAAAACCTGGTAAACGTATCGCATGAATGGGAATGTTATGATGATTTGCCCCACGTGCTCCAGAAATATTTTCATGAGAAGGTTTGATCGGTTGATTGATTATCTGCTGCGCTTCAGCAAGCATTTCTGCTGATCGCATAGCTGTTCCAGAAGGACAATCCATTTTATTTTCATGATGCATTTCAATGATTTCAACATGAGGCATGTGTTTAACAATTTCTTTAGCATATTTCATCATTAAGACAGCGCCTAAAGAAAAATTAGGTACGATCATGCCACCTAGTTTTAAGTCTGCACAATTTTTACGTAAGATATCGATTTGTTTTGCTGTTAATCCGCTCGTACCAATGACAGGATGTGCACCGGCTTCGATGATTGCCTGGCAATTTTTAAAAACAGCTTCAGCTGATGTAAAGTCGACGACTACTTGCGCTTGACTGTCATGAATAGATTTTTTTAAATCATAATCACGACCGGTTTGCCCAACCAAATTAAAACCAGGATATTCTGATAGTGTCTTGACAGTCATTTGTCCCATACGGCCAAATGCACCATTGACTAAGATGTTAATCTGCATAGTATTCCTTTTATATTCAGGTCAGCGAGAATCGCTGACCTTTTGAAACCCGTCTCATCATCTTACATATAACAGCAGAAATCCATTAGCAACGTCAATTACTTGTTTGGTTTAGGATACTTGCTTGGCTTGTCTTGATCAGGTAGATGACTGCCATCACGTTTAAGTGTATTTTTATTTTCCTTAGGAGGGACAGGATTGATTGTAGAAGTAGGTGGTAATGGTTTGCTAAATATCCCCGGTTGAGGAGATTTAGTTTGTTCAGTAGGCGGTTTTGATGGTTGTTTTAGAGGAGGATTCTTTATAGGAACGGTAAACACACCTTGACGTAAAGTGAGTGGTTTAGGTGTCTTGGCTGGATTCGATGGAGGAGGATTGGTTGGAACGGTAAAAGGACCTGAACGATAAAAGAGTGGATTGGGTAGAGTAGGCACTGGATTAGCATTTGACCACAATGCCTTTCTTGCTACATCTTGTTCTGCGAGCATCTTTTGCCATTTCTCTCTTTGTTCCGCTCGCCATTTCTCTCTTGCTGTTGTTTCTTCTATTTGGGTCTTCAGTTGAGCTAACTCCCGCTGGGATAAATGAGGGCCCGTCGTTGTAGGCATCATGTTTTTGGACTTCACCGTAGGAGTGGGTTGCCTATTATTATTAGTATTAGCGTTAGCGTGGATTGGTGTCACCGTGTTGACGGGTGTTTTTTTAGGTTGTGTAGGAGTGAAAACTGGCTTTGCAACATTCACTGTAGCAAGAACGGTCGTTCTTAATTGCGCATGCTTAGCTAGTTGTTCCCGTAGATTAGCAAACATTTGTATTTTGTGGGATTCCTGTTCTGATGGTAGCTTAGATATGACAGAAGGTTGAGATGGCGTAACAGCTGCTGGCTGACTTTTTTTTGCTTTGACGATAACAGGTACAGGTTCAGCGTTTACTCTGTTTACTCTATTGCGCGATTGATCCCATTGCTCATAACATTTTTTGATGGAGAGTTCTTTTTTATCTGTGTTTTTTTCATAAAGCCCGCCGTGATTTTTTTTATCAAATGTTACCTTAACTTGTTCGCCAAAAATGTTTGTCAGGTATGCTTCAGAAGCAATTAATAGAGCACCATCTTGTTTAATAGTAGGTGGTTGAATAGGAATATTCATGTCATGTGCTTTAGTTGTTATGTGCTTTTTGATGAGTTTTGCTTGCTCGATGGTTAATCCATAAGAAACTAGCATCGGCTGTTCATTATATGTTTGTATAGGTAGCCATAAGATACCATAATTTGTTTTATTACCGCTGCGTGCATGTGTATTGTCATAAATGAAAGCAGGATACGTGTAACCGGAAAGAATAGGTTTATCTTCTGAAGTTTTAGTTTTTTTGCGGAACCATCTTTTGGCTCCTAAAAAATCATCCTCATCATAAGCATTATTATTTTCTAAGTCTCGATCACTTTCGTCCTCATCAATTTTATTGTGAAGTTCAATTGCCTTTTCCAAGATCGCTTCCAATTTTTTTTGTTTTGCAATGTTAGACACAGAAAAAGAATCAGATTCACGAGTAATGAGAAATGGAGTTTTTTGATTGTCTTCTTTGCTAGGTGTGGTTATACCAAAATCATGCTGTTGCTCTAAAAAACTTTGTGAAGCGAGAATATACTGATTGGTTTGTTGAAGATACTCGGGCAATTCCAGTGAGGATGATAAGAAGTTATAAAGCTTTATTGCATCGACTCTTGTGCGGCAATCCAGCAAATATAAGCGAGTGTCTGCCTTATCTTTTTCAAGATAGGTATCAGTTTCTATCCAGGATGTTCCAGATTGTTTGCTGGATGGCAAAGAAATAGCCTCTATATAAAAAACCTTCATATATTCTCCTCATGATGTTATATAACCTGATACTTATATTAATTTATTGCATAAATTATGACCTATATTCTGATTTTTGTCAATAAAGCCATCTTGCAGAAAGACGCAGTAAGCTTGTCATATTTATAGGAAAAGTTTGATAAAATGGTAACAATACATTTAAGTTAAAAAAGAAGAAAAATCATCAACTTAATCTGAATTGTCTAATAAATTTTCAGATAAAAATAAGGTAAACAGCAAGTGATTGATAAAGCAGGTTATCGATGCGGAGTGGGTATCATATTGGTTAATGATAATCGCCAAGTTTTTTTTGCTAAAAGAGTGGGGATGGAAGCTTGGCAGTTCCCACAAGGTGGCATGAAAGAAAATGAAACACCTGAACAAACCATGTATCGAGAACTAAAAGAAGAGGTTGGTTTACAGGCGGAGGATGTGGAGGTATTAGCATGCTCTCGGCGATGGTTGCGCTATCGATTACCTAGTCGATTAGTTCGTCATTATGCTAAACCTCTTTGTATTGGACAAAAACAAAGGTGGTACCTGTTAAAGTTAAGCAATAAAAGCGCAACGATTAGCTTGTGTGCTAACAATGATCCGGAATTTGATTCCTGGGCTTGGGTTTCATATTGGTATCCTTTACGACAAGTCGTTGCTTTTAAGCGACGCGTTTATGTTCTCGCTCTTAAAGAATTTGCCAAAATTGTTTTATCTAAGTCGACAGCAAGGACTAAATAATGCTAAATATTTTGCGCCACATCATCCAAGAAGTATCGAGTGCGCAAGATTTTAACGAAGCATTAAATATTATGGTGAGACGTATTGCTAATGCTTTGGCAACGGAAGCTTGCTCAATTTTTTTATTAGATCGGCATCATGGCGAATATGTTTTAGTGGCCACTCAAGGATTAAATCCTCAAGCCGTTGGTAAAGCGCGTGTCCCTATCAATAAGGGATTGATTGGTTTAGTTGGCGAACGCGAAGAACCGATTAATATTGATGATGCAACGATACATCCTCGATTTTTTCATGTTGCTGAAGTGAAAGAAGAAGCTTATCGAGCCTTTCTTGGCACACCCATTATCTATCATCGACAGGTTCTTGGGGTGCTCATTGTTCAACAGCAAGCCCCACGACGGTATGATGAATCAGAAGAAGCATTTTTAATAACATTAGCTACCCAACTTGCAGCTATTATTGCCCATGCTGATGCGATTGGTTCGTTGGCTCAGCTCTTGGTAAGTTCGAAAGAAAAACATCATGAATTAGTTTATTCAGGCGTACCTGGAGCCACTGGTATTGGTATAGGAACGGGTGTGGTGGTCTATGCTGAATTAGATCTTGCGCTTGTCCCTGATCATGCGCCAGAAGATGTTGACACCGAGATCAAATTATTAGATTCAGCTTTTTCAGCAGTACGTGAAGATTTACACTTATTAAGTGAACGTTTATATCCGAGTTTGCCTGCCGAAGAGCGTGCATTATTCGATGTCTATCAACGAATTTTGGATAGTTCAGATCTTGGTAAAGAAGTAGCAGATCGTATACGTGCGGGTAATTGGGCACCAGGTGCATTACGCGAGATCATCCAAGCACATATTCGGCATTTAGAAAGCTTAGATAATGAATACATGCGCGAACGCGCTGAAGATATTCGAGATCTTGGTCGTCGAGTTTTATCCTATCTTCAAAAAAATGATCGAGCGACGCCTCATTATGCCGAAAGAACAATATTAATTGGTGAAACGTTATCCCCAACAGATTTAGCTGAAGTACCAGAAGGATGTCTTGCAGGGATTGTTTCTGCGAAAGGTTCTGGCAATTCACATGTTGCCATTCTTGCACGGGCAATGAAAGTACCCACAGCAATGGGGGTGGGAGAAGCTCCCATTCATGAATTGCAAGATAAAGAAATTATCGTTGATGGTTATTATGGACAAGTTTACATTTCCCCTAGCCAATCTTTGCGTGATGAATTTGAACGATTGATTCAAGAAGAACAAAAATTAGATGCCACATTAGAAGAAATTCGAGATTTACCTGCGGTTACTAAAGATAGTCATCGAGTGGGATTATTTGTTAATACAGGTTTGGGCGCAGATATTAGTATTTCGCTGGCTGCTGGCGCTGAAGGAGTTGGATTATATCGTACAGAAATTCCATTTCTTATGCGTGATCGTTTTCCATCAGGAGAAGAGCAACGGATCATTTACCGTCAGCTGCTCGCTTCTTTTGCTCCCAAACCGGTCACCATCCGAACGCTAGATGTAGGTGGAGATAAGCCTTTACCTTATTTTCCAATTAAAGAAGATAATCCTTTTCTCGGATGGCGAGGAATACGTATTACCTTGGATCATCCAGAAATTTTTCTTTCGCAGATTCGAGCCATGCTGCGAGCGAGCGAAGGTTTGAATAACATGCGCATCATGTTGCCTATGATTACTGATGTGACGGAAGTAGATGAAGCCTTGCGTTTGCTACGTAAAGCATATGCTGAAGTACATGATGAAGGATCGACTATCGAGATGCCACAAATAGGTGTCATGATAGAAGTTCCTTCTGCAGTTTATCAAGCGCGCTCATTAGCAAAACGTGTTGATTTTTTGTCTGTCGGTAGCAATGATTTAACACAATATATTTTAGCAGTAGATAGAAATAACCCTCGGGTTGCTAATTTATATGATTCCTTACATCCAGCAGTATTACGCGCTCTGATTCAAGTGGTAGAAAATGGTCATCAAGAAGGAAAACATGTTAGTATTTGTGGCGAAATGGCAGGTGATCCAGTAGCGGTTCTTTTGTTACTCGCGATGGGGTTTGATTCTCTCAGTATGAATGCTTCTTCAATAGGTCGTGTAAAGTGGATTATTAGGCATTTTACTAAGAAAAAAGCTGCTAAATTATTACATGAAGTATTAAGTATGGAAAACGCAGTCATGATTCGTTGTCATATGGAATTAGCACTAGAACGAGCAAATTTAGGCAAACTGATACGAGCAGGTCGTTAATGCTTACTTATCCCTCTATTGATCCTGTAGCATTCCATCTAGGCACCTGGCCAGTCTATTGGTATGGATTGATGTATTTAATAGGTTTTTTTGCCGGCTGGGGTTTACTTGCTTGGCGATTACGCATGTCATCGCAACCTCTTCTGACACAAGAACAATTATCAGATATGGTGTTTTATGCGGCATTAGGTGCGATTATTGGCGGTCGTTTAGGTTACGTATTATTTTATGATTGGCGAGTCTTGCTATCTACACCATTAATGGTTTTTCAAGTTTGGAAAGGTGGCATGTCATTTCATGGTGGCTTAGTCGGCGTCATCATTGCAATGTTCATTTGTGCGAGAAAATTTAATCAACCATTTTTAGTATTAACTGATTTACTTGCACCAGTCGTGCCAATAGGTTTAGGTGCAGGACGAATTGGTAATTTTATTAATGGAGAATTATGGGGTCGAGCGACGAATATGCCATGGGGAATGATATTTCCAAATGCAGGAGTCAGTTCTCGTCATCCTTCACAATTATATGAATTTTTTTTAGAAGGCATTGTGTTGTTTTCGATATTATGGCTTTACTCCGCTAAGCCAAAACCACTAGGAGCAGTTTCAGGATTATTTGTATTGGGATACGGTGTTTTTCGATGTTTGGTTGAATTTTTTCGCGAACCGGATGTACAGATTGGTTTTGTTGCATTTGATTGGATGACCGAAGGACAATTATTGTCTTTGCCAATGATTATTGTTGGAATAGGGTTATTAGTATGGGCTTATAAAAAATGAAACAATATCTCACTTATCTCCAATATATTATTGATCATGGCATACAGAAAATTGATCGAACAGGTATTGGCACATTGAGTGTTTTCGGTTATCAAATGCGATTTCCCTTAGCGGCAGGATTTCCGCTGTTAACCACAAAAAAATTGCATCTCAAAAGTATTATTCATGAATTATTATGGTTTTTACGGGGTGATACGAATATTGCTTACTTACAGCAACAGGGCGTGCGTATTTGGGATGAATGGGCGAATGCTGATGGAAATTTAGGCCCAGTGTACGGTAAGCAATGGCGAGCATGGCAAACAGCAGAGGGTAGTATCATTGACCAAATGAGTGAACTCGTCAAACAAATTAAAACCAATCCTGATTCTCGACGATTAATTATCAGCGCTTGGAATGTTGGCGAGCTTGATAAAATGGCATTGCCACCTTGTCATCTTATATTTCAATTTTATGTTGCAAACAAACAATTATCTTGTCAGCTTTATCAGCGCTCAGCAGATTCATTTTTAGGGGTTCCTTTTAACATTGCTTCTTACTCTTTGCTAACTAGCATGGTTGCGCAACAATGTGATCTTGCTGCGGGGGATTTTGTTTGGACAGGAGGCGATTGTCATATTTATCTCAATCATCTCGAACAAGTTAATTTACAATTAACTCGCGCACCTTATGCATTGCCGCAATTACAATTTAAACGCAAACCAGCAACGCTTTTTGAGTATGAGTTTGAGGATATTGACATTACCAATTATCAAGCACATCCGCATATTAAAGGCATCGTGGCAGTGTGAGTAGAGTGTTCGCAAGAAGATACTGGCTATCTAGTTGTTTTAAATAATGTTTTAACGTTCAATAGTAGGATGTAGCAAACAGATTACTGACATTTCTTATCATAAGATCGTTGCAATAGTGGCTGCTCTGCATTTTGTATCTCTGCATTACGTGTATTTGAAGTCGCGCCACTAAATATCATGCGACTATTTAACTCATTGCAAACGCCTGCACGATGGTCACTCAATTTAAATGGCGCACAGGAAAAAAGAAGAGAGCAGAGTAGACTGAAGGCAAGTAAAGCGAATGGCTTTTTCATGATTATTTCTCCGTATGATTGATTATACCGATATTTTGCAAATTTCTCAGCATTGATCATGAGCTAGTCTAATTTCAATAAAATGAAATATTTTTTTTCTGAAGGATTGCAATACATTCTATTACCGCTTATCCTCCTTTAGAGGACTAAATTAATCAATGTCAAAATTTAAAAAGAAAGACCCCTATGCTGAGCGAGAAGCTCAAAAGTATGGGAATCCTATTCCCAGTAGAGAGCTTATCCTTGAATATTTATCTGAATTGGGTCATCCGGCTACTTATAAGCAAATTCAAATTGATCTAGATTTGGCTATGCCTGATCAACAAGAGGCATTGCATCGTCGATTAATCGCGATGGTGCGTGATGGCCAATTACTAAAAAATCGTAAAGGCGCTTTTGGTCCATTAGAAAAAATGGAATTAATTTCTGGGAGAGTGATTGGGCATAAAGATGGATTCGGTTTTGTAGAACCAGATGAAGGCGATGAGGATTTATTTCTTAGCCCCAGACAAATGCGTCATGTATTTCATGGTGATCGTGTGGTAGCACGCGTATCAGGTATTGATACAAGAGGACGGCGAGAAGCGGTTATCGTAGAAGTGCTTGAACATAACACTCAGCAATTAGTCGGTCGTTTTTGTATGGAATCAGGCGCAGCTTATGTCGAACCATCTAATCAACGTATTAATCAAGATATTCTTATTCCACCGAGTGCTACGCGTGATGCGGAACATGGTCAGATCGTGGTGGTGGCTGTTACTAGTCAACCGACTAAACAGTCTCGTGCGATGGGAGAAGTCGTTGAAGTATTAGGCGATCACATGGCACCTGGGATGGAAATTGATGTGGCTATTCGAAATCATAACTTACCTTATCAATGGCCTGAGGATGTGTTAACAGATGCTTCTCGATTTCCTGCTCATGTCGTTGAAGACGATTTGCAGGGACGTAAAGATTTTCGTCATCTTCCTTTTGTGACTATTGATGGTGAAGATGCAAAAGATTTTGATGATGCAGTGTATTGTGAGCCACATGCCAAAGATGGTTGGACATTGTATGTGGCTATTGCCGATGTAAGTTATTATGTGCAACCGCAAGCACGACTAGATCAAGAAGCCTATCAACGCGGGAATTCAGTTTATTTTCCGGGTCGAGTGATCCCAATGTTACCGGAAACTTTATCCAATAATTTGTGTTCATTAAATCCACATGTCGATCGCTTAGCAATGGTTTGTGAGATAAACATTCAATCATCTGGAAATATTTTGCAGTATCATTTTTATGAAGGCGTCATTCAATCACAAGCTCGTTTAAGTTATCGTCAAGTTTACTCCATGATGGAAAATCATGATAAAAATACTATTGAACGTTTCAAAACATTTGTACCGCACTTGACGAATCTTTATAAACTATTTCACGTGTTAAGAAAAGTACGTGAAGCACGCGGTGCGATAGATTTTGATTTACCAGAAACCAAAATTGTTTTTGGTAAAAATCGTAAAATTGAAAAAATTATTCCCTATGAGCGCTTTGATGCACATCGCGTGATTGAAGAATGCATGTTATGCGCAAATATTTGCGCAGCACGTTTTCTAGAAAAAAACAAACAACCTGCATTATATCGCGTGCATGAAGGTCCTACAGAAGAAAAATTACGTGATCTTCGGCGTTTTTTAAATGAAATGGGATTAAGTATGCCTGGTCATCGCGAGCCGATTCCTGCTGATTACTCAGCTATTTTGCGTGCAGTACAAGAGCGACCCGATGCACATATGATTCAAACTGTACTACTGCGTTCAATGAGTCAAGCCGTTTATGATCCAGATAATAGAGGTCATTTCGGGTTGGCTTTTGAAGCCTATGCCCATTTTACTTCGCCAATTAGACGTTATCCTGATTTATTGGTGCATCGAGCGATTAAAAAAGTATTACTGCGCCAGTCAAATGTATTGGATGATAATGTATTGCATAAAGCGGGTGAACATTGTTCCATGACAGAACGGCGAGCTGATGATGCTACTCGAGAAGCAACTGATTGGCTAAAATGTGAATTCATGATGGATAAAGTTGGAAAAGAATATGCTGGTATCATTTCAGGAGTGACTAGTTTCGGATTTTTTGTTGAGCTGAAAGATATTTACGTGGAAGGATTAGTTCATATTAGTAATTTACCTGGAGATTATTATCGATTCGATCCAATTAAGCATATGTTAGTTGGCGAACGCAGCAATAAGCGATATCGTCTAGGTGATGTGGTGCAGGTTCAAGTCGCTCGGGTAGATTTAGATAAACGTGAAATTGATTTTGTTTTACCAGGCACTGAACAGAAGAAAATCGGAAGCAAGAAAAAGCCCAAAGAAAAGCAGAAAAGAAAAGCAAAATAAAATAGAGACATGCTGCAAGCTGTGTGGAATACATTAAAAAGGGATTTTACTGGGCGTGATGAAAAGGATTGTACTTTTATTCTTTCCATTGATGATATTTGCCATACATGGGCAGGCAAGATCACCTCATCTCTTGCATAAGCTTCCTCATGCCTATCCACAAAGTGTGGATAGAATCACTTTAAATTATATTGCTTTAAAAGATGGTACGCGTCTCCCTATCCGCAGCTCTATTCCAATATTCGATTTTTTTATTGGTAAATTATATAGATTAGATTATTCCTTCGGTAGTGTTTCCAATGAAGACTTAATTCGAGATCGCTGCGAGCCATTTTTTCGAAAAATGTACGGAAATTCAGCTCGAGAAGTAGAAAAAAAATTAGTGACAATATATTGGATGCCTAATGTGTTTGGTAAACGCTACCCACTGAAGGTTACGAAAGTGAATCATGTCGATGAAAAATTACAAAGCGTTGCAGCTGAATTAGAAAAATTACCACCAAAATATTTCAAATATTTAGAAAAACCAGCATCGAGTTATTATTGGCGAAATGTTGCAGGGGAAAGATACTTGAGTTTACATAGCTTTGGTATCGCAATTGATATAAATTTAAATTATTCTAATTATTGGTTGTGGGATTTTTTAAAATTAAAACGACCTATTTCTGATTTGCGCTACCATAAAATTCAATATCAAAATCGCATTCCGATCGAAATTGTTGAAATATTTGCTAAGCATGGTTTCTATTGGGGAGGAAATTGGTATTTTTATGACACCATGCATTTTGAATATCGACCAGAGTTATTATAAAGAAAAATCCACTACTTTAATCTTTTAGGTAAGTGAGTGGTGATTTTTGTAATATCTTCCTGTAAGTTTTTTGTTAATGGTTTGAAAAAATTTAGACTCGTACCGCGTGTATCATGTAATCGTTTCATCATTAAACCGAAGGTAGTGAAAATGCCAATTCCAGCGAGTATTCCGATGACAGATAATATCTTTAAAACTTTTTCTTCTTGAGATTGGCGATTCATATTCAAAATTTCTGTGGTCTTTCCTTGAGACAAAAGTTCGTGAAATTTATTGAGGGAAGCTTGGCTATTTACGCCGTTGATATTAGTTATAATTTCGCGGACTGCTTGAGCTTTTACGTATCCTTCATATCTATGCATACTTTTCTCATTCGAACGTAATTTAATATTTTTATTACAGTTTTTAGATCCGCTTTGTCTGGCTGCTTTCAATTCATTTAATTTTAAATATAGTTGAGTTGAAAGAGGAATAGTCGCATCACTATTTGTATTTTCCATGTCCATTTTTAACATTATATCATTAAATTTATTTGAGTCAGCAATACGGATATTAAGATGTTTAATATAACTATCACAAATTTCATTTACTCGTTGTTTAACACGATTAATTTGCTTCAACTCAGAGCTCGAAATCTGTTTTTCTTGCTCTACATTTTTAGAGGTTATTTCTGAGTTTGAGTCTTTCGTCTGATTTTCTGTGTTAACAGAAGGATCAGTTTTTGTTAGAAATTGTTCGATCTTTTCAGATTTTTTTATTTCCGAATTTAATTCATTCCGTAGCGTTTCATGCTTACTACATAGATCTGCAAATTTGTCAGCGCGTTCTTGAATGGATTTTTCATATTCATCAAATTGTTGTTTTTGTATTCTAAATGCTTCGCTTGATTTGGCCTTGACAAGACTTTTATGTACTAGTTCAGCTGCATGATCACTAGCGATAAAACCAGCGACTATACCGTGAATACGTTTATCCTCGTCAGGAATATTTTCAAGCAGTTCATTATCGGTACCCTGGAAAATGCTGACTAATCGAGCAAAAAGTTTTTCGCTATTAGGGCTCGGTTTACAGTTGTTTCCTGGTTGAGCTTCGTTAAGCAGCTCTTTAAGCGGTTTATCTACTTTTCCCGATCGAGCAACGCTAACTAGATTTTCTACTGGATTTCCAAATTCCTCAAAGAGCGTAGTGACTATTTTGCTGGCTATTTGGTTAATGGCATCACTACATTGTCCATTGATTTGCTTGAATTTGGATTTTTTGGTATTAGTAGATCCTTCAGGAATATTTTTAGAGAGAATAATTTTTGCTGATTCTTTAGCACTTTCAGGGTCTTGAGAAATCATATTGGTTAGGTGACGTAAGTCTGATGACTTAACAGAGTTTTCATTATCACTTATTTCTGGTACCTGATTGAACATACCAAACATGAATAAATTAGCGATAGTATGATCTCCACAGGTATGGCCATTTTGTTGGCTACATGGGATGTTTTCTACAGCTACTAATTTATCATCAGTAAATTTTTTTAGACTTTCCTGGACTCTATAAAAAAAATAATCGTGATTAAATGAATCAAAATGTGAAATGTCAATTTTAGAATGGGAGAAATGTGAGAAAACATTTTTTGCAATCGCCTCCTCAAGGGCATTTTTTTCTATTCCTAAATTCTCGCGAACTGCATTTTTGACGTTATTGAATCGGATATCATCTCTAGAGCTATCATGGTTATCGACACGGATGCTCTCTGCATAAGTTCTATAAAATTGTTTAAATGACTGTACACGGGCTACTACACTTGTCCAGTGACTTTGCTCATGACAGACTGCCAAACAAATTCTTAATTCATCTGGAATGTCATCTGCAGGGATATTTTTAACATGAAAGTAGGTTGCGCAATCGAGAATATGGTTAGCGATAACTTTCCCAAGAGTTCCTTGTTTTTGTCGCTCTTCTTGCTTGCCAAATAAAGACACTTCTGGATCGAAGTATATAGCTGCATTCGTTTCAGCTGAATTTAATATACTAACACCGTTAAAGGTACCCCATTGCTTAAGTTCCGGATGGGTTTCAGAATATATTTGAGCATATAAGGAAAAAACATCATTTAATTCCTCATTTCCCGTAAATCTTAATAAATCTGGATTAGCAGAAGACCTCATATATTTTTCTCTCCTCGGTGTTTTTCAACAGTTTTTTAAATTATTTTTATATTTTTTATATAGTTAATCAATAATGCTTTCAATTTAAATTTCATATTATTCAAACTTAAGCAATGAATTGTACCAGTTAAAACTTAAATTAACCTGAAGCGAAGAGAAGCCCGTAATGTTCCCAGATTTAAACGACAACAACTCTCCCTAATATATTCTTAAGATTTCTTAAGTATAATTTCATAAAATTTACTGTTAGAAAAGGAAAATACTATGTTTTCTCAAGCGCCAATCTATCCTAATCTTTACCCAGAAGTACCAGGAAAAACTAC
>Ga0155582_188_pt1 | contig 12408 bp, 12 predicted proteins | sample RifCSPhighO2_12_FD_107239 | JGI IMG/M metagenome (GOLD analysis project Ga0155582, IMG submission 107239) | Gammaproteobacteria bacterium RIFCSPHIGHO2_12_FULL_37_14
AATTTATCCATGCCAAAGTCGGTCATCGCCAGGCTTTTATCACTAAACCCCTCTAGGACTTTCTTAGAGGGGTTTTTTTTAATAGCTTCTAGGGTCTGTTTAAAACAGGCTCTCATTGACTTCAGTATTGCCTAAAAAGGCTTTAATACATCGAGAAACTTAAAAAATGCTTAGATAATAGTCAGGTTAATTGATAGGAAAGTGCTCATGCGATTTAAACATTTATTATTATTTTTTGTTTTATTAGTAGTGACGACAAGTGAGGCGCAAACAATTCATGATGAAGAAAGTTTTGTTGCGAAAACCATAGATGGCATTCATTTCATTGAGCAACATCAAAAAGTAATTTGGCCAGCATTTCATATGAACTTGCGGCCAGTCATTATTCATTTTGCAAATCAACACTTTTATGCGCTCCATTTTAAACCTGTGCGTCCAGAATGGCAGAAAAAGCGGATCAATAATGAAGATGTTTATTTCGTGGATCACGATGTTGATAATTTGGCAGATACTGCAATGGTTTTGCAGATTGCTGTAGAAGGCCAGCCTAGTTATCTTTATCGTTATATGGACTACGGTAGCATCAATGAAAATGACAATTTACATACGCTTTTTCATGAACGATTTCATGCCCATCAACTTCTTGAGCAACCTTTTCCGATAGGATTTTTTATTTATCAAGGATTTAATCAAGCAGATAATGTTGTGCTTGCCAATCTGGAAGCGGAAATTTTAAAAGATTATGTCGCGAATCCTAATCACGAGCTATTAAAAGACTATGTCGCCGTTAATCAAATTCGCTTTTCATTGTTAGATGAAGATTCTAAAAGATATGAAGAACAAAAGGAATATTTTGAAGGTTTAGCAGAATATGTTAGTTGGCGAACGGTATTTCAAGATGGTCGAAATTCAACCGCAATTATTAATGATTATACACAAAAATGTAAGATCGATAAGCTGGTGAGTTGCATGATACATAACCGATATTATTTTACCGGTTATGTTATTGGGGTGGCTCTTGATCATGAATCGCCAGGTGATTGGAAATCGATATTTATTCAGAGTAATATATCTCCTCACATGCAACTACTTCAGCTATTTCCAATGAGTAAAGAGGAGCTATCACAACGCCTTGCCTCAGTAAAGATTCGTTATCGTTATGAGGAAATGATTAAACCAATAGAAGATGCCGTGAAGACCTACCAAACAGAATTAAATGATCACCAAAAAAAATTCAAAGAAATGCCTGGTATCGTCCTCCGAATAGATCCTCTTCCTTGTTCCTTGCAAGGATATACTAAACTAGCCCAATCTTATTACCTGAATAGCGATGATCAGTTAGAGATAGGAGTGAGCGTCACTGCATTATGTTCAGATAAAAGCATTATGCTGACTCATGTGGATTTGCCTTATCGTTTTGTTTCTACCAGGTTTAATCAAGAGTGTAAAGTTTCAAATGATGCTTTGTTAGCTATTGATGAGAAAAAAATCATGTTGAATGAGATATTGCATCAATCTACTTCGCTTCCATTCTCGACGCTTTACTTAAAAGACGGTACAACAGAATTAAAAATTGAGCGATCAGGTAAAATAGTCCCTCATGATGGGAGATTAACTGTGCAAGTAGATAATTTTTCCAAAAAACACTTGCGGAGCTACTAGTATCTTAGGCTAGAATAGCCGATATTTATCTCAAATCTATCTACATAGATTATACAGGGGCAAATTAACATGAACGGGCAGGTGAAAGAACGGCTAATGAAAAAGAATAGTTCGCTTATGCATACAGATACCAATGGAAGTTTAGAGATAAAAAGATTAATGACGGAAAATCAGGTGGAGTTTGTTGATTTACGTTTCACCGATTTACGTGGTAAAGAGCATCACGTCACGATACCACAAAACAAAATAGACGATGGCTTTTTCCAGTATGGTAAAGCTTTCGATGGCTCTTCCTTATGTGGCTGGCAAGATATTAATGAATCCGACTTGCTACTGGTTCCAGATGCTAGTACGGCAATTTTAGACCCTTTTTGTGAAGCGATTACCCTCATTATTCGTTGCGATATTTATGATCCAAAAACTCAAGCGAGTTATAGTCGCGATCCTCGAGCTGTCGCACGTCGCGTTGAGAAATATATTCAAACGAGCGGTATTGCCGATACTTGCAATTTTGGTCAAGAAGTAGAATTTTTTATATTTGATGATGTTCGTTGGGATGTACAGATGAATGGCTGTTTTTATCGAGTAGATTCTGAAGAAGCTAGTTGGAATACGGGTACGCTGATGGAAAACGGCAATTTGGGACATAGACCGCGGATTAAGGGGGGATATTTTCCCGTACCGCCGGTTGATTCATCACATGATCTGCGTAGTGCCATGTGTCAAAGTTTAGCGGCTATGGGCCTGGTACCAGAAGTGCATCATCATGAGGTAGCAACCTGTGGACAGAATGAAATCACGACTCGTTACAGTACTTTATTGCGTAAATCAGATGAGATGCTCATTTTTAAATATGTCATACAGAATATTGCGCATAGCCATAATAAATCAGTGACATTTATGCCAAAACCGTTAGTAGGTGATAATGGTAGTGGTTTACATTGTCATCAGTCGCTGTCATCTAAAGATGGTAAAAATCTTTTTGCAGGCGGTGAATACGCAGGTTTGTCTGAGATGGCGCTCTATTATATTGGTGGAATCATTCAGCATGCGCGCGCCTTAAATGCTTTTACCAATCCAAGTACCAATAGTTATAAACGTCTTGTTCCTGGTTTTGAAGCACCGGTAACGATGGTTTATTCGGAAGGTAATCGTTCTGCTGGTATACGTATTCCACATGTTTTTAATGATAAAGAAAAGCGTATTGAAGCACGCTTTCCAGATGCGATGGCAAATCCTTATCTGGCTTTTTCTGCTATGGTAATGGCGGGATTAGATGGTATTAAAAATAAAATACATCCTGGCAAAGCTGTCGATCAGAATTTGTATGATTTACCACCTGAAAAAGTTAAAACTTTTCCAAGTTTATGTTCATCACTCGAGCAAGCATTAGATAGTCTCGAAAAAGATCAGGCTTTTTTACTAGAAGGTGGCGTATTTACCAAAGAACTAATCGAATCGTATATTGCAATCAAACGTGAAGAAGTTACTCGATTGAATATGACAACTCATCCCATTGAGTTTGATCTTTACTACAGTTTGTGATCACGCGATGACATTTAAAATTGCTACTTGGAATGTGAATTCCTTACGCGTACGATTACCGCATGTCTTGACCTGGTTAAATGACGTGCAGCCGGATGTGTTGGCTTTACAAGAAATCAAACTATCTGATCCCGAATTTCCCTTTGATGCGATACAAGAAGCTGGTTACACAGCTGTATGCTCAGGTCAGCGTACTTACAATGGTGTTGCTATTATTAGTCGACAAGAAGTAAGGGATATTGTGACAGAGATTCCTGGATTTGATGATCAGCAACGACGTATTCTTGGCGTGACATTTAATGACATCAGGATACTAAATATTTATATTCCTAATGGTGAAAGTATTGTATCGGAAAAATACCAATATAAATTACGTTGGTTAAAAAATTTTGATAGTTTTCTTAGAGATGAATTAAAAAAATATCCCAAGTTAATTGTAGTGGGTGATTTTAATATTGCTCCGGATGAAATCGATGTGCATGATCCTGCGCGCTGGCAAGGACAAGTATTGTTTAGCGACTTAGAAAGACAAGCATTTCGTGAGATGCTACAAGCGGGGTTTAGTGATTGCTTTCGTCAAATAAATACCACTGAGAAAAAATTTTCTTGGTGGGATTATCGTTTAAATGCTTATCGACGTAATCTTGGAATGCGTATTGATCATATTCTTGCTAGTACTGCACTTTCCTTAAATTGTCATCATTGTTCAATTGATACTGCTCCTCGTGCTTGGGAACGTCCTTCGGATCATGCACCTGTGGTGGCGGAGTTTCGATGATTTTTCAACTTACATTTTTTATCAGGATGAAGATTTACAAACAGCACAATTAAATCACCATGTTTTTTCTGGAAGTTCACACGTCAGAAGCGAATGGTCGCCTTAAGAGTTGCTAAACCCACTTCCGTTTCCAAAAATAAAACATCATGGCAATGACAACCAATCCCATGATACTCATGATGGTTGTAAAACCATATGACCAATGCAAACCGGGCATGTAAGTGAAATTCATACCATAAATGCTGGCAATAGACGTGATGGGAATAAAAATAGTGGAAATAATAGTAAGGGTTTTAATAATTTCATTCATGCGATTGGTGAGGCTGGATAAATACATATCTAACATGCTAGATAACATATCACGAGAAATTTCGAGGGCATCGATAGCTTGCATGGTGTGATCATAAACATCGCGTAAATATACGCGAGTATATTTTGTAAATAATTTATCTTCGGAATGCATTAAATGATTAATGGCTTCTCGCATGGGCCAAATTGCTTTTCGTAATAGTAATAATTGTTGTTTTAAGCGATATATTGTACGCGTGTTTTGTGGGTTGGGTGCAGTAATGATTTGTTTTTCAACTTGCTCTATCGTTTCGCCTAGCGCTTCTAATACTAAAAAATAAGCATCTACTACGGTATCAATTAATCGATAAACAAGATAATCAGCGCCTTGTTTACGCAGCCGCTGATTAGGAGAGCTTTGCAAGCGTTCACAAAGAGAATCAAAAAGCGTCGTGTCGAGTTCTTGAAAAGATAAGATAAAATTCTTGCCAAGCACGAGACTCAATTGTTTAACTACAAAAGTGGCATTTTGTTGTCGCCATAACAATACTTTTAAAGTAATAAATAAATAACCTTCGAACTCTTCCACTTTAGGACGTTGATCAACGTTAAGAATATCTTCAACCGTAAGCGGATGCAGATTAAATAGTTTTCCCATTTGTTTAATGAGATCCGTATCATGTAGGCCTTCCACATTGATCCATGTAATAACATTTGGTTTTTGTTCGGTGAAACAATCTTCTAATCGTGTACCGGTAGTTTGTTGATAATCGTTAGCGTTATAAGTGACAACAGTCAGTTGAGGAGCAGTATTTGCTGGTTCACCGGTATAGAGTGCGCTTCCAGGCGCATGTCCTGTTTTTTTAACGCGTTTACGGATTTCGGAAAACATGACTGCTCCTTAGATCATCTGATGATTTTGACTGGTTTATTGTTTGGGCACAAGTTTGTTGAGAGAAGCGCGAAGCAAACCAGCCAGACTTTCGCCCTGCTGATAGCTTATCGCTATAGATTTTGATACGCTGGATCATCAATCCGTGGATGGAGGTGACTAAATATGTTTTCAAAAAAATCAAATAAAGTAAGTGAGTATTCTATGCGAATCTTAGAAAGCAAGCATATTCGCGATGTTTTAAAGCATTGTACATATAATAGTATGGTTATTTTCGATCTTGATAATACTATCGTGGAATCAGCTCAAGAATTAGGTGGTGATCAGTGGTTTGTTAATTTCATCGAATATGCTGCGGGCATTATCGTGGATAGGGCTGAAGCGATTAGTGTCGTGCTTGGTGTTTATCATGCTGTACAATATCATGTTGATTTACGGGCGGTGCAAAGCGAAGCAATGCGTATTATTCAAATTCTCCAAGATGTGGGTATTCCTGTTTTAGCATTGACTGCGCGAAGCACGAACATTAGTGAACCAACGTTGAGGCAACTCGATAAATTAGGAATACAGTTTTCTAAGCAATGGGATGATGAGGTATTTGTGGTGCTAAGGGAAAGTCAGCATGTATCTATTTTTGAGCAAGGAGTTGTTTTTTGTGATGGATTAGATAAAGGACGATGTCTAGATGCATTTTTAAAATATAAGCAACTGAGTCCGCAGCATGTCGTGATGATGGATGATAAAGAAAAATACCTTTGGAGTGTAGATTCAATTATGAGGACATTTGACGCTCAATTTATTGGGTTACGCTACGGCTATCTTGATGAGAAAGTAAAAGCATTTAATTTAGAGAAATCAATGCAAGAATTAACAGAAATTGCTCATGAATTACCAAAAGAGATTCAGAGTCATTTGAATAGGTTAAATATTTCTATGTTTTCGACCAAACGAGTTCAAGAGCCAATCATTCATCTATCTCCTACCTCGATAGATATTGGTCATCCAGGGATGGGTTAATGAGACATTGTTTTAAGAAGTAAAATTTTTATCAGGAGTAAAATCCTATTATTTACTTGCTAAATAGCCCTTTTATGGTTTATGATCTCTCACTATTTTATTCAGTCTTGACTATTTATTGTCTTATTTATTAAAGGGTTAGTTGGCATGAAACCAAATATCCATCCAGCATATAAAGAAATAAAAGTGGTTTGCAGTTGTGGCAATTCATTTGTGACGCGATCGACCCTAGAAAAAGAACAGCTTTCTCTTGAAGTGTGTTCTAAATGCCATCCCTTTTATACAGGCACCCAGAAACTAGTTGATACAGCCGGTCGAGTGGATCGTTTCCGCCAGAAATATGGCAAAAAAGATAAAGAAAATAATAAAGCGGATGATAAACAAAAATAATCTTAGCTAAGGCAATCCATTTTAAATCAGCAGATCCTTTTGTTTAAAAAATAAGAATAATCATGTCCGATTCTTTTCGCAAAGCAGCACTTGCCTATCACTCTCATCCTGTACCTGGAAAACTTCGTATTGAGCTTACCAAACCGACTGAAACCCAGAATGATTTATCGCTTGCTTATACACCCGGGGTAGCGGAACCCGTCAAAGAAATTGAAAGAGATCCACAAGCGGCTTATCAATATACCAGCAAAGGCAATCTTGTTGCTGTGATTACTAATGGAACAGCAGTGTTGGGTTTAGGTAATGTTGGAGCGCTTGCCAGTAAACCAGTGATGGAGGGAAAGGCTGCCCTCTTTAAGCGATTTGCTGACATTGATGTATTTGATATTGAGATAGATTGTAATGAACCAGAAGAACTGGTGGAAACTATTGTGAGGATTTCGCCAACATTTGGTGGAATAAATTTAGAAGATATTAAAGCGCCAGAATGTTTTTTTGTAGAAAATGAATTAAAAAAACGATTAGCTATTCCTGTGATGCATGATGATCAACATGGTACAGCTATTGTGATTGCAGCAGGATTGTTAAATGCTTTGGAATTGCAAGACAAGCAATTGCCTCATGTCAAAATTGTTTGTCTTGGTGCAGGAGCAGCCGGCATTGCTACGATGCAACTTTTATTAGCATTAGGTGCAAGACAGGAAAATATTTTTTTAATTGATCGTGAAGGAGTGATTCATAGCGAACGAATAAATTTAAATTTTTATAAAAATTTATTTGCAATTTCTACGCATAAGCGTACTCTATCGCATGCCATGCAGGATGCAGATGTATTTATCGGTGTGTCAGGACCGAAATTAGTTTCAGCAGAGATGGTGGGCATGATGGCAAACAAACCTATTATTTTTGCGCTTTCTAATCCAGTTCCTGAAATTATGCCTGAAGAGGTGTGGCAGGTACGTCATGATTTGATTATGGCAACAGGTCGGAGCGACTATCCAAATCAAGTGAATAATGTATTGTGTTTTCCTTACCTTTTTCGTGGCGCGCTCGATGTACGAGCTCACACAATAAATCAAGCGATGCAATTGGCTGCTGTCTATGCCATAAAAGATTTAGCTAAAGAGCCGGTGCCGAATGAAGTGCTTGCTGCTTACGGAGTTGAGCGGAGCTTCTCATTTGGGCCGGCTTATTTACTTCCCAAACCAATGGATCCACGTCTTAAAGAAAAAGTGGCTACTGCTGTAGCAAAGGCTGCTATTCATTCAGGAGTTGCAAAGGCAGATCGACTTTAATCATGATAAAGAGGTGAGCATGTTTAGAGATAAAACAAATCATAATAATCACGCGAATAATAATAGCATGACAGGTGATTCTCCTGCCAATATATTTCCTAATTCAATCGACGAATTTTTTAATCTTTTGCGAGAGGATGAAAATGAACTAACTCGTTTAATTGACACTAGACATGCTGACTTAATGAAACTTTTTAAAAAAGGCCAGGATATCATTCGTTTTGTCGATACTAATATGATGTTGGCATTACGTATGTTTCAACATTACCAGGGCTATCTGAATGAATTGCTAACACCAGCAGAACAAATTGAACTCTCAGAAGTAGGAGATAAAAGGATTGCCGAAATTAAAGAAGCGAATAAAAAAGAATATGATAGTATCGCAGATGAAGAAGGCTATGACGAGGATACTGCATTGCGGCGTGCGATCGCGATGTCTATGGGTAAAGAGGATGATGGCTATTCCAATCAGATAACCGATAAGTATGACAGGAATAACAACAATAATAATACGAACTTTCATCAAACAATGTGGGATGAATTAGGAATTTCTCGAGACGAGTATTTCGCCTCTCTTTATGTGGAACAACAGTATCAAATAAGTGAATCACAATCCATGGAAGTTGAAACGACTGTAAAACAATTCAGCGATAGAGCAATCATTCTCGATGACATGGTAAAACAATTAACTGTTTATACATCAAAGGATATGATCGATAGACGGAAAATAGAGAATCTCCTGATTCCCTATAATCTTTCAGAGATAGAAGTAATTTTTAATGCATGGAATGAGCTTTGTATGCGATATCATGAATTTGTGCAACCGGCAGATCTTGAATTGCTTGCTCAATGTTCTTTTGAACATATAGGGTCAATTTTAGCTGGACTCCTGTCTCTCTATTCAGCCGATCCGGTATTAGTTAATCAACGAACTCGTCTGTTATTAGATGCTTGCCCGAAGTATGCAAATCGGATTGGCCACGGAATTGAAATTTTAAATCAAGCGCATCCCATATTAGTCAGTCCACTTAATATGACATTACTGAGAACTCATGCTAAGGATGCCGTGCTATTGGCGATGGGAATCAGAACACTATTTTCATTAGGCTTGGCAAGTGAGACAAATAATTGCTTTCTTGCAAATAATAGTAGTCATGCTGCGGTAATTGCAGATATTTTAGCAATTCTTTATCGTGCAAATCCAACATTTGCATTAGAGGCAATTGAAATTTTTGATGCCATTCCATTTACGGTTGAGCAGCAATTATCTGGTTATGTGGCTAATTACTATTTAAATATTTATAATCGTTTAGATAATTTAATAGAAGATCGAGCGCTTATCGATGAAGACAGTTTTCATTCTATTATTCATTCTTCTAAACAATTTTGTAAAAATAAAAAACCAAAAAAATATTCAGATTCAACACAACAGATCACTAGTGATCTAATGCGTGCTTCTCTTAATACGTTATCACTTCAATCCAGTCAGGAATGTTGTAGCGAAAGCAATGACGCTAATTCACCTATTTCTGAAACTCAGCCTAGAGGCCATCTGGAGAATGGTAAGGATGAGATGATAGAAGATGAGCCACAGCATAATAGCTACCAATTTAGTAATAGATAGCATTGGCTACGGGTGGACTCGAACCACCGACCTCAGCATTATGAGTGCCGCGCTCTAACCAGCTGAGCTACGTAGCCTTGCCTGAGAAGGTCGCATATTTTTGAAGTTTTTAGAGGGGTTTGTCAAGAAACTATTTTTAATACTGAAACATTCATACTGAAACATAGTGTTCACTATCCGTCATGCTTGGCAATTCTTAAAACGTAAGATTTAATTTATCGAAATACCAACTGCTCACATTTGAAACAATTGTAGTTTTTCTAGTATTTTGAGTTATTTCATTGAAATATACCCCTGTTTTCGCGTACAATTTCCGGCTCGAAACGTGGTGGTTACTAAAAAGCAAAGTTCCTTCCACTCCTTGCTTTACCGATGGTGGTAAAGCTTTAATCCATAAGGGGAAATTATGAAAGAAAATAGTGAAATAATGCGACATTATGAAGTTATCTTCCTGGTTCATCCAGATCAAAGCGAACAAGTTCCTGCAATGATTGAACGCTACAGCAGTTTAATTTCTCAGCATAAGGGTAAGATTAATCGATTGGAAGATTGGGGCCGTAGACCGCTAGCTTATCCCATCAACAAAGTGATGAAAGCCCATTATGTGCTTATCAATATCGAATGTAATCAATCAACCATCAATGAATTAAAAGAAAATTTTCGCTATAACGATGCAGTCATTCGTCACATGATTTTAAGAGTTAACCGAGCCATTACCGAATCCTCTCCTATTTCTAAAGAAAAAGAGGGCCGTGATGAGTCAGAGCAACACTTTTCTGCTGACAGAGAAAAAGATGCGATTACCTCTCGAGGCAAAGCTAAAACTGAAACATCTGAAGACCAACCTAGTGCGGATAGATAGGAGAAACATATGGCTGCTCATTTTCGTCGTAAAAAAATGTGTTATTTCACTGCAAACAAGTTAAAAGAAATTGATTACAAAGATGTTTACTTGCTTAAAAAATTTATTATGGAAAATGGAAAAATTGTACCTAGTCGCATTACCGGTACAAAAGCCAATTACCAACGTAAATTAACCAGAGCAGTGAAATTAGCACGCTATATTGCACTGTTGCCTTATTGTGATAGACATTAAATCACATGTGGCTACAACGATTTACAAATTATATTCTCTACAATCGGTGGCAAACGATTGCATTGGTTTTTTTCGGTACTTTTATTCCTATTTTTGGGATGATAGGTATCTTAATCGCCACGTTGGTAACGCTACGCAAAAATATTATTGAAGGTGCAATATTAGTTGTCGCTGCAACAGTTCCATATGCGATCAGCTTTTATTTCTCTGATCATTACCACAAAGCAGCGCCTATTGCCATGTGGGCTGCGATTAGTGTGGCGATTTTGAGCAATGTATTGACATGGATATTTGCTGTGATGTTGCGTCAGCGCTCGAGTTGGAGCCAGATTTTGCAAATTGCAGCATTGCTCGGTGTGTTGGTAATTAGTGTTATTCACTTGGTTTATCCGGATATTACCGATTGGTGGGGCACACAGCTGCAATCTTATTATCATCAAGCGTTGGCTACGCCGGGCTTATTGAAAAGTCATATAGGATCCAGTGAAGTCCAATTGGAAACAATTAATGCGACTAAGCAATATGCAACTGGGTTGATTGTCGTCGGGATTTTATTTAATGCTATATTACAATTGATTTTTGCTCGATGGTGGCAGGCTATTATTTTTCAACCAAGAAGCCTACATAAAGAGCTGCAAAACATACGGTTAAGTCAATTAGCAGGGATACTTTTTGCAGCGAGTTTGGTACTGTCTTATTTGGGAAATAGTGTCGTTTTAGATATCATGCCAGTTCTTTACATGTTATTCGGCATGGCAGGATTAAGTTTAATACATTGTTTGTTCAAATTAATGCGATCACCAAGTGCTTGGTTTTGGTTATTAGTTTTTTATATGATACTTATTTTTTCGTTACCAATTAGTATTATTATGGTCGCTGTTTTAGCTTTATTTGATGTATGGTTAGATATACGTAATCGATTTAAAAAATTAAATTTACGATAAACGATAATGTTTGCTTTTTTATTAAGAGGTGTTAGCTGTGGAAGTTATTTTACTTGAAAAAATACGCAATTTGGGTGATCTTGGCGACAAAGTTAGAGTGAAGGCTGGCTTTGCTAGGAATTATTTAATCCCAAAAAATAAAGCTGTCTATGCTACTGACGTGAATGTGATTAAGTTTGAAGAGCGACGAGCTGAGCTGGAGCGATTAGCAGCCGAACGTCTGCAGCAAGCATTATCACGTCAACAAGCTATTCAAGCATTACCACCGATTGTGATTATCATGAAAGCTAGCGAAGAAGGTAAATTATTTGGTTCGGTTAGTGTTCGCGATATTGTTCAACGTATTGATGCAGCGGGTGTAGTTGTTGAAAGACGTGAAATTAATATGCCAGAAGGGGCATTACGCATGCTGGGCGAATATGAATTAACTATTGAGCTCGAGAGTAATGTCACCTCAACGGTTAAGGTTAATATTGTTTCCGAGACTTAATACTTACGAGCCAGATCTAAGCGATTTGGCTCTTTTTAGCAATATCATCATCACACTACATTATTGTGCACCGTGGTGACGGCGGCCGGCGATTTGCCGGTTGCATAAGTCTTGCAAGTTTGATGTTTTTGCTCGACATAAGTTTTGAACCCGGCCGGCCGCCCCGGGCCGCGCCTCCCGCCCGTTAGCAACGAGAAGGGCGTGCCCGTAATAACTATAAACAAAATGAGCCCGACCGAGATCAGAATGAAAAAATGGAAAATCCGCTGGATACTCCAACTTTAACGAACGGCTCAACTTGGCCTTATTATCCATCACCTTGCCAAAACCATCACACGCCGCCTGCGCGAGGTTGGCCGTGAATAAACACTCGATACCACCGATCAC
>Ga0155582_192_pt2 | contig 12323 bp, 11 predicted proteins | sample RifCSPhighO2_12_FD_107239 | JGI IMG/M metagenome (GOLD analysis project Ga0155582, IMG submission 107239) | Gammaproteobacteria bacterium RIFCSPHIGHO2_12_FULL_37_14
TGCACCCTCCCCAATAGTAACCTCATTGGCAACGTAAGATGTTAGGTGCTTTAGTGTGTGAAAGCAAAACCCAAGCTTTTTATAGCGATCGAATTGTTTTGCTCGAGCGAATGGGGTCTCTATGGATCCAATACCGTTTACCAATAGAGTTTTTTTTGGATGCAATTTTGAAAGGATGTTTTCATGATAAATTGGAAAATTTAATAAGTTACTACCCACCAATTGATCATTCACCTCAAGAAAACCAGCCACCAGGATGGTTGGATCTTGTATTAGTGATTCTAAAAGTACTTTTGCGTGACCACCTGCACCCAGAATATAAGTGACAATCTCACCCATCAATCAGTTCACCCATTTTGTATTCCTTTGTCGCTTTTTGTCCGATATACTGCCAATAATACATAGCTGATATTCCCGTTCCTGGACGCAGAGTATCTATATTATTTTCGGCAAATAACTCACCACGTTTAATCGTTTGCGTCGCAACCAAACTTTTTCTAGCAATATTTTTGGTATCTAATTCTTCTGCTTGTATTACCTTAGTAGAATTGCCCATCGCTCGCTCAACTGCTCTTATACTCTCTACCATATCTTTTAGCTCATTGGGCTCTAATGATGCTTGATGATCAGGCCCAGGCAACGATTTATCTAATGTGAAATGTTTTTCGATAACTGTGGCACCACGCGCAACTGCTGCAATGGGTACCACAATGCCTTGAGTATGATCAGAATACCCCACTGATAAGGAAAATGCTGATCTTAATGTGTCCATTGCGCGTAAGTTAACACTATAAAACGGCGCAGGATATGTGGAAGTGCAATGCAATAAGATCACTTTTTTGCGCAGTGCTTGCTGCCCTTCTGGAGAGCAATATGCCTGTAGCAAAGCATGGGATGTTGGCTGGTTATCTGAGTGATTTATATATCCAAAGGCTAGGACAGATAACGCATTTTCAATATCTGCTAATGTAGACATGCCAGTAGACAAAATAACGGACACATGCGATCGTGCAATGTGCAGCAGTAATGGTCCTGTTGTAATTTCGCCAGAGGGTATTTTAATACGAGTTAACTTAAGATCATCTAATAAAAAAGATGCGCTGTCCAAATCGAAGGGGCTTGACAAAAATTCAATATTTTTTTCTTCGCAATACGCTCTTAATGTTGAGTGATCTTTTTTTGATAAAGCCAATTTTTTTAACATGTCTAACTGAGATTCATTGCAATCTGTCTTGGTTTTTTGATAAGCAGCCTTTGAAGCACTGGCTGATGCCAATTTTACAGGCGAAAATATTTGAAACTTGACTGCGTCGGCCCCTGAAGAAACTGCAACATCAATTAACTGAAATGCTAGCTTTAGGTTACCATTATGATTGACACCCGCTTCAGCAATGATGTATGTGTTCATTATCTTGAGCCTTAATATCAAAAAATCATATACAGCCAAACATTCAGTAAGAATTACTGTTAAAAAATACTTTTCTTGATAGGTGTTGTAAGTTTGTATTTTTTAAAATATTGAAAATATTTTCTGATGCATTATCTGCATCATACGGAGAAACGCACTGTTGAACAACACCTTTAAATTTGCCAGATAATGCTTTTTTAATCGCACAATAAATTGCATCTTCTGAAATGACACAATCAATGACAGAATCAGCGCGTAATCTGCCCTCCTGTCTGCAGCCAATATTGACAGTCGGTATTTTCAAACTGGGGGCTTCAATAATACCACTCGATGAATTACCAATGATGACGCTTGCTAATTTCATCACGCTTAAGTAATTCAAATCACCTAAATTATCAAAGATGTGTATACGCCCCTTATGATTCTTTGCGTATGCATCAATATATTGATTGATTTTTCTACCCGCTTCATCTGCATTGGATTTTGTGACTATGATAGTGGCATCTTTAAATCTTTCTATTGCCGAAAAAAGACTATCACATTGACATTCAACATTTTCTTTAACCGCTGTTTCTGGATGAAAAGTCACTAAAAACAAGGGTTTTTTCAATAGGAACCCCAAGGTATTTTCCAACTCTTGCTGGCTTAGCAATGGCAGCCTTTTTAAACGCTCTATGCCGGGAGCGCCAACATTAAATACATTTTCTGGCCGTTCACCAAGCTGAATAACTCGTTCTCTATATGCTTTTGCTGCCGTAAAATGCAAATGTGACATTTTTGTAATGCTATGCCGAATACTGTCATCAAGCGCTCCAGCAGATAGTTCGCCACCATGAATATGTGAAATAGGTATTTTCAATAGCATTGCCGCCGTCGCTGCTGCTAACATTTCAAATCGATCACCTAACACAACTATCATATCTGGCTGTAATCGATCAAATGCATCAGCAAAACCAATTACTCCCAAGCCAACCGATTTCGCAATTCCAACCGCCGTATCACTGGAAAGCAACATTTCAACTTTTGCATCGATCTTGAAACCATCTGACTCTATATGACGGTAAGTTAGTCCAAACTCAGGGGACAAGTGCATACCAGTGACTACAAGCTGCAAAAGCAATTGATCACTTTGCTTTATGATCAACAATAATTCACGCAGCAAACCGTATTCAGCACGCGTCCCCGTGATCACTGCGATCCTGCGTTTTGCGCTATCCATCATTTGGTGGGTCATGAAGTTCCTTTTAAATCATCAAGTTGATTTCCATGTCTTAGTAATCCTGTTACTCTACTAACGTGGATTCTCAACGAATCACTCTTTTTTAGCAACCCAAAAATGAAGGATATGATGAATAGAGATAAAGATGATATGGATATGAATCTTAAAGATTTAATTGACTTAGGCATAATAGACCCTCCTTATCGAAATAAAATTGCATCAACTATATTAAAAGCAATACATGTTTTATTTTGCCCTCAAAAAATTTCTTTGTGGCTAAAAACATTCTTTTTAGATATAAAATATGGACCCTATTTAGGTAAGAGATCTTCTAACGGAAATTTTGAACGTGGGTGGTGGGGAAGCATAAATTCAAATTATGATGCTCTGGCTGCAATGTTTTCTAAGATAACGATAAGATCAAATGATGTTTTAGTAGATATTGGGTGTGGAAAGGGGCGAGTTTTTAACTTCTTTTTAAACTGCGGTTTTAAAAATAAACTCATCGGTGTAGAGGTTGATCCGGTTATTGCAAAAATTACCAAGCAACGTTTACATAAATATCGTCAAATTGAAATTGTTACCGGCGCTATTGAGAACGAGGGTGTGTTTCCAATTGAAGGAACTATTTTTTATCTTTTTAATCCATTTTCAGAAGCGATAGTAAAGAGTTTTTCTGATCAGCTTGCAAAAAAAGTTAAAGATGGACTATTTAAAGTGTCCGATCGACCTTTGATTGTTTATTATTACTGTTATTATTTAAATGTATTTGAAGAAAATCCAATTTGGAATGTTAAAAGATTAGATACGCAATTTGATTCGGCGATTATTTATCCTCGCGTAATCGCCACATGAATAATCAGAAAAAAATTTTGATGCTTTTTATAGAGCCGACACCCTATTTATTAAATTTAATTAATATTTTAGAAAAAGAATGTCCTTATCATATTGATGTTGTTTTTATTAAAAGTAACTTTACGCAACAATGGCGTCTACAAAGCAAGCATTGTGTACTTGATAAACAATCGCGCCAATTTTCTTATTTATTTCGACAATTCTTTTTTAAAAAGAAATATGATCTGATTTTTTTGGCAGGCTGGTCCCAGCCAACTACATTATTTTTTATGTTCTGTGCAAAACTGCATCGTATCCCTATAGTGGTAGATTCCGATACGAACTTCGTACCACATACTTCTTATTACAAGCGCATTATCAAAAGAATTATCTACCCTCTTTTATTCAAGCTACCCAATCATTTTTTACCAGGTGGCACACGTCAATCAAAATATCTTGAACACTATTCTGTTCCGAAACATAAAATCACCATCGAAAAAATGACTGTTGATATTGTAGGTCAGCAACAATATTATCACCAATTACCTAGTCATTTTCGAACAATGAAAAGAAGCAAATTGGGTCTTACCAATAAAGATTTTGTTTTTCTGTTTATTGGGCGTCTGATTGAACGAAAAGGCGTGCTTGATTTAATTGATTCCTTCTCTGAAATAAAACATGTAAATGCAAAATGCATTATCGCCGGAGATGGCCCATTACAGTCAACTGTAGAGGCTGCAGCGAAAAACAACCCAAATATAATTTATGCTGGATGGATGGAAAACCAAGCACTTCTTGATCTGTATTACTTAAGCGATGTTTTTGTTTTACCCGCTCACTGGGAACCATGGGGCCTAGTGATTAATGAGGCATTAGCTGCCGGAAAACCAGTGATTGTTTCTGATCAAGTTGGGTGTATTGATGATTTGGTGATACCATCTGAAACAGGAAAAATTTTTCCTGCGCTAGATGCGCACGCGCTCACACAATGTATGACCGACTTTCTCATTAACCCTAAACAATGTGAATCCTATTCTAAAAATGCCCATGCCCTGATTAGTCAGTGGACATTACAGGACCAAGCGAAACAAATGTGTGAAGTTTGGCAGAGACTTATTCAATCAGCCACATAGTACTGCCGAATTATTTTTGATACTATCCTGTTTTACATAAATTTCTTAAGGGTGAAGAAATATAATGTCATCACAAGTTGCCACTCCATGTGCTGTTCCGCTAAATGCTCCAACATTTAATGATGATGAGATCAATGCAGCAATCGCAGTCCTTCAATCAGGTCAAGTGACAATGTCAACCCGCTGCTTAGCGTTTGAGGAAAAATTTTCAAAGTATATGCATATCTCGAACGCGGTTTTTGTAAATTCCGGCTCCAGCGCCAATCTGTTGGCGTTTTTTGGTTTAATTAATCCACAATGTCCCATGATCAACAATAAACAACGCGTCACACCTGGTGATGAGGTGATTGTGCCAGCAGTGACATGGTCAACAACCATATGGCCTATCATTCAAGCAGGACTAGTACCAGTATTCGTAGATTGCGATCCACATACCTTACAAATGCGTCCAGAGTCCGTTAAAAAAGCATTATCTTCTCGCACCAAAGTGGTTTGCCCTGTTCATGTGCTTGGCAATGGCGTCAATATGGATTTTATTTTAAATTTTTCCGATGAAAACAAGTTATGGGTTGTCGAAGATACTTGCGAATCTCTGGGTACACAATACAATACACATTATTTGGGCACGCTCGGAGATATTGGAACGTATTCTTTCTTTTTTTCACATCATATCACGACTATTGAAGGTGGCATGATTGTTTCAAACCACGAAGATCTAGCTGAGCTCTTTCGCTGCCAACGTGCGCACGGCTGGATACGGCAATTAAAAAACAAAACTGCGATAGAAAACAAATATCCGGATATTGATTCTCGATTTTTATTTGTCAATACGGGATTTAATTTACGACCAACAGAAATCAATGCTGCATTTGGCTTATTGCAATTAGACAAATTAAAAATTTTCAATCTAACGCGTGCTGATATTGCCAACACGTGGACACGTGCATTTACCAATGAAATCGAGAACCAATATTTTACACCAATGCAGATAACGCCAAATATTACGGCTACTTGGTTCGGTTACCCTATTTTATGTCGTGATCAATCATTGCGTATACAATTACAAAGTCACCTTGAAAACAATGGTATAGAAACAAGACCTATTATTTGTGGAAATATAGCTCGACAGCCCGTATTTCAATCTATTACACATCGTATTCCAGATATCTTGAGCGGTGCAGACAAAATAATGAAGAATGGCTTGTTTTGGGGATCACATCCATTCATGACCAAAACGCAAATCAACCATGTTATTGAAGTCGTAAAGGGATTTTTTCAATGAAAAAAGCGCTTATTATTGGAATTACAGGACAAGACGGATCTTACCTGGCAGAATTGTTGTTAGAAAATGGATACGAAGTTCATGGCATTGTTCGCCGCTCTTCCTCTTTTAACACGGAAAGAATTGATCATATTTTTCAAGATTTGCACGAAGAAGACACACAACTTAAATTGCATTTTGGTGACTTGGCTGATGCGAATAGCCTTGAAAAATTAATTGATATGATTCAACCAAGTGAAGTTTATAACCTAGGAGCTCAAAGCCACGTGCGAGTCTCCTACGATTTACCAAACTACACAGCGGATATTGTTGCGAACGGTACAATACGCGTATTAGAAGCCATTAAAAATGTGGGCGCTATTCACCATATTCGTTATTACCAAGCATCCAGTTCAGAAATGTTTGGAAAGGTTCAAGAAACACCGCAAACTGAGCGAACCCCTTTTTATCCTCGCAGCCCCTATGCTTGTGCGAAAGTTTTTTCTTACTGGATTACAGTCAACTATCGAGAATCCTATGGATTACATGCGTCAAATGGCATTTTATTTAATCATGAAAGCCCACGTCGTGGTGAAACTTTTGTCACCAGAAAAATAACGATGGGATTGGCCCAAATACTTGCAGGAAAGAAGAAAAAATTATTTTTGGGTAATTTAGATGCAAAACGCGACTGGGGATATGCTAAAGACTACGTTGAAGCGATGTGGCTGATGCTTCAGCAACCTTCAAGTGATGACTATGTCATTGCCACTGGAAAAACGTGGTCAGTGCGTGAGTTTTTAGATCGTGCTTTTCAGTTGGGTGGACTAGATTGGCAGAAATATGTGGAAATTGATCACAGATACTTCCGACCCGCTGAAGTGGATTTATTGCTTGGAGACGCATCAAAAGCCAACAAACAATTGGGTTGGCGAGCAACAACCAATTTTGATACCCTCGTAAAAATTATGGTCGAAGCTGATCTTAAGAAACAAGGCTTAACCATTCAAACAGCAAGTGCAGCAGTCGCATGAAAATACTGATCACAGGTTCAACTGGAATGGTTGGGCGCAATTTAATTAATGCTTTCTCTGAAAGCCCACATGAACTTCTTACACCAAGTCGTCATGTGCTCAACCTTTTTGATTCTGTTGCCATTAGAAAATATCTCGATAAAACACAACCAGATTTTATTATTCACTGCGCTGGGAAAGTAGGTGGCATCCAAGCAAACTGTGAGGATCCTCTTGGTTTTTATATTGAAAATCTCGATATTAATCGCAATATCATTTTTTCTGCTTATCAAGTTGGAATTCCAAACTTTATAAATTTAGGCAGCTCATGCATGTATCCACGCGATGCTCAAAACCCACTAAAAGAAGTGCAACTATTCTCTGGAAAACTTGAGCCAACTAATGAGGGTTATGCCATCGCAAAATTATCAGCACAACGATTCTGTCATTATATTTCAGAAGCAAATACACATTTGAAATACAAAACGCTAATCCCTTGCAATCTTTACGGGCCCTATGACAAATTTGATTTAAAACGCGCGCATTTAATACCCGCCATCATTCATAAAATGGACATCGCAAAAAAAACAAATGAAAAAAATATTACCATTTGGGGGAATGGAAAATGTCGTCGCGAATTTATGTATGTGGGTAATTTGGCGGACTTTATCATTAAAAAAATTGCTTGTTTTGATCGCTGGCCAGACACGATGAATGTTGGTGTTGGTAAGGATCACACTATTTTTGACTATTACAACATTGCTAAATCAGTACTCAATTTTACTGGGGATTTCAAATACGATCTTGAAAAACCGGTTGGTATGAATCAAAAATTACTTGCTGTTACAGCACAAGAAAATTTGGGATGGTCTCCAAGCACTTCGCTTGACCAAGGTATTGAATTAACATATCAATACTTTTTAAAAAATGTTTGTATATGATTTATCCAGAAAAACCAAGAACAACGCTACTTGGCAAATTGATCACTCGTTTTGCCATATTTTCTGCACATGATAAATCCATTCGAGGACTATGGTGATACATCGGTAATTGATGCATCAGATTCCAAACAGGTCGAGCAGCAATACCTATTTCATTAAGCTGTGTCAATACCTCGTCAGGATCATTGGTTTGATTTTTATCTAAAATAATTGCGTTCAACCAATAATTGCTTTTTGCGTAGTCTGGCTCTGCCAGTACACGCACACTATCTATTTCTCTAAATGCATGAAGGTATTTTTGAAAAATAGTGCGTTTTATCTCAAGAAATTTAGGCAAATTTTTCAATTGTGCACAACCCAATGCCGCATTGATATTAGGCATACGATAATTGTATCCAATGCAGTCATGATAATATTTATAGGCGTGCGGCTGCTTAGCGGTTGTGCTGATATGTTTTGCGCGTTTAGCCAATGCAGTGTCATTCGTTACAATAGCACCTCCACCACCCGTGGTAATAATCTTATTGCCATTAAAACTCAAAGCGCCTAACAATCCATTATGACCAACATGTTTTCCTTTATAAAACGAGCCGATCGCTTCTGCCGCATCTTCTACTAAAACAAGGCGGTACTGGTTTGCAATTTCTGACAGTGCATCTAAATCCACAGGGTGTCCAAACGTGTGCATCACGCATAATACACGTATTGGTTTATTTGTGAATTTATTGTAGCAAGTATTATTTTTTATAAGGGTGATATCTTTCAAATAATCGGTAAGTTTTTTTGTATCAATACCCAGATGATTTTCCTCGGTATCAATAAAATGTGGTATTGCGCCACAATAATGAATGGCATTACACGTAGCAATAAATGTTAACGTAGGAACTAGCACTTCATCATCAGAAGAGGTTCCTGCTAATAACAGAGAAAGATGTAATGCAGCAGTACCATTGACAGTGACTATGGCGTGTTTTGCCCCTGTGTACTCAGCGAGATCTTTTTCAAAACGATCAACAAAGCTACCAACGGATGAAACCCAACCCGTATCAATACATTCTTTGATATACTGCCACTCCAATCCGGAGAATTTGGGTTCATGAAGCGGTACGGTAATCCCTTTGGGTAGTATTTTTTGCATTATTAGAACGATAGGATGTAATGATGTTGAAACATTCATACATTATAAATTCCTGATTTATAACCCGCATGACTTTGATTTTTGAGAAACCAGTCTATCGTTTCCCTCAACCCACGCTCAAACCCCGCTTTGTCAGAAAATTCAGGTCGCCAGTTCGTGAGTGTTAATGCTTTTTGATTATTAGCCCATAAGCGCTCCACCTCGCTTTTGTTTGGCCGAATACGTTTTTCATCCGTGTCAATTTCAATCTCCACATCCATTAGTTTTGCAATCAAATTTACTGTTTCAGCCATCGACACTTCAAAGTTACTACCCACATTAATCACTTCACCCACTGATTTTTCTGATTCAGCAACCGCTAAAAAGCCTTTTGCAGTATCCGTTACAAACGTAAAGTCTCGAGTTGGATGTAATGATCCCAGTTTAATTTTCCTATTCCCTGCAGTGATTTGCGTGATCACTGTTGGAATAAATGCCCGTGCTGACTGCCTTGGTCCATAAGTATTAAAAGGACGAATAATGCTAACAGGTACAGCAAAGGAAGTATAAAAAGACATTGCAATTTGATCTGCGCCAATTTTACTCGCAGAATAAGGCGATTGACCTTGCAATGGGTGGTTTTCATCGATGGGAACATATTTTGCCGTCCCATACACTTCGCTAGTAGAGGTATGAATCACTTTTTTTACACCCAATTCGCGCACTGCCTGCATAATATTTAACGTACCTTTGACATTGGTGTCAATATAACTATCTGGAGAGTGGTAAGAATAAGGAATGCCAATGAGCGCCGCTAAGTGCAAAACCATCTCACAACCTTTCATTGAACTTTTAACGCCATGTGCATCACGAATATCTCCCATCACCACTTCAATTTGATTTTTTACTTCAACAGGCAAGATATCCAACCAGCCCCAGCTGCCAAACGAGTTGTAATAGACAAGCGCACGGACTGTGTAGCCTGATAATACCGCTTGTTCAACTAAATGTGAGCCGATAAAGCCGTCGGCGCCGGTAATTAGAATTTTTTTGTTAGACATCTTAAAATCTCTTTGCCAAGTATTTTGGTTCCATTATAGTTTTTTAAATCTTGTAAATAAACTATAATCTAATGAGACTAAAAACGCTCACAAGGACGATAATGAAAATAGTCATTGTTGATTACGGAATGGGAAATATTTTTTCACTGGCTGGCGCTCTAAATTATCTTGGCATCACGCCAACCATTTCACATCAAGTGGACGATATCTATCAAGCGGATAAATTATTTCTACCCGGTGTTGGCGCTTTTAACCATGCCATGCAAAATATTAAAAATCGTGGTCTCGATAACACTCTGCGTACTGCCATTATCGAAAACAAAAAACCTATATTAGGCATTTGCCTTGGCATGCAATTAATGGGTAAATCAAGCACTGAAAATCAGCTTTGTGAAGGTCTTGATTTTATAAAAGGTGAAGTCAACAAACTGAAGGATGGGGGGGGTAAAATTCCTCATGTGGGGTTTAACCAAGTAAGCATTCCTAATAATTCACGTTTATACAAAAATCTTCAAAATATGAGTGATTTTTACTTTACTCATGGTTTTAAAATTGAAAGTGATAAAAACATTAATGCTGCCTACTGTCATTATGGAGAGGCATTTATTGCAAGTTATGAAAAGGAAAACATCGCTGGCGTACAATTTCATCCAGAACTCAGTCAAACGAATGGATTGCAACTACTCAAAAACTTTATTGAGAATTTTTGATGCTTAGAAAGCGAATTATTTTTACATTGATCTACAACGATGGCTACTTTATGCAAAGTAGAAATTTTCGATTACAGCGTGTGGGAGATATTCATTGGCTAGAAAAAAATTACCAATTCCAAAAAATAGCCTCTTCACTAGACGAACTCATTGTGCTCAACGTCACACGGAATAATAGAAATATCCATAATTTTTCAAAAACCATTACGCAAATAAGAAAAGATGTATTTATACCTGTTGCTGCAGGAGGCGGTATTCGTAGTATGAAAGATGCTGAGGTATTATTTCAGCATGGCGCAGATAAAATTGTTCTTAATTCAATCCTTTACTCGGATAAAGATTTAGTAACACAACTCGTCAATCGATACGGTTCACAAAGTATTATTGCTTCGGTCGATTATAAAATGCGTTCACATTCACCTATTATATGTATTGAAAATGGCGCAAGAGAACTTAACATATCACTTCATGATTATTTAAACAATATTCAACTATTGCGCGTGGGAGAGATTTATTTAAATTGCATAGATAAGGATGGAACAGGATTTGGTTATGATTTTGAAACCGTGCATAATATAAATTCTTATCTCTATATTCCGCTTATCTTGGCTGGCGGCGCAGGTAATGAAAAGCATTTATTGGAAGGACTAGAGATAACCACTGTTAATGCTGTTGCTACAGCGAATCTATTTAATTTTTTAGGTGATGGGTTACCGACAGCCAGAAAAAAAATAGTAGGAGCAGGATTTAATCTTGCAAATTGGAAAACGATATTAGATAAAGTATATAAATAAATCAGAGGAAGATGCATGTTTAACAAAAAAGTAATCCTGATAACGGGTGGTAGTGGTTCATTTGGTCACCAATTTGTTCGGATGATTTTGGAACGTTATCAGCCAACAAAAATTATCGTTTATTCTCGAGATGAGTTAAAACAATATGAGATGGCACAACTCTTTCCTGAATCAAAATATGGGTGTATGCGATATTTCATTGGGGATGTTCGAGACGGAAATCGCTTGGCTTTAGCGATGCGTGGAGTGGACTACGTTGTGCACGCTGCGGCTCTCAAGCAAGTGCCAGCTGCTGAATACAATCCTATGGAATGCATTAAAACAAATATTCATGGGGCCCAGAATGTAATCGATGCAGCCTTGGCTGCAGAGGTAGAAAAGGTCATCGCTCTCTCCACAGATAAAGCAGCTAATCCCACTAATCTTTATGGGGCCACTAAACTCGCTTCGGACAAGCTTTTTATAGCAGCAAATAATATTGCAGGTACACATCGTACGAGATTTTCCGTCGTTCGGTATGGAAATGTTGTGGGTTCCCGAGGATCGATTGTGCCCTATTTTAAAAAGCTGGTAGAACAGAATGTTGAGTTTTTACCCATAACGGATATTAAAATGACCCGATTCTGGATTACCTTAAAACAAAGTGTTGATTTTGTAATAAAATGTTTTGAAAGAATGACATGTGGTGAAATTTTTGTGCCTAAAATCCCCTCCGTAAAAATAACAGATGTGGCGGCTGCTATGGGGCAAGATCTACCATTCAAAGTGATAGGTATTCGACCAGGCGAGAAAATTCATGAGGTGATGTGTCCGGCGGATGACTCGCATTTGA
>Ga0155582_120_pt3 | contig 12270 bp, 10 predicted proteins | sample RifCSPhighO2_12_FD_107239 | JGI IMG/M metagenome (GOLD analysis project Ga0155582, IMG submission 107239) | Gammaproteobacteria bacterium RIFCSPHIGHO2_12_FULL_37_14
CTAAATATTTATTTTGGCTGGCCAGAAGATGAACGCTTGCGCAAACAGTTACTCACCCTCGATATCACGATAGATTTTCCACAGCCGCCCACCGCTTGCGAAACAGACCGCTTGGAAGATACCTTTTGTTATTCAACCCTGGCGGCCGCTATTCGCACAGAAGTGAGCTCGCGTCATTGCCGCCTTGTCGAACATTTGGCGCGTGAGGTATATCTCATTATTAAAAAAACCATACCACAACAAATCAACATAGGGGTGGCTATCACTAAATACCCTTCGACTATTACTGATTTACAAAATGGCATTACTTTTCATTACGGGGATATGTAAAATTTATGGTGATATTAGGCTTAGGATCTAATTTAGGTGATCGGCTTTCGCATTTGCGGCTAGCACTGCAGGCTATCAAACAGATTCCCAATACGACCGTAGAGCAAGTTTCGCCCCTTTACATCTCCGATGCCTTATTGCCAGAAAATGCTCCGTCATCGTGGGACCAACCTTATATTAATTTAGCGTTACGCTGTCACTCATCGCTGACCCCGCATGAATTGCTTACCCACATTAAGACTATTGAACACAGCATAGGCCGTAAACCTGAAAAACGACATTGGGGTCCACGCCTCATTGATATTGATGTGCTTACTTGGGATGACATGGTTCATCATGATGATAAACTGACTTTACCGCATCGTGATTTATCTGAACGACCTTTTGCTTTATGGCCACTCGCTGATGTTGCCCCACGCTGGATTCATCCTATCCACCGTCAATCGGCTGCAGAAATCGTGAGCCCTTGGGGATCACGATTTACCGGTGAAGCACCCTTACATACACGACAAATTGCTCACCGGGTAGACACCCCAGAATTAGTTGGCGTTCTTAATGTGACCCCCGACTCATTCTCAGATGGTGGTCATTATCTCGATATTGAGAAAGCCTTGGAGCACGCCCAATGCTTAATCACCTATGGCGCAGAGATTATTGATATCGGCGCTGAATCGACTAGACCGAATGCGCATCGCCCGCTCAATGCTGCAGAAGAATGGCAACGATTAGAGCCTATTTTATCTGCGTTAAAAGATCGTAGCTTATTTTCTCTTCTACAACCCAAAATTAGTGTTGACACTCGTCATGCAGAAACAGCTGCTAAGGCCATTGCATCCGGCATTGATTGGATTAATGATGTAACAGGACTTACCCAGCCAAACATGCGTCAATGTATTGCCAATTCCACCGTGGATTGTGTCGTCATGCATCACATCACTATTCCCGCAGACCCGAAACAAACCATCCCACGTGATCAAGACCCTGTCAATTTCTTATATCAGTGGGGGAAAAACCAAATTATCACACTAGAACAAGCTGGCATTGCCTCGAATCGAGTGATTTTAGATGTAGGCATTGGCTTCGGTAAGACCGCTTATCAATCGCTGGCTTTATTAAAACATATTAATGAGTTCAAAAAACTAGGCACACGCTTATTAGTCGGACACTCCCGCAAATCATTCATGCACTTATTTACCCCTCGCCCACCCAGTGAACGCGATATTGAAACGATGGCGACCGCGTTATATCTAGCAAATCAAGACGTAGACTATTTACGCGTACACAATGTGGACATGTGCGCGCGGGGGCTAAAAGTGATGAAAGCATTAGCTTAATTGACGTTCCCCCCGTTCTGTGGGGGAGAATTAGGGTGGGGGGAACGCCAACTTAAGCTCACTTACCGTATGAAACGAACCAAACACCACCACACGATCACCGGGTTTAGCTACTTGTAATACAGCTTGATGCGCAGCAGGCAATGTAGGAAAGAAATCCGCTGCGCCTATCTCTACTTTTTGAAAGATAGTACGCAGCACCTCTAGAGAAGCTCCGCGTTTATTGACAATAGGCCCAATATACCAATGCTCAATGCTATCTTTAATTTCCTGTAAGCTACTTTCAATATCTTTGTCATTTAGCATAGAGAAAACAGCATAAGTCTTCCCAGAACAAGGTAATTGACTTAGCCGTTTCGCCAAAAAAGCTACTGAAGCAGGATTATGCGACACATCATAAATCTGTGTGATTGGCCCAGTTAAAACTTCTTGCCGTCCTGTCAATATAGCTTTTGCCAATCCGTGATTCAGTGCTTTTCGTGGTACAGTCAATTGTTGTTGCAACAACGTAACAGCCATTAATACAGTAGACATATTTTGCGTCGCAAGCATAGCCAAAGGTAAATCATTATATATTTTATCTTGCCATTGCCAGGACCAGTTACTCGTTCCTTCGACATAACGAAAATCCGTGCCCTGGTAGAATGATTGTGCACCTATTTTCTTAGCATAAGCTATCAATGCGTTTGGTGGGTTAAAATCGCCGCAGATAGCCGGTTTATTCGCTTGAAAAATACCCGCTTTTTCCCAGCCTATATCCTCTCGATCATCACCTAAGTAATCAGTATGATCAATAGCCACGGTGGTCACGATAGCCACATCAGCACCAATGATATTGACCGCATCCAGTCGGCCTCCCAATCCCACTTCTAGCACCCACAGATCTAAATTATGTCGTTTAAAAATAGCTAAAGCGGCAAGTGTGTGAAATTCAAATGGCGTAAGAGTAATTGCTCCTCTACTTTCGTTAATCTCTGCAAATGCTGAACAGATTTCATCGTCTTTTGCTTCTTGTTCCTGAATACGGATTTGCTCATTAAATCGAAATAAAAAAGGAGAAGTGAACACGCCTACTTTATAGCCTGCTGCCGTATAAATAGATTCTAGTCCTCTAACTGTTGACCCTTTACCATTCGTGCCGCCAACCATAATAACCGGACATGACGGACTTAATAAACTAAGCCGTTCTGCGACTTGGGTTACTCGTTCCAAACTAAGATCCATCTCAGTCGTATGAATAGATGAGATAAATGCTAGCCACTCAGACAAGGTAGAAAACGACATAAAACATCCTTATTAATTCAATAACCCATCTTATGGCTGTCATTCCCACCCTGTCAAAGCACAAGCTGTTAACTACTACCCATTTAACCTGTGGATAGTCTATGTAAAAAAACTATGGTTGCTTTTTTACCCACAGCTTCACTTACTTACCAGGCTGTTCCATTAAGTTTTCCACAGGAAACAATCAATATAACTAAATGAATAAATTTAGTTTTTTTATCTTTTCCACAGAAATTACCTTGCATAGTAAAAACAATCATAAAAGATTAAATAAATTTAATATTATTAGAAGAAGAAAAAAGCATAAAAATCAGTTGTACATAAGCTCTGTCATTTCTGAAAAGCAGCGCGAACTTGACTAGATTGCTTCACCCTGCAAAAAACGCAGGGTTCGCAAAGACGAGATACGTATTTGAATGGCTGTTCTATAGTTGGCCACTAAGATGTATAGCCACTGGAATGGCTTGTTAGCTCTGGTTTTCGTTCTAATTGAAGTACTGGTAGTGGGTGTGCCATGACACTTAATGCGACTAATGGTGATTTAGGACGCTCTAGAATATGAAGAACCGGTGCATTAGCCAAACTCTTTCCTACTATCTCAAGTACCCCAGTAGATGTTGCATGCGATTGAATATGGCGCAATTGTGCTAACATTAACTCTTGTCGCCTATCATCATAGCGTTTCCACATAGTTAAAGGTTTTAGTAACCAGGCAGCAATATCAGCGTTAACCGTATCTAATTGCAAAACCACATCGGCCAATAAGGCATACCCTTCACCACCAGCATGATGAAAACCTGTCAGGTTACTGCGAGCAAAGTATCCTATCAGTGCCCCTACTTTGTTCGGATTTCTTATATCAAATACCTCATGCTGCATCAATCGTCTGATATCAGCGACAGTGGTTGGTAAATGAGAACCAGCTTGGATTTCAAGCCAATCATCCATTACATGCGGATCTTGTTTCCAACGCTTGTAAAATTTTTCTAGTGTTTGTGTACGCTCTGGCCCATCTATATCAGCCAATGATCGCAAAACTGCTTGAGCATCAGTCATATTATGCGATAGTGCAGCATTAAATTGTGGAATGGCTAAATCATGGACAATACGTGGATCACCCAGTGCTATTAAATAATTTAAGCAACTATTTTTAACGCTTCGCCAGCCTGCTTGCTTGGAATTAAATACAGGAGACACCGTAGAAGTATTACAATGCTGATAAAGATCAAGAAACGCAGATTGTAATTGGACTGCTAATTGTTTGATTACAAAATCTCGTACGACACTAATTGCTTCTATATCAACTACAGCCATTTGTTCGGCGAGATATCTTTCAGTAGGTAACGATAGCATCTCAGCTAGAAGCCACGGATCATGGATGTGGCTATTTAGAACACCACTAAACATATCAATAAATTTTCCTGACAATTTCAGCTCTCGTCCCTCATGAAAATCACGCATCAGGTTGGTCATATAATTAACTTTATATCTTTGACCTGCGTCAAGACGACTGAATACATCCGTATCGTGCATGAATAATAAACGCAAATCTTCGTCGGTATACTCGTAGTTAAGTTTTACTGGTGCAGAGAATCCTCGTAATAAAGAGGGTACAGGTTTTGAAGTAATGCCAGTAAAACGGAATTCTTGATACTCTTGATGTAATAACAACAAGTCTTTCTCGATTTGCACTTCATGTCCATTGGCATCAAGCAGGCCAAATTTAAGCGGGATTAGCATAGGAACTTTAGCTGCTTGCCCAGGTGTTGCCGGGCAGGATTGCCTAACTTTGAGAATATAGGTTTGTTGATCAGTCAAATAGTCATCTTGCACATCAAGTGTCGGCGTTCCTGCTTGGCGGAACCACAACATAAATTGGGTGAGGTCTATTCCCGATGCATCGGCTATTGCTTGCACAAACTCTTCAACGGCTACAGCTTTGCCATCGTTACGCTGAAAATACAGATCGGTTCCCTTACGATAATTTTCAGGTCCGACGATAGTACGCAACATACGAAACAGTTCGGCACCTTTTCTATACACAGTAGGGGTATAAAAATTGGCTATCTCTACATAAGAATCGGGCCGAACTGAATGAGCCATAGGACCAGCATCTTCTGGAAATTGGGTAACCCGCAAGTAGTTGGCATTACTATAACGTTCTACTGGAGAAACGGTATCTTCAATAAAAGAATGTTCGCGAAAAGTGGTTAATCCCTCTTTCAAGCTCAACTGAAACCAATTACAAATAGTAACGCGATTTCCTGTCCAATTATGAAAATACTCGTGGGCAATGGTAGCAGCAATAGCAGTATATGAATCATCAGTAGCGGTTTCCGGTGTCGCTAGCACATACTTGGCATTAAAAATATTTAAGCCTTTATTTTCCATTGCACCCATATTGAAATCACTAATAGCGACTATTTTATAGGTATCAAGATCACATTCGCGTCCATAATGTTCTTCATCCCACTTCATAGCGCTCTTCAATGCTTGCAGAGCATATACGCAGCGATTGCCATAACCTGTTTCAGCGTACATTTGTAATTTAATTAGACGCCCTGATTGCGTTCGATAACTATCTTCTACTAAATCAAAGTTACCGCCTACCAATGCAAATAAATAGGCAGGTTTTTTAAAGGGGTCATCCCAGGTGATGGAGTGCTTACCATTGGGTAGACTATCATGACGTACACAATTTCCATTTGACACTAGCATAGGATATTCCTTTGCATCAGCGGTAATGGTGGTTGTAAAACAAGAGAGGACATCGGGTCTATCCAGATAATAGGTAATACGACGAAATCCTTCGGCTTCGCATTGGGTAGTGAAGTTGCCGCTGGATTTATATAGACCACGTAATTCGGTATTTTCCTGTGGTTTAATACGAGTGGTAATCGTTAGTGAGCATGGACCCGGGATATCTCTGATCGTCAGTGTTTTCTCATCGACACGATAGCGATCTGCCGGTAATTCTATATCATTTATCTTTACTGACAGGAGGGTTAAGTCTTCCCCATGCAGAACTAAATCTTTATTGCGTTGCGGGCACAAGGGATTGGCTTCAACAGTTAGATTAGACACAACATCTGTATATTCTTTGCCCAAATTAAAATGAAGATCGACTTTACTAATTAGATAATCAGAGGGTGTATAGTCACGTAAATATGTTGTCTTTAAATCCTTATATTTCATAAAGTTATCCTTTTATCAGGGTCGGTTATGATAACGCTCCATGCTCGAGAATATAGCTAAAATGTGCTTGCATCAATACTAGCCAAATGGCATATGAATAGCGACGTTCCTCTCGTCCTAACTGCACTTCTCAGGGTGCGATTGAAAGTGTAGGGTGGATTAGGCGCTTTTTGCCGTAATCCACCAAATATAAGCATTTCTTCTCAAAGAAAGTCTCAAAGAAAGTTGACATCTAGCCCCACCTTTCTTAAGATGGACGGCCATTTTATAAAAAAACAATGTTGAGTTTTTAGCCATGAAAAGAACATTTCAACCAAGTAATCTGAAAAGAAAAAGAACACACGGTTTTCGTGCCAGAATGGCCACTAAAAATGGTCGTGCGGTATTAAATAGACGTCGCGCTAAGGGCCGAGCACGGCTTGCTGTATAAGTTCCAACCGTATCGAAGGTTAAAGAAAAATAAGGATTTTCGGTCGGTACTAAGCAAGTCACAAAAGGTTAGCCAAGCGTATTTGCTAGCGGTTTATCAGACTAATGATCGGCCTAATGCTAGGCTCGGTGTTGCAGTAAGTAAACGCGTAGCTAAGCTAGCGGTTGCTAGAAATCGTATAAAACGTGTTATACGAGAAAGTTTTCGCTTGAGTCAAAATCAATTACCAACGATAGATATTGTTGTGATTGTTCGATCTGAAGGTGGTAATGCTGATAAGAAAAGACTACGAGAAACTATTGACAAATTATGGAAAAAATTAACCGTTCCATTACAGCTACCTTAATTTTCTTTATTCAATTGTATCAATGGGTATTAAGACCTATTGCGGGTCAACATTGTCGATTTTACCCTTCTTGTTCCTCTTATGCGATAGAAGCTATCGAGCGCCGTGGTTGGGCAAAAGGGGTTTTCCTTATTGTTTACCGATTGTCCCGTTGCCATCCTTGGTGCGCTGGTGGCGCTGACCCTGTTCCTAAAAAATAATCTGACTTTATTAAAGAGATCATATGATTGATAACATACTTGACTATTTACGAGTAGCCCTCTACGCAGCGCTTATATTTCTTGGTGTTATCTTATATCAGGCTTGGAATAAAGATCACCCAAAACAAGAAGTTAATCAGGTACAAACTTCAGCAACGACAGCTAGTACCTATATTCCGCAAGTAGCACCGCCAGCACCGATGGAAAATGCGACGGCGCCATTATCGCAGCCTACCCCATCCTTACCGTCTGATTCTATGGGCCAATTAATCCATGTGATGACAGACACATTGAATGTCACGTTGGATACGCATGGTGGTGACATTGTTGCCGTGAAGTTATTAAAGTATCCAGAACAATTAGATTCAAAAACTCCCTATCTTTTATTAAATGATGAAGCCAAAACCCGCTATATTGCGCAAAGTGGACTTTTAGGGAAACTGGGTCCTGATACGTCAAAGGGGCAGGGCGTTTATACCGCAGAGCAGACTGAATATTCTTTAGTGAATAATGAAAATACCCTATTAGTGAAACTGCACTGGCAAGATCCGCAAGGAGTAAAAGTAACCAAGACGTTTACTTTCAAGCGCGATAGCTATGAAATACAAATAGGTTACGATGTGAGTAATCAATCTAAACAAACTTGGCACGGAAATCTTTATACGCAACTCATGCGCACGAATGTGCCTAGCGAGCATAGTCAAGGTTTAGCTAATCTTTCGACTTACTTTGGTGCGGCGATTTCTAGCCCACAAAAACCTTTCCAAAAAATTACTTTTAAAGAAATGGACGAAAGTAATTTGAGCCAAGCAATTAAAGGTGGGTGGGCGGCGATGGTCCAACATTATTTTGTTAGCGCTTGGATTCCAGATAAAAACTTAAGCTCTGATTATTATTCGAAGGGTTCAGCTAATGGTTTATACACTATAGGCATGATCGCGCCTGAATTAGTTGCCACCCCTGGAAGTACGGTTACTGCTCATGCCACATTATATAGCGGTCCTGCGCTGACAGATCGCTTAGAAAAAGCAGCCCCTGGATTGCAGCTTACGATTGATTATGGGATGTTTTGGTTTATCTCCGGTATCTTGTTTTGGATGATGCAGAAAATTTATGACTTTATCGGTAATTGGGGCTGGTCGATTATTTTTGTCACAATTATTATTAAGATTTTATTCTACCAGCTCTCGGCTAAAAGCTATCGCTCTATGAGCGGAATGAAGAAATTACAGCCACGCATTGAGGCGATGAAAGACCGGTATAAAGATGACAAACAAAAATTTACCCAAGCTACCTTAGAGTTATATAAGCAAGAAAAGGTAAATCCCATGAGCGGTTGTTTGCCTATCTTGATTCAAATCCCTGTATTTATCGCTCTGTACTGGGTATTGGTAGAAAGTGTACAACTACGTCAAGCACCGTTTATGTTATGGATACAGGATTTATCGCAGAAAGATCCTTATTATATTTTACCTTTATTGATGGGTGTATCGATGTTTTTACAACAGCGGTTAAATCCACCACCACCAGACCCTCTTCAAGCGAAAGTGATGATGTTTATGCCGGTGATCTTCACCGCGCTATTTCTGAATTTTCCAGCGGGATTGATGTTGTATTGGTTTGTTAATAATACGCTCTCTTTTTTACAGCAATGGTACATCATGCACAGAATGGACAAAGAGGAGAAGGTGAGGAAGGTGAAGGGGTAGTGGTTCTTTCGCGCTTGCTGTTAATATGAACCAAATTGACACCATAGTTGCCCAAGCAACCCCTCCTGGCTACGGCGGAGTGTCTATTGTTCGCCTTTCCGGCCTCCTCGTTAAATCTGTTATCCAAGCGATAGTGAAACGTGAGTTACCCGCACGCGAAGCCGTTACGACGCCTTTTTATGGTGCCGAGGGCGAAGTTCTTGATGAGGGCATCGCCATATTTTTTCCTGGCCCACGCTCGTTCACTGGTGAAGACGTGCTGGAATTGCAAGGTCACGGCGGCCCAGTTTTAGTCGACTTGCTGTTACAGCGTTGTCGACAGTTGGGTGCGCGTCTGGCGCGACCAGGAGAGTTTTCTGAGCGCGCATTTTTGAATGATAAAATGGATTTGGCGCAAGCGGAAGCGATTGCCGATCTTATTCATGCTTCTTCAGAGCAGGCAGCCAAACTAGCAATGCGTTCTTTGCAAGGGGAATTTTCTAGTGAAATTCAAGCACTTGTCACAGCGGTGATTCATTTGCGCATGTATGTAGAGGCGAGCATTGACTTTGCAGAAGAAGAAATTGATTTTTTAGCGGATGAAAAAATTAACACACAATTGCTAGACCTTGTTGCGCAGGTTGAAACGATTCAGAGTAAAGCTCGACAGGGCAGTTTATTGAAGGAAGGATTAACCGCTGTCATTGTTGGCGAGCCGAACGTGGGCAAGTCGAGTTTATTGAATTGTTTGAGTGGCCAAGAAACAGCGATTGTGACAAATATTCCTGGGACAACACGAGATTTATTACGTGAATATATCTTAATCGATGGTATGCCGGTGCATATTATAGACACCGCTGGATTACGCGATAGCAAAGATCCAGTTGAACAAGAAGGAATACGTCGCGCTCGGCAGGCAATGCAAAATGCAGATCTTATTTTACATGTTGTAGATGCAAGTAATGAAGATGGCGCTATTCCTCTGACATTACCGGAAAAAACAATCGTTATTCGTAATAAAATAGATTTGCTCAACGAGCAACCCTCGGTGAAATCAGAACAACACATCACTGTCTCGTTATCTGTTAAAAACCAGCAAGGCATTGATTTACTGCACTCTTATATAAAACACTACGCTGGCTACGAAGGGGCGCATGACGGTTTATTTCTGGCTCGCCGTCGGCATCTTGATGCGCTAGAGCGAGCTAACGTAGCTCTCAACCATGGTTACCAACAGTTGCAACGATCCCGCGCAGGCGAGTTATTAGCGGAGGAGCTACGGCAAGCGCAGTTAGCACTGAGTGAAATTACCGGTGAATTTACCACGGATGATTTATTAGCGAAGATTTTCTCTAGTTTTTGTGTTGGCAAATAAGTGGCGAATGCATTACCGCTTTAACATTCTTTGGCTGCTTGTTGCCGATGCGTTTTTGGCTGCTACGGCTTGTGGTGTTGATTGATCACCACAATATTTTTCCCATTTTGCTTTATTATATAGTCGCAAGCGATAAGAGAAACCGGCGTTCGTCCGCATGGCTCTCAGTTTCTGTTCATGTAATGCCGCAGCGTGCCTGGCCACATAAGTTTGCCATTCTACCCCATCATCATGGAATGGTAAGTGCGGCAAGACAGATCGATATGATGGTAATGCGGCTCTAAATGCCTGCTCTTTTGATTGTGTTGTGTAAAGTATGGCAGCATACTTCTCATTGGCCGTTTTAACTTGGGCGTTGATATAGGCTGGGTTGCTAGATTGGGCATTTAATTTTGTTAGATATTTATGTCGCTGTTCCGCAGATACCCAGGGGCAAGTCATTAAGCTTTCGACGAATTGGGCAAGATACTCCATTTTGGTAAATAGTTCAGTTATTGCCCTATCATCTTTCAGCGCTAAGGCAGCGAGAAATTGTATTGTTACAGAGGTTGTACGGTCAGCGATGCATTGAATTTGTTGCTGTGCCATAGGGAATTGGTGCGCCGCTTGCTGATACCAGAGAATAGCTCGTTTCTCATCTACCTCCACATTGTGGCCATAGTGATATATAAGCCCAAGATGGTACTGGGCTTCGGCATCTTTCTGCTGCGCCGCAAGTGACAGCCAATAATGCGCTTCCGCATAATCTTGCGCCATGCTATCACTACCATTGAAATAGAGTAAGCCAAGCTGTCGTTGTGATGCACTATCCCCCTGGTCTGCTTTGACGTGCAATGGTGAGATCTTCATGACGCGATGCAGACTATGGTTGCTTGTTTGCATTGGTCTACTCTCTTGCAGCTGTGAATAACTTTGCATTCGTCGCAGGCCAACAAAGCGCTGTGCTCTAGACTTTGCTAATAGCGGTTGCACTTGCTGAGCGTTGTCTTCAGCATGCTGATCTATTTCAGGTTCAAATGGATTATTATACGCTGGTGGTTGCTTAGAAAACATGCAGGCCTCTTTATCTCGTTTTGTTATTTTTTTAGTGGTAAATCACTGTGCTGGACATATTATATACATGGCGAGCTTTGCTTGCTAATTCTTTTTATAATCCTAAATTCGGCAGTAGATTTCAACTGCCGAATTTAGGATTATATATTGATTTTTAAGGAGTTCACTATTCTCCCAAATCAGCTATAAGGGATTGTTGTATGAAAAAATATCTTAATCGTCGGGAAGCCGGAAAAATACTTGCCGATGAGCTGGCTGCTTATAAAGAGCGTGACGATGCGATTGTGTTGGCTTTACCCCGTGGCGGCGTCCCAGTTGCCTATGAAATTGCTAAACAATTACATTTACCACTCGATGTCTTTATTGTGCGTAAACTGGGCGTACCTGGACATGAAGAATTAGCCATGGGCGCCATGGCCGCGAATGGCAAAATCATTTTTAATGACCCTATTATTCAGGATTTGCAAATTTCTCCGACAGCCATTCAACAAGTCATTGCCAAAGAGCAAAAGGAGTTGGCGCGTCGTGAAAAAATTTATCGCGGCATACGCCTCTTTCCTGAACTGCGAGCCAAAACGATTATTCTTGTTGATGACGGTATTGCAACGGGTGCTACGATGCGTACGGCCATCGCTGCATTGCGACAACACGACCCTGCTAGCATTATTATGGCGGTACCGGTTGCCGATGCAGTCATTTGCCAGGATATGGCATCCCTGGTAGATAAACTAGTTTGTCCTCTGCAGCCAAGGGAGCTCGATGCAGTCGGTGCTTGGTATGACAATTTTGATCAGACCACGGATGAAGAAGTTCGTACGTGGCTGGCGAACGTTAGCGGGAACTGCTGATAAAAGCAATGGCTACTTTTTGTCACAATCGAATATAAGCTCACGGCAATCGGGCCAGAAACTAGACATCTCTGTATATGGTGAGTAAGTGTTGATTATCACCAAAAAATGCACTGGGGGTATATTAACTCAAAGGATGTGGCATGCTTTCTCTTTTTCAACAAATGGTCCAACCGGTGTGAAACTT
>Ga0155582_193_pt1 | contig 11956 bp, 11 predicted proteins | sample RifCSPhighO2_12_FD_107239 | JGI IMG/M metagenome (GOLD analysis project Ga0155582, IMG submission 107239) | Gammaproteobacteria bacterium RIFCSPHIGHO2_12_FULL_37_14
TTTAATAGTAGCCATAGTGGCGAGTAGTCGCTGGGTTGTTCTTAAGTGGGTCGATAGGGGTCGCTTTTATGCCAGGGAAAAGTAGTGGACTCCCGCCTCTTGGCGTAGCAGGGGCTTCTTCCACCGGCGCCAATCGCGTCTTTACCTTCTTTTTCTGTTTTCCTGGTTCTTGCTTACTTTCCTCCGTTGGCGCTTTCTGTTGTGCCTTCAATTCGCTTACTTGAGGGAACCTATCTGCTATTAATGTTTCAAATTTCTGCAGCTTCTTATCTGTCTCCTGCTGCTTCTTATCTGCCTCCAATTTATCTGCTGCTAATGTTTCAAATTTCTTATCTGTCTCCAATTTATCTGCTGCTAATGTTTCAAATTTCTTATCTGCCTCCAATTTATCTGCTGCTAATGTTTCAAATTTCTTATCTGCCTCCAATTTATCTGCTGCTAATGTTTCAATTTTCTTATCTGTCTCCAATTTATCTGCTGCTAATGTTTCAATTTTCTTATCTGCCTCCAATTTATCTGCTATTAATGTTTCAATTTTCTTATCTGTCTCCAGTTTATCTGCTTTAAAGGCTTTAAGTTCCTTATCTGCCTCCTGCTGCTTCTTATCTGCCTCCAATTTATCTGCTGTTAATTTGGCAATCTCCGCATTCATCTTCTCTTGCTCAGCTCTCTCCTCTCTAGATCTGCGAGACTCTTCATCTCTCGTTTCGGATTGCTGGACAATTTTCTGACAGCGTATTGATATTTGACGATGAAGTTCTTTCTGAATCCCTTGCTCTTCTTTCGCTTTGTGGATCTTACTCTCAACCGTGCCCGAGTTCGTGTGTACATTAAAATCCCGCAACGCAGCCTGTGCCTTGTGATGTAACGTCTTGTTAGAGAGTCCCAAAAAACCACTTTTTGCATTCTTTGCAATCGTCTCCCATTTCTCGACCAACTGACGCACCTCCCCTTTTGATCCATTTCTCCACAATGACTCCCAATATTCGCTTAATTCGCGACCCCGTGCTGATCGTACTGACGCACTACTCAGTATTGCGTTGAAGAATCCTTTTAAACCACTTAGCTCTTGCTCTTTAATGATGTCCTGCCCATAGTGTTTGCAAACATCTAGCATTTGCTTCAACGCTTCTTCTGCTGCTTTTCCATAAGCCAACAAAAACAAGGGTTCTAAACTATTATTATCTACTTTCATTCTTCCCATATGCTCGATGATTGCCTTAAGATGTAAAAGACGCCGCTCTTTCTTAGTTAATTCTATTGCTACCTCAATCACGGTTTTCTTTTTTCTATCACGAATTGCGATATTGGCTCCCGCTTTCAGTAAAAGATTAACAACCTCTAATTGATCATGCCCAATGGCCATATGTAATAAACTTTCGCCACTCTTTTTTTCGACAGAACTGGGATCAAAGGGATGATTCAATAATCGCTCTGTTAGTTCTTGTTCATTCATTCTTAATTGCCTCATCCAAACCAAGGGCAACTTCCCTTGCATACAACTGCTTTTCCAAGACTCTATTCGCTCTTTTTTCTGCTTTACCAAATCCTGATGGCGCTGATAATAATGGGCTTCTTGCTTTTTATGCTCCGCCATCTCTGCTTGAAAGCTCTTCATCTTGGCCTGTTGCGTGCAGTACAACTGGTTAACTTCTTCTGTGTTTGCTAGTACTGTAATCTGATAATCTTTTAATATAACTGCTTGAATCTCTTTCTGCATTTCGTTTCGAACTTGAACTAATTCTTTCCCAAAATGCGCATCCAGTTCTTCATCCTCGCTACTTAATTTCATTTTCCCATAAGCGTTCAAGCGATCTTCTAATGCATTTTTTAAATCAAACATGCTAGTTATTTTTAAATGCTCTTCACCCTGTACGTTTAATTTTCCCTTCAAATAGTTAGCTAATAAAATTGCTTGATCCTTCAATAATTCATGATTTTCCATCGCTTCTAAATACCGAGTTTGTAATGTCACTAACTTCTCTTCCAATATTTTAATTTCTTGATCATAATTCTTAAAAGAGAGTCCCTCTGTTTGATCCACATTGACGCGATAGTCTTGCGCAAACACGAGCGCTTCCAACCAGAATACTTCGCCATTTTTTACCGCTTCGAAAATCGTGTTTGTTTTCCCTGCCACAGAAAGTAACTTCTCCTCACGCCAGTTTTGCGCTTGCGCTTCACGCTGTTTCAATAAGCTAGGAATCTTTTGCATAAACACATCGTTTATCATACCATCAAGCGTTACATGAAGCAGTTCTTGGCAAGGCTTTTGCCAATCATTGGGATGGAGCGCTGGTGAATAAGCAATTTGCAAATTCTCGCGTAAAAATAACTCTGTTTGATCACTCAAGTGATTAAAACTGGCATCTACCTGTTGGACTTGCGGCAATGTGCTGAGTAATTTTTTAAATTGCTCATCGTTGAGCTCGCAACTCGCAACGTCAAGCTTCCTTAAAAAGGAAGCAGGTTTTAAATAACTCTGTAACCTTTCCAGGGTATCACGACCTAAGGTATTGCCTGATAAATTGATTTCATTAATTAAAGGGGATGTGAGAGAAAGCAAGGCATTCATCACCTCTGCACCCTCTTCGTCTGTGAGTTGATTATCTGATAAATCCAAACTCATTAAAAATGGCGCATATTCTTTTAACAAACGTTTCAACTTATCCAGTGTACCAGCACGCGATACACTATTTTTTAATTGAATGCAGCCTAATACATCCTTAAAACAAAATCCCAGAATAGGCGCGTCATTCTTTTCTTTATATGCTGTACATGCTGCTTGAATATAGAAGAAATCATCCGGATAAAGCTGATTCAATGGGATGATGCCCTTGTATTGTAGCGTATTAAATAATTGTGCTAATATTTCCTTAGTAAAAACTAATCTCACCCCGTACTGATAGTCTTCTACACACACTCCTCTATTGCAGATTGCTTGATAGAGTAGCTGATGTCGGTCCTTCCCAATTTTTTGTGGAAAGAGAGACAAAAAAGGAGAGCCCGGCTCAAAAATATTTTCAAATTCGGTTGTTTGTTTATTTTCTTGCATCTCATGATCATCGAAAACAGATTTTAGTTCATTGTATTTATGCTTATTTTTAGTTGTAGTTGTAGTTGATCTTATTTTCATCATGTTATTCCTTCATATTTATGAGTGATGACTGGATCGCCACGGCCAACCGTCTCAATGACGGTACCCGGGAGTACTATTTCATGACCATTCAATTTGGTTTTAAAAAAGATTCAGCCGAATCAAATCACGAAATGATTCCTGATCTTGATTCCCCTGACTTTTTCCATAAGAGATGTTTTATCCGAAACACTCGAATCCTGTCCCTGCCTGGAACAAGAGATAATCGCGCTATGACATTAAGCATCATGAGCTTCTTCTGTAGGAAGAGCCAATCGATGCAATCCTTGTGAGATATTAGCCATTTTTGATAGAAATGGTGAAAAATTAGGCAATAAAGAGCTTATCAAAAACAAAATTATGGGGTCAGAATGTTTTTTTAGTGCCATGTTTATGTTCTTCTTTCGTTTGTCTTGTCTCTGAGTATCTAGCAAAAAAACGAGGATCTGCCGCAAGGGTGAGCCCCACCCCCACTTCTCTCACCCACGGGCTTTCTGACAAAACGATGCCTCCAGGAAGAGAATTTTGTTCAGTAAGTATTGGTCTATCGAGTAAATCAGATAATGATACTTTTGTACGCTTAGTCATGCTGCCCTCATTAAGTTTTTAAATTTTAAAACAATTATTTATAACCATATTACACCGATAATGCTAGCAAGTTTTTGATTACTCGCCTAATGAAGCTATCAAATCAGCTGTATATTCGTGTGCCAACGCATCAATAATAGGCGTTAGCTCACCCTCCATAATTTGCGGTAATTGATATACCGTCAAATTAATACGGTGATCAGTCAACCGTCCCTGTGGAAAATTATAAGTACGAATACGCTCTGATCGATCGCCAGTACCCACTAAATTACGTCGTTTTTCTGCTTGTTGTTGTCGTTGCTTGGTTTGTTCTGCATCTAGAATTTTTGACTTCAACAATGACATAGCACGCGCACGATTTTTATGTTGAGAGCGTTCATCTTGGCATTCGACAACTGTTCCTGTTGGCAAATGAGTAATACGTATCGCTGAATCGGTTTTTTGTACATGCTGACCACCAGCACCTGAAGCACGAAAGGTATCCACGCGTAAATCGGCAGGATTAATTTCAATATCTTCAATTTCTGCTAATTCAGGTAATACAGCAATCGTACAAGTTGAAGTATGCACACGACCTTGAGCTTCTGTTTCAGGTACACGTTGCACGCGATGTACTCCCGATTCGAATTTAAAACGCGAATATGCACCTTTGCCAATAATCCGCATAATAATTTCTTTATATCCACCGCGCTCACTCATGCTTTCACTAATTACTTCTACTTTCCAGCGTTGCGATTCAGCATAGCGCATATACATACGACACAAATCACCAGCAAAAATAGCTGCTTCATCACCCCCGGCACCGGCACGAATTTCTAAAAAAATATTATTTTCGTCATGCGGATCACGAGGTAGCAAAGCTAACAAGAGCTCCTCTTCTGATTTAGTCATTTGTTCTTCGATTTGTTTAATCTCTTGTTTAGCTAATTGCTGCAACTCAACATCTTCTTCATTTAATAAAACTTTTGCTTCATCCAATTGCTGAACATATGCTTGATATTGCAAATACTGCTGAACGAGTGGCTCAAGTTGCGCATATTCTTTGGATAACTCACGATAACGATTAAGATCATTAGTGATATGTGGATCGGATAAGGATTGTTTTAATTCTTCATACCGATGCACAAAAGATTGTAATTTAGCTTGAATAGGTGGTCTCATAGAGATTCAGCTTTAGATTCAGGTATAGCGAATAATTGCCTAGCTAAACTCAATAATTCCACTCGTTTTTCCATTCCAGCTTGTCTTAATTGTACACTGGGGACATGTAACAATTTTTTAGTGAAAGCACGAGCAAATTCATCGAGGACTTGGGAAGGATCTATTCCTCTTTGTAATTGTTGTTTTGCTTTGACTAATTCTGTTTGGCAAAGATCTTCAATTTGCCCACGATAAACTTGGATAGTCTGTTTAATATTCTCAATTGACTGTAATTCCTTCATGCATTCAATACTTTTTTCATGAATCATTTCCCGTACTTTATTTGCAGCATGTTCTCGACCTTGTCGATTGTTTTCAATAATGACTTTCAAATCATCCACACAATACAGTTGCACATTCTCAAGATCCCCCACAGAAGATTCAATATCACGCGGGACGGCAATATCAATGAGAACTAAAGAATGATTCATGCGAGCATTCATTACCGCTGAGATCATTGCTTGTGTAACAATAGGTGTCGCGCTACCAGTAGCAGAAAATACAAGATCAGCATTAGCAAGCGTTGATTCCAGTTGTTCTAATTTAGCTACTTTACCATTTATTTCTTCTAGTAAAGATAATGTTTTCTCTGTACGATTCACGAGTGTTACGGAACCAACCGATTGACCTTTGAGATAGCGAAGCAACAATTCGGACATGCTGCCTGCACCAATTAATACAATATTCGCTTGAGAAAATTCAGATATTTTATGTTTAGCAAAATGAATTGCGGCAGAAGCGACAGAAACTGGGCAAGCTCCTATGCTAGTAGTGGTACGAATTTCTTTTGCGACCGAAAAGACTTGCTGAAATAAACGATGAAACAAAGTACCAACCGCACCTGCAGTACAACTCTCTGAAAAAGCTTCTTTGATTTGACCAAAAATTTGTGATTCGCCTAAAATCATAGAATCCAAACCACACGCTACCTGCATAATATGAGCTATTGCATCTTCATTTTGATAGGAGTATATCAACGGTTCTAGTATGGAACGCGCCAATGTTGTTTGCGTACAAAACCATTCTCTCGCTATATCCAGATCATCAGCATCACAATAGAGTTCTGAGCGATTACATGTTGAAAGTAATATTGCTTCATGTATGCCTGAGCAAGATAATACATCACGCAAGTAAAGTCCCTGCTTATCTAATGCAAAATAAACTCGCTCACGTACGTTCACAGGCGCAGTTTTATAATTGATGCCAATAACAAAAATCGTCATATCAATACTGATCACTCTTTATTTTGCATTTTAATTCTTCATGAGAGATGATGTTTACTCAAAATTGGCATTATTTTATGCTTAAAGTTCCAGGGAAACAAAGGAAATCTAAATTATGGATACCAGAGTCCAAAGACAAATTTGGTATAGTACCCTTCTCATCATCATCTGCCTATCTGCTTGTACTACCATGCCACCTACTTCTGCGCCTCCGTTATCTCCTGAACTATCTTGGCACGATAGACAAATTATTCTATCTCGTATACAAAATTGGCAATTAAATGGCAAAGTCGCTGTGCAAACAGCACAAGATTCTGGCAGTGCCAGTGTAAATTGGGTTCAAAATAATAAACAATATACGATATCTTTATTAGGCCCACTAGGTACTGGTGGATTTAAATTAACTAGACAACTGACAGGCGTCAGCTTAGAAACTTCGGATGGCAAGCATTATACAGCCAATAATCCTGAGCAATTATTAGCAGAGCAATGGGGCTTTCATCTACCTATTTCATCGCTTAGGTATTGGATACGCGGATTACCTGTCTCGGGTATTTCTTATACTAAACAGCTAGACATTCATCATCGCTTGATGACATTAACCCAACAAGGGTGGCAAATTCAATTTTTAAGTTATAGTAAGGTGGGTGTGATTGATTTGCCAAACAAAATGGTTATTGCTTCGCCTCTGCTCAAAGCAAAATTGATTATTTATCGATGGAATGTTTGAAATTTATCATTCCCATTGACACTCAATACATCTCTCAGCAAAATAGCCCTTCTTGATTGGGGTGTAGCCAAGCGGTAAGGCACCGGGTTTTGATCCCGGCATTCCTAGGTTCGAATCCTAGCACCCCAGAATAAAAATAATGACTCACGATTCAGATAATTTTTTTGCATCCAGTTGCTGTTTTTTTCAGCAAGCTTGGTATACTCGCATTTGTATATAAAAAATACTAACTTAAGGATGCTCTTGTGCCAGAAATAATGATTTTCAGAGGCAATGCCAATCAATTATTAGCTCAACGAGTCGCCGAAAACTTAAATCTACCGATTGGGAAAGCACTAGTCGGTAGTTTTAGTGATGGCGAAACCATGGTTGAAATTCAGGAAAACGTACGTGGTAGAGATGTATTTATTATTCAATCCATTTGTGCTCCTTCCAATGATAGTTTAATGGAGCTAATTCTCCTTGCTGATGCACTACGTCGCGCTTCAGCTGCAAAAATTACCGCCGTTGTCCCGTATTTTGGTTATGCTCGTCAAGATCGACGCGTTCGTTCAGCGCGTGTGCCTATTACGGCAAAAATTGTAGCAGATGTCATGGCAGCCGTCGGCATTAGCCGATTAGTAACGGTTGATCTACATGCAGATCAAATCCAAGGATTTTTTTATATGCCTGTCGATAACCTTTATAGCACTCCCATCATGCTAGATGATATTCATCAAAAATCTTACCAAAATATTATGATTGTCTCTCCTGACGTAGGCGGCGTGATTCGTGCACGCGCTATTGCTAAGCGAGTTGCCGGAGCTGATCTGGCCATCATTGATAAAAGACGTCCTCGACAAAACGAAGCCCAAGTCATGCATATCATTGGTGATGTCAAAGATCGAGATTGTATTATTGTTGATGACATTGTTGATACGGCAAGCACGCTTTGCCGTGCAGTAGAAGCCTTAAAAGAACATGGCGCTTCTAAAGTAGCGGCTTATATTACGCATCCTGTCTTGTCTGGTAAGGCTATTGAAAACATTAATAATTCTCTTTTAGATGAAATTGTTGTCACTGATACTATCCCGCTCAGCGAAGAAGCCAAACAATGTTCCCGTATTCGCGGTCTGAGCTTAAGTCATATGGTAGCAGAAGCGATGCGACGAATTAGTGGAGCAGGTTCCTTGAGTCGGATGTTTTTGGACTAGCCACACAGAATATCGCTTCCATCTCAGCAAAATCTGTGTAAAATATGCCATCCTCCTCCTGGTCGCGGGTGGAGGAGTTGTCTTATTAAACTTAACCTAAAGTGGGGTAAAAACAATGGCATTAACCAATAAGTTTGAAGTTGAAGCTACTGTTCGCCAGAGTCAACACATAGGGAAAGGTGCGAGCCGCCGCCTACGCCGGAATGAAAAACTTCCTGGTATTGTTTATGGTGGTGGTAAGACTCCTGTTTCTCTAACATTTGAACATAATAAAGTAGCTAAAGTGCTTGAAAATGAGGCCTTTTATTCACACATTATCACACTGAAAATTGATTCCGAGTCTGAACGCGTTATTTTAAAAGATATTCAACGACACTCTTATAAACCCCGCTTATTACATATTGATTTTCTACGTGTAAGAGCCGATGAAAAATTGCATATGCACGTTCCTTTGCACTTTTTGGGTGGAGAAAAAGCACCTGGTATGAAAGATGCTGGTGGTCTTATCTCTCATATTATGAGTGATGCTGAAGTATCTTGTTTCCCAGATGACTTACCTGAATACCTTGAACTTGATATTTCTAACATGCAATTAAATCAAATTTTGCATTTATCTGATATTCCTTTGCCTAAAGGCGTAGAGTTAGTGGATCTTTTACACGATAATAATAAGCCTGTTGTATCCATTCACATGCCACGTATTGAAAAAGAACCTGAGCTAACGGAAGCGCCAATTTCAGCTGAAGTTCCTGCAATTGAGCAAAAAGCTGAGGGTGAGGAAGAAGAGAAGAAAGACGAGAAATAAGTGTAGGGAGTGAACATTTGCATGACATCTCCCATACAACTCATTGTAGGATTAGCTAATCCGGGGAAAGAATACGCAGAAACCCGCCATAATGCAGGTGCATGGTTTGTTGAAAATATTGCAAAGGGTTCTGGTACTACTTTGCGTCTGGAAACCAAATGTCATGGTTTGCATGGTCTCGCGCATTTCTCAAACCATATTTGTCATTTGCTCATTCCATCCACTTTCATGAATCGCAGTGGCCAAGCTGTGCAAGCCTGTGCGCATTATCACAAAATCATACCGGAATCGATTTTGATTGTGCATGATGATATTGATTTGCCTGTAGGTAGCATCAAATTAAAATTTGATGGTGGCGATGGTGGTCATAATGGTTTAAAAGACATTATATCCCATTTAAACACGAAACAATTTTATCGCTTAAGAATTGGTATTGGTCATCCTGGAAATAGTAAAGATGTTGAAGAGTATGTTTTAAATAAACCATCTAAATCAGATCAACAAAGTATTCGTCAGGTTTTATTACAAGCAGAAGACATTTTACCTTTATTATTCAGCGGTGAAATTTCTAAAGCCATGCAAACATTACATACCGTAACAAAAGACATTTAACTTAAATTCGGCAGGAGTACAAAATGGCTTTACAATGTGGCATTGTTGGCTTACCGAATGTTGGTAAATCAACGTTATTTAATTGTCTGACTAAAGCACAAGTATCGGCTGCTAATTATCCTTTTTGCACAATTGAGCCAAATGTTGGTGTCGTTGCCGTACCTGATCCACGTCTCGATAAAATTGCTGCTATTGTCAAACCTCAAAGAATTTTGCCAACTACTGTTGAGTTTGTCGATATTGCCGGATTGGTAAAAGGCGCCGCTCAAGGTGAAGGGCTGGGTAATAAATTTTTAGCTCATATTCGTGAAACGAATGCTATTATTCATGTGGTCCGATGTTTTGAAGACGATAATGTGACTCATGTGTCTGGCAAAATTTCTCCTATGCAAGATATCGATACGATCAACACCGAACTAGCCCTTGCTGATTTAGAAACAGTTGATCGTGCTTTACTACGTTCGAATAAAACAGGAAGGTCTGGCGATAAAGCAGCGATCATAGAGTCTGCATTGCTTGAACGCGTAAAAAATCAACTCAATCAAGGTAAACCTGCGCGCACACTTGAATTGACTAAAGAAGAAAAAATTTTAGTAGACTCTCTACATCTTTTAACCTTGAAACCCACTTTATATGCAGCAAATGTATCAGAAAAAGGTTTTACTCAAAATCCTTTGCTTGATGAAGTGAGAAAAATTGCTGCGGCTGAAAAAGCTGAAGTAATTGTTATCTGCGCTGCAATCGAAGCTGAAATCGCTGAGTTAGATGATAATGAAAAACAAATCTTCCTTGATGAATTAAATTTACAAGAACCTGGTCTTGATCGCCTAATCCATACTGGATATAAATTATTAAATCTGGAAACTTATTTTACTGCTGGAGAAAAAGAAGTACGCGCTTGGACGATTCCAGTCCATGCTACTGCTCCTCAAGCCGCTGGGGTGATTCATACTGATTTTGAAAAAGGGTTTATTCGAGCTGAAGTAATTTCATATGAAGACTTTATTCGATATAAGGGCGAAGCCGGTGCAAAAGAAGCAGGAAAGTGGCGCTTAGAAGGGAAAGATTATATCGTCCAAGATGGTGATATTATACATTTTAGATTTAATGTATAATCACCAATCAATATATCGCTTAATTGCGCTGCCTAATTACTTCAAATAAAAAAATTCCGCTTGCAACAGAAACATTGAGACTAGAAACGCTACCTTGCATGGGAATTTTGATGAGCACATCACAATGTTCGCGTGTCAATCGACGCAAGCCTGTTCCTTCTGCACCCAGTACAATGGCAACTGGGCCAGATAAATCCGTTTGAAAAAGCGTTTTTGGCGCTTCTGCATCTGCACCATAAATCCATATTCCAAGCTCTTTTAATATTTCGATCGCTCGCACTAAATTCGTTACTTGCACAAAAGGTATCGTTTCAGTCGCACCACTTGCTACTTTACTGACTACGGAAGTTAATCCTACCGATTTATCTTTAGGCGCAATAATCGCGTGTACGCCAGCAGCATCTGCCGAACGGAAACATGCACCTAGATTATGTGGATCTTGCACGCCATCTAATACCAACACCAATGGTGGAACAGTTAAATTTTCTAATAAATGTTTTAAATCGCGTTCTGTATAAGTTTGAGCCTGTTTACAAGAAGCAATGATGCCTTGATGATTCACTTCTTCCAGCAGGTTATCAATTTCTTGTCGAGAAAGATATTCAAGGGGAATATGGTTCATTTTAGCTAATTGAATAATAGATTCTATTCTTTGATCGCGTCGATCTTTTTGTACATATAAATGCGTAATACTTTCTGCTCTATGTTTGAGTAATGATTCGACCGGATGAAAGCCGAAAATAAATGGTTGTTTATTAGAAAACTTCATGTGCTTCTTAATATTGATGGCAAATGGAATATCAAACTTCGAATAAATATTCGTTATTCTGTATGATTATACATTTGCGAGAAAAAGACAATACTTGTAGAATAAGAAAATAGATGGAAGGATAAAAATCATGGCAAAAAAAAATCATAGCAAAATTAATCTGGTTGTTGCCATTCAAGATTTATTACAAAAAAAGATGGTAAGAACCCAAGATGAAATCAAAAAAATCCTACAAAAACAAGGATTTCAAGTTAATCAAGTCAAGATCTCGCGGATATTGCATAAATTAGGTGCCATTAAGATGAGTGAGGGAAATCAAATTGTCTACCGTTTACCTACTGAGCTCATTGCCATTACTCCTCAAGATCAATTAAAACAACTCGTGTTAAATATTACTCATAATGAAACGCTCATTATCATTCAAACTTCACCTGGTTCGGCACAATTGGTTGCACGCTTACTCGATCAAAAAAATGTTTCGGGTATGCTTGGAACAATTGCGGGTGATGATACAATATTTATCGCTCCAGAAAAAACTAAGCAAATTAATAAGCTTTATCAAGCTATTCGCGAAATATTCTGAAA
>Ga0155582_110_pt1 | contig 11643 bp, 12 predicted proteins | sample RifCSPhighO2_12_FD_107239 | JGI IMG/M metagenome (GOLD analysis project Ga0155582, IMG submission 107239) | Gammaproteobacteria bacterium RIFCSPHIGHO2_12_FULL_37_14
ATTGATTGAATTACTACAGGGAAAATTTTCAAAAGCAGTGATGGAAATTATTACCAATCCAGACAAGGGATTATTTCCACATCCATCAGAAATAAAATTAAATTGCTCATGTCCTGATTGGGCGGATATGTGCAAACACGTTGCTGCAGTTTTATATGGTGTTGGCGCGCGTCTTGATAATAAACCAGAAGAATTATTTTTATTGCGACAAGCCGATCATATCGAATTAATCGCTGTTGCTGGAACAGCATCAATTACTAAAACTAAAGTGGATCATAGCGATCAAATTCTCGCAGGCACTGATTTGTCATCGTTGTTTGGTATTGAGATGGGTAATGAAACACCAAATACAGTGGAATTAAAAACAGATGTGAAAAAAAGTAAAATGATTGCAGCACCGACAAAAATAAAAAAGGCAGAAAAAAAGAAACCGATCTCTGTTGCAACAAAAAAATCAGTCAAAAGAGCAAAGATAAAAAAGGTATCAAAGGTTGTTGCATCAAAAAAAGTAAAAAAGAAAACTGTTGTAGCCGTTTTGAAAATCATGAAAAAAGCAAAGAGTTCAGTTAAATCTAAGAAATCGGTTGTTAAAAAAACCGTTAAAAGAAAGACAAAGAAGAAGATGGTGTGAACCAATTAATCAAAAAAATAACATGACGCGTATCGCATCTTTAATATGTCCAATAACTTTAATTATTGGACTGTTACGAAATGTTAGAATTTTACACTAGTAATAGCATTTTTCGTTATGCTTGCTAATTCTTCGATGACAGATAGTTCGGTATTTAACGGTGGAAACCAATAAATTGTATTTCCCAGTGGTCGAAGCAATGCACCGAGCTCCACCGCTCTTTGATACACTTCATAGCCAATACGCCGATTTGAATCATCACATTTCAAATCAGTTGCAACCAGAGCACCAATTGATCGAATATTTTTTAATTTTTGTGTCTCATCCGATATCATAATCATTTTTTCAAGCATGATTTTTCCGATATAATCAGCGCGACTGCAGAGCTTATCTTCTTCAATAATTTTCATTACTTCAATTGCGATGCTCGCTGCCAATGCATTTCCACTAAATGTGTGTGAGTGCAAAAATGATTTTCCGGTTGAATAATCATCATAAAATAAATCATAAATTGCATCGCTGGTTAAAACAACACTCATGGGTATCCACCCTGCCGTTAATCCTTTTGATAAACATAAAAAATCAGGTTCAATTCCTGCGTACTCACATGCTAACATTTTTCCTGTTCGACCAAAGCCCGTCATAATTTCATCAACAATCAAATGTATATTATGTTTTTTTGTCCATAGCTTTAGTTTTTTTAAAAAGTCCTGACTGTATATTTTCATGCCGCCAGCACCTTGAAGAATTGGCTCAATAATTAATGCCGTTGTTATATTTATAAAAGGTTCTAATGATTTTTCAATTATCTTCCAATGCAGCGCACAATCATTCCATATCGGATCATTTACATCAGAAACATAGGGAATTTCAGATATAAAATTCACTGGAAATAATATTTTTTCATAGGGCGTTTTATAAATTCCGATATCACTAACGCTTAATGCACCGGTTGTTTCACCATGAAACCCATTTTTTAAAGCAATAAATTGCCCTCTATCTTTTTCGCCAGAAATTAATCGTGAATGCAAACTCATCTTTAATGCGATCTCAACAGCACATGAACCATCACTTGCATAAAAACATTTATTTAATGTTTGTGTGAGACCTGCTAATTTATTAGATAAATCTGAAATCACATCATTGGTTGTATTTGCCAAAATCACATGCTCGAAACGATCTAATTGTGCAAGCAGTGCTTTTTTCAAACGTGGATTATTATGACCCAATGATTTGCACCACCAACTTGAAATTGAATCAATAACTTTTTTTCCATTGTCTAATTCTAAATAAGCACCATTCGCTTTATTAACCATCAATGGCTTAAAAACCTCATAGTCTTTCATTTGAGAACATGGATGCCATATAGGTGACTCGATCATTTTAGTAAACCTTTTATATTATTGTGGTTGACTGTTTAAAAAGGTTAGCATATATTGCGTGAATTAGAAATTATTAGGATGTTTCAAAATGGCACGTATATGGAATCAATCTGAGGCTGAAGAAATATTTTCATTGCCATTTATTGATCTACTTTTCAAGGCGCATAACGTTCATCACCAATATTTTAACGTCAATGAAATGGAACTTTGTACATTGCTCAGCATTAAAACAGGATCATGCCCAGAAGATTGTGCCTATTGTCCACAAAGCGCGCACTACAAAACAGGCTTACAAAAAGAAAAATTATTTGATCTTGAAGAAGTAAAAAAACATGCGGAAATTGCAAAGCAAAATGGTGCAACACGCTTTTGCATGGGTGCTGCATGGCGCAGTCCACCTAAAAAAGATTTTCCAATCGTGTTAGAAATGATTAAAGCGGTGAAAGAAATCGGACTTGAAACATGCGTCACATTAGGAATGCTCACTGAAATACAATCTGCGCAACTAAAAGAATCAGGGCTAGATTTCTATAATCATAATTTGGATACATCCCCAGCGTACTATAAAAAAATTATTACCACACGTACGTATGAACAACGCTTGGATACGTTGGAAAAAGTGCGTAATTCTGGCATGAAAGTATGTTGCGGCGGAATTATTGGAATGGGTGAGAGTAGATCTGATCGCATCGAATTACTTATACAGTTGGCAAATTTACCAGAGCCGCCAACCAGTGTTCCAATTAACCGATTAATCCCTATCGGTGGAACACCACTTGAACAGACTGATGAAATCGATAATCTTGAATTTATTCGAACAATTGCAGTTGCAAGAATCATGTTACCAACCTCGATGATACGTCTTTCTGCGGGCCGAGATTCAATGAGTGATGAGATGCAAACACTTTGTTTTATGGCGGGCGCCAATTCAATTTTTTTCGGAGAAAAATTATTAACTGCCAATAATCCTGATGCAGATAATGATTTAAATCTTTTAAAGAGATTAGGCATGGTCATTAAAAATCAACCAAAGTCTCAATTAACATGCCAATAGAAACATTTAAAAATAAATTAATTAGCTATTCAGATAACGATTTACTCAGAGCGCGTTACATTACCGATGATCGTTCGGATAATAAAATAGTTTGCGATGGAAAAGCATTAATTAATTTTTGCAGCAATGATTATCTTGGTCTTTCGATGCATTCAGACGTCAAAAAAGCTTTTATTTTAGGTGTAGAAAAATATGGTTTCGGTAGTGGATCATCAGCATTGATATCTGGTTATTTTAAACCACAAAAGCAGCTCGAAGATAGTTTTTCTGATTTCCTTAATCGTGATCGTGCGTTGTTATTTAATTCAGGTTATCACGCAAATTTAGCAGTGATGAGCACGATTGGAAATCGAGAAAGTGCAGTTATTTCAGACAAACTTTGTCATGCCTCGTTATTGGATGGCATACGATTATCCAAAGCTAAAAGGTATCGGTTTTATCATAACAACATCGATCATGCTGAATTGTTAATTCACTTAAGCCAAAGAAAATGCTTATTAGTCACTGAAAGTGTCTTTAGCATGGAAGGTGATATAAGTCCGATAGATAAACTTGCAAATATTGCTAAAGAAACACAGTCATTTTTTATCGTCGATGATGCACATGGCATCGGTATTCTTGGAAAAAATGGCGGTGGGATCAGTGAATATTTTCATTTAACACAAAACGATATTCCTTGCTTGATTACGCCACTTGGAAAAGCAATTGGTAGTATTGGTGCAATTGTTTCCGGTGAAAGTGCGCTGATTGAATCGCTTATACAATTTTCGAATACGTATCGCTATTCCACCTCGCTACCACCTGCCATTGCATGTGCAACACTGGAATCATTAAACTTATTAAAAAAAGAAAATTGGCGCAGAGAAAAATTACAAAAATTAATTACATTTTTTATTGACCAAGCCAATCATCGATCACTGCCATTAATATCCAGTGATTTAACACCCATTAAATCTATTTTAATCGGTAAAAACAAAGATACAATTGGACTTAAAAAATTATTACACGATCAAGGATTTTTTATTTCGTGTATCAGACCACCCACAGTTGCGCCGAATACAGCGCGCATTCGAATTTCGCTCAATTGTATGCATGAAGAAAAAGATATTATTCATTTATTAGATTTACTGGCTGATTACTATGAAAAACTCAAACAAATCAACGCATAAAACAAACATTATTCGTTGTTTTAATAAAGCGGCAAATACTTATGATATTCATAGCAACATACAACAACAGGTAGGTTGTAAGTTAATTGCTTTGATTGATACCACTCAAGCACAACCAATCAATATTATTGATCTTGGTTGTGGTAGTGGATTTATAACTGAAAAATTAGCAATAAAATATAAATACAGCAATTTTCATGCCATCGATATAGCAGATCGATTATTGCTTGAAGCCAAAAAGAGATTATCGGCATATCCGATTAAAATCGACGAAAATGATTTTGATGAATTCGATAACAACGATAGTTTGTTTGATCTGGTATTTTCAAACATGGCATTACAATGGAGTATCGATTTAAATAGCACTTTATTGCGCATTCATAAAAACATGTCCGAAGGTGGGATTATTGCAATTGCATTGCCATTAGAAGGTACTTATTCTGAATTAGCAGTGCAATCAAGAAATCAATTTCACACTGAATCATTTATTGCTAATTTATTTGATCAATGTGGATTTAAAAAAATCAATTACAGTGTTGAATATTTAACAGCACATTATGACTCGTGGATGACAGCAATCAAAACTGTTAAAGCTACTGGCGCAAATTATGTTTTTAAAAAATCAACAAATGCCTTATATAGTAATTCTTACCTATACAAATTAATTAAGTCACACCAAACAATGTCAAATCCTGTTTCTCTGACCTATCATATCGGCTATTTTATCGCGATGAAAAAATAAAATGTCGATAAAATTATTTGTGACCGGCATTGATACTGAAATTGGAAAAACGCATATCAGCGTCGGATTGGTCAATGCATTTAATAATGCCGGCTACTCAACTATTGGCTCAAAACCAATTGCCACCGGTGGTTTTTGGAAAGATGAGGCGCTTTACAATAATGATGCGGTGCTTTTGCAGGAGGCATCATCAATTAAACTACCCTACCAAATAATAAACCCCCTTGTTTTTGAAGAACCCATTGCGCCACACATCGCTGCTAAAAAAAAGAATTCTGAGCTGAGTGTGGAAAAAATATTACCTCATCTGAAAAAAATATTAAATACGCCAGCTGATATTTATATTATTGAAGGCATTGGTGGGTGGCATGTTCCATTAAACAATTCAGAGACGATGGCTGACGTTGTGAAGACTTGTGATTTATCAGTCGTGCTTGTTATTGCGATTCGATTGGGATGTCTTAATCATGCGATACTTAGCTTTAATGCGATAAAACAAGCGAATTTATCCATTGCGGGTTGGGTAGCAAATTTTTCTACATCCATCCATGTGTTAGATACAGAAGAAATTATCAGTACACTTGCCAACTGGATTGACGCGCCTTGTTTAGGCGTAATTCCTTATCAAGAAAATGCTGCGAGCATCTTGGATATCAAGACATTACTTCTCAATGCTCGTATCACCCGATGAAAATGCTCTTGTTTCACCATCATCCATTTTTATTAATAAATAACCTTGGTCATTAATACCTTTTGCCTTGCCGCAGATTTTTGTTTTAGCATTTTTGATATTGATATTTTTATTGTACAGGCAATCAACAGAATGCCATTCATCTTTAAAAGATGCCAATCCATGCTCATTAAATTGAGCAAGATAATGCATTAAATTGTTGATGAGCGATGCACACAGTGGATTGCGGTCAATATAATTGTTTGCAATGTTTCGAATAGATGTCCAAGCCTGAGATATTTGATTTTCTTTATCAAAATGCATATTCACATTAATGCCAATACCGATGATCACAGAGCACCCACCATTGCTTTCAGCTTGTGATTCAATGAGAATCCCTGATAACTTTTGATTCTCATAGAGAATATCGTTTGGCCATTTTACTTTAAGTGCTTTTGGTAAATATGTTTGAAGTGTTTTTACAACCGCTAAACTCACGACTAAGCTTAAACCAGCAAGCTCGCTAATATCTTTATTAAATATATAGACAGTTGAGAAATAAATATTCAAACCAAATGGCGAATACCAGCTACGATTGAGTCTACCCTTGCCTTGTGTCTGTTGTTCAGATAAACAAACTCTATTGTTTTTGTCTTTTAAAAATTTTTTCAAGTACTCATTAGTAGAATCAATACTCTCAAAAATATCTATTTCAATATTTTTATTCTTAACGCTTTTTGTAATGGCTTTTTTGTCTAACAAAATCAATGGGTCAATTAATGCGTAACCTTTGCCCTTAATGGAATCAACAGTAACACCGTAAGATTCCAGCTTCTGAATAGACTTCCAAACTGCACTTCGTGTTACGTTTAGTTTTTCACCAATCGTTGTTCCATCATGATATTCGCAATCGTTTAACAGGGACAACAAATTTGCAAAACCTGAATTGGATGTTTTCATGCCGTAATTCTTTTCTGTAATTGATACTGATTTGAAATTATTTTTAACAATTGCTGGGCAATTTTCTGTTTTGTGTTTTTTTCAAGATTGATTATTTCATTCTCTGAAATAATGCTGACTGCATTATCATCACTTTCAAAGCCAATATCAGGTTGACTTACATCATTCACAACGATTAAATCAGCACCCTTCTTTAAGCGTTTTTGTTTGGCGTTTTCTAACACATTTTCAGTTTCTGCTGCAAATCCAACACAAAAGGGTTTTTTTGGTTTTGCGCATATGGTTGCTAAAATATCTGATGTTGGAATAAGTTCGAGCATCAAAGATTGCCTCCCGCGTTTTATTTTTTGCGCAGACACATTTGCAACGGTGTAATCAGACACTGCTGCAACGCAAATAAATATATCTTGTGTTTCAATTTTATTTTCAACCGCTTTTTGCATTTCACTGGCTGTTTTAGCTTTAATGAAGCAATGGCAGCTTGGTTGATTCACACTGGTTTCACCGCTAATCACAGTGACTTGCGCACCCAATAAATAAGCTGCTTCTGCTAATGCATAACCCATTTTTCCAGATGATTTATTAGTGATAAATCGTACGGGATCGATCGGCGCTTGAGTTGCACCCGTTGTTATTATTATTTTTTTATTGTTCCAGAAATAGTTGTCTTCCGTATTGTGATGCAAGCGAGAAACAATTTCTGCAGGCTCCGTCATTCTACCGAATCCATCATCACCGCATGCTTGAAGCCCAGATTCTGGACCAATAAATTCAATGTTGCGCACACGAAGCTTTTCAACATTCTTTTTTGTTGCTGTATTTTCCCACATCGCTTTATTCATCGATGGAATGATGAACAATTTTGCAGGGCTTGCTAAACACACTGTTGTTAATAAATCATCACAAATGCCCGATGCAATTTTTGCAATTACGTTAGTAGATGCTGGCGCTATGATAATTATTTCCGCCCACTGTGCCAATTCGATATGACGCATGCCATGATCAATTGTCTCATCCATTAATTCTGTATGCACAGGATTACCAGAAATAGCTTGAAATGAAAGTGGCGTGATAAACGCTTGTGCATGTTTTGTCATCACTACACGCACTGAATATCCGCGCTCTTTTAGAAGACGAATTAATTCGAGACTTTTATATGCTGAAATGCCACCTGTTATTCCCAGTAGAATATTTTTATCATTCATGGCAATGTTCGCTTTATGATTTATCATTGCAAAATGATAACGCCAATCGTTATAAATCGATATGATATTAACTGTGCGAAATGTTCTTTTAACTGTCACGAACTATAGTATAAAACGTGACAAAACATAAAGGGCGCAATGATAACCGTGCCTATTGTGCCTTTTAATATGCGCACCACAACGGTTTATTTCACATTTGCTCAACAAGCTATTGACCAAGCTTTCGTTTACGGCGCGGGCGAAAGTTTTCAGGTCCCTTTTGCACACGGCCATGCGCAAATATTGAGTTTCAATAACCGATTGATTATTTATATAAATTTACTAAAAATGACTATTTGTGGCGATCCTGTGTTAGTGCTATAATAATTAAAATGACTATTTGTGGCGAACCGGATGAATCGACACAAGCGCCGATATCTGTCACTCACAAAATAGCAGAGACCAAAATTATGCGTAAAACTGATCATCACTATCAAAATACCTATCGAAGAAAATTGCTCGATAAGATCGAATCGCTAAAAACTCAAGTATTTTCGCGAGAAGATTTAACACGTAGTCATACCAATCAAGAACAATTGCGGTTAAACCGCGCATTAAAAACTTTCGTCGAACAGGGTCACATTATCAAAATCAGTCACGGTCTTTACGCCAAAGCAATGACGATTGATTTACCCAACGGCAAACACAAAATTATTTTACGTGATTCATTCGAGTCTATTGCGATGCTTGCATTAAATAAGCTCGGTATTCAGTGGGAATATGGCAGCGCCATTCAAGCGTATAATCGTGGAGAAACAACACAAGTCCCCGTTGTTTTTTCTGTTAAACTGCATTCTCGCTTTCGTGGCACAATCAGTGCTGAAGGCAGATCAGTTGTTTTTGAAGGTGAGATTAATGCAAGGTAATTTAGACGCACTACAAACACGAAAAACTGCCGCCCTACTCGGCATCCCGGCTGATTTTGTGCGTAAAGATTATTTTGTCACACAAGTGATTCATACCTTAACACAAATCAATGATGATTATTTTGAATTAATTTTTCAAGGCGGCACGAGTTTATCTAAAGGATATCAAGTCATCAGAAGAATGTCGGAAGATGTCGATTTCCGTGTTACTCAAAAACAAAAAGCAACAACACTTGGAAAAGAATCGCGTCGAAATAAATTGCGTGATTTTAGGTATGCACTGATTGCAACACTCAAAGACACTGGTTTTACCGTATCAGACGAAGATACTCGTGTATTGTATGAAGGTCGCTTCATGAGCATTCAAGCAAAATTTTCTGATTCAGAAAAAATTGCTTACTTGAAACCGCACGTTGCGATTGATTGTTTTTTAGGCGAGCTTGCATTAACACCAATCACAAAAGATATTACAACATTGATCAAAATATCTTTGGGAAATGAATGTGATCATCAGACAATACCTGTTTCATGCGTTGCACTGGATGAAACCGCTGCTGAAAAATGGGTTGCGCTAACGCGTCGCATTGCAAACACCCAGAAGAAATCACGACAGTCAGATAAAGATTTGGTGCGTCACTTATATGATCTTTATCAATTAAAGACGCATGGATTATTATCCGGCGCATATTCATCACTTGTTCAAAAAATTATAGAAAAAGACAAATCACAATTTAAAAAACTCAATGATGATTACATTGAAAATCCAATTCGAGAATCAGAATTAGCACTGGATTTATTGTACAATGATGCGCAATGGAAAGATCATTGGCATTATTTTTTAGAGCAGATGGTTTATGATGAAAATAAGCCAAGCTTTGATAAAGCCTATGCACAATTACAATCATTAAGCCAAGAAATTTTTGAAGCACTAAAATAAAACTGAGGGAATATGGCTGAAAAAATGACTATCCCTACTCCACTGATTGATTTATTAGATCAACTGGATAATGTAATTGATCAAACCCGATATGAATTATTTTTTCCAGAAGATTTAAAAACTGTCATCGTGTTTTTAAAACAATATGACGGTGTTAAAGCAACCTTTGAATCTTATCGTCGTGAACTTGAACGACTGATGCAATGGTCATTGCTCATTTCGAAAAAATCCATACTTGAATTATCTCGCGAAGATATTGAAGCCTACATCAAATTTTGTATGAAACCACCACGTGAATGGATTGGTAAAAAGCAAGTAGCACGCTATCTTGAAAAAGACGGATTGAGATCACCCAATCCAGCCTGGCGACCTTTTATTGTTAAAGTCAGCAAAAGCGATTTTAAAAATGGGGAAAAACCGAGACTATCCAGCTATGAGATGTCACAAAGCAGCATTCGTGCATTATTTGCCGTATTAGGCAGCTTCTTTGATTATTGTTTGTTAGAAGAAAAAATACAGCGCAACCCCATTTCATTAATTCGTCAAAAAAGTCGTTATCTTCAAAAACAGCAGAAAGAACAAAAAATTATTAGATTGAGTGATGATCAATGGGCAACCTGTTTGAAAGTCGCCAATAAAATGGCAAAGAAAAATGATATGCATAAGCGCACATTATTTATTATTACAGCAACGTATTTAATGTATTTACGTATATCTGAATTTTCATCAAGCGATCGCTGGACGCCAAGCATGAATCATTTTTATCGAGACAGTGATAAGCAATGGTGGTTTAAAGTGCTTGGAAAAGGCAATAAGCTGCGAACCATTGCAGTCAGTGATGACATGCTTCATGCATTAAGCGAATATCGCAAGAGCTTGGATTTATCTCCCCTGCCCTCACCTTCTGATCACTCGCCATTGATTCCGAAAATAAAAGGCGTGGGTGCTATTGAAAGTACACGTCAAATTCGACGATTAATACAAAGTTGTTTTGATGATGCCATTGTTGAATTACGAAAAAATAAACTGGGTGATGAAGCGGATTCTCTAGAAACTGCTACCGTGCATTGGCTCAGACATACTGGAATTTCAGATGATGTGAATAAACGTGATCGCCCTATTATGCATGTACGCGATGACGCTGGACATGCATCAATCATTACAACGGGCGGTTACAGCGATGTTGAAATGAAAGATAGACATAAATCTGCAAAAAATAAAACGGTCAATATTAAAAAAGAAAAGCGTGAAAAAGCCTGAGTAAATAATTTATCGTATCACTTTAGTTTTTTAAGCTCATCCATTGATCGTTTCAATTCTGATCCCGCCCAACATTGTAATGATGGCTTTTGTTGCTCATAAGCATACGATAGAAAACTCATCGCATGTGCAAAAGAATGAAAAAGCAGTAACTCTAACCGTTGACGGTCAACATCCCCATACGCATCCAAAAATACATCAAATAATTTTTCAGAAAAAATTGAAACAATTGATAAATCAATGCCCGGATCGCCAATAAAAATATCACCAAAATCAATTAAACCAGTTGGTGATAGATGTTCATTAACAATAACATGTCGACAATATAAATCACCGTGCAAAATTGATTGCTTCGTATTGTGTAATTTAAATTCGCTAATTTTTTCAATGATGTCAGTCAAACTGCTTACTAAAAATCCAGCGCTTAAAAAATATTTTTCATATTGTGTTAGATTTTCATAGCAGCGTTTTATGCGATGCGGAACATTGAATTGCCAGCGAAGCTCTGATGAATCGGTATTGTCCAACCCACTCACTGGGATATGGTGTAACTCTCGCAGCCATTTTGCCAGCGTTTTAGCGAATATTGGATTATCAACTAACGATACTGTTGCATCACATAATGGCTTACCCCGAATTAGTCGATACCCCAATGGCACTAAGCTAACTAATAATAAAATAAATCAACAGGTTAATTGAAAGACGCTTCCAATATGCGTATGTTTGTT
>Ga0155582_195_pt1 | contig 11433 bp, 9 predicted proteins | sample RifCSPhighO2_12_FD_107239 | JGI IMG/M metagenome (GOLD analysis project Ga0155582, IMG submission 107239) | Gammaproteobacteria bacterium RIFCSPHIGHO2_12_FULL_37_14
AAATCCAGGAGTCCCTAAGTGGCATTTTCTTGATGAATCACCTGTTATCGGTAACGTGACTATTTTTCAGAAAAAAAAGGGACGCCGCCATTATCTTATTGGGGAAACAGGATCAGAAGAGAAAGTTATCAGCCGTGCTGCATTCTTGGCTATTCAAAAAAATCAGCTTAAACGATGTTCAGAGATGAAAACATCTCTAGAAACAATCAAACGGGAAAGTATACAAAAAAGAATAGAAGAATTTTTATCTCCTGCACGAATATTTTACTTTGATGGAGGAGAAGAGAAAATTGACATAGAAAAGTGTAGATCAAGTATTACCTTACAAAGAAGTAGTTTCTATCTGAATGGCCGGTTATTAGCTGCCGGGAAGAAGGTATATAAATACAATCTCGAGCGGATAATTACTGAGCATGATCATTGGTACTATCATAAGTATTTATCACGTCATCTTTTATTTCAAGAGATATTACAAAAAGCACGAGTTCCAGATGGGGTGGCACTTTATTCCAAATGCAAGATAAATTCCAAGACAGATGGAAAATATAAAAAATATTGTGTGCTTGATGGAAAAAATGGTACCCAGCATAAAGTTCTGTCCGAGAAAACATTCAAAGATGAATATGGTAGAGCATCTTATAATAAATTATGTTACTCAGATGAAAAGAAATATCTCCCAAAAGATGCAAAAATAAATAATTTTTTAAAGAACGCTGAATGCCTATATAATAACAAAACATGGAATCGTATCGATAAATCTACTTTGACTCCAGAGCAGATAGAAATACGTCACTCACGCTTTTTTTTCTCAGATAGTTCTAATTTTTTTATGCTAGTTCCCGAAGAAAGTAAAATTGAGACAAAAAATGATGCTTGTAGTGCCAGTAAAACAAATCGGAAAAGAAAGAAAATTGATAACCACGGTATCAGCAAAAATGAAAATAATGAAAATGGGGACCAGCTAGATATAGAAATGGAAGAGGTATCACCTCAAGACACTTATCAAGATATTTCTACAAATGAGGGATTACAAACGCAGTCGACATTAGCGATAGATTATCTCAATGATAACAGTTTCATCGACTTTGAAGATGCAGAACTTCATGGATTTTTCTCAAATCTTCAGCAAAGCTCTACTATTCAAGAGGAGCCTACTCAAGAAACAGTGCTACCTCCAGATAGTTCTACAATGACAGAAGAAGCTAGCTTAAAAAAAGATTCTTACTTTGGGAGTCCTAGTAGTCCAGGATTTTTTCTACCATCCAGTCCAACAAACGAAGATTTCAATGAGTTTTTTAAGAGCTTAGAAGATAAAAACAAACTTGAATTTTAAATGATAAAAATCTTAAGCTAAGCATATTTTAAGGCCGCTCATCCACTTCTTTGGGTGGCGGTATCAGGTGGTGACGATCAAGCCCTAAACTGATAGTCAATGAACCAGCAACATAAATTGACGAGTACGTACCGACAACAATTCCTATAATTAATGCTAATGAAAAACCATGTAATAAACTGCCGCCCAAAAAGAATAAAGCCAAAACGACCGTTAACGTTAATACCGATGTCATAATCGTACGCGAAAGCGTTTGATTGATTGACTCATTCATTATTTCTAACGCATCTGCTTTACGCATTTTACGAAAATTTTCACGAACTCGATCAAAAATGACAATGGTGTCATTTAAAGAATACCCAATCACTGTTAAAATTGCTGCAAGTGCAATAAGATTAAATTCAATCTGTAGAAAAGAAAAAATCCCCAAAATAATAATGGGGTCATGCACCAATGCTACCGTTGAACCAATAGCAAAACGCATATCAAAACGAAAAGCAATATAGACCATCGTCCCTAATAAAGCAAAAAGAATTGCCAGCGTGCTCTTGCTCGTCATTTCCTTGCCTACTTGTGGGCCAATATAATTTACTTGTTCGATTTTTGCAGTGGGCAAGGCTTGCATCACCTGTTTTACTATCTCCATTTGCGCTTGATTATCCATCATGGCTGCATTTTTATCTTTCGACACTAAGGTGACTAATACATCTTTAGACGTACCGTAGCTCATAACAACTGCTTCAGGGAAACCAATCGTTTCTAATTGAGAACGAATTTCAGTTAAATTTGCTTCTACAGGAAAACTCAGTTGAATTTGCGTACCACCCGTAAAATCAAGTCCCCAATTTAATCCATAAAAACCTAAAGAGACAATCGAAAATAAAAAAAGAATCACAGAAAAAATGGCGGCCCATTTGCGTTGAGCCATAAAATTGATATTAGTATTGTGCTTAAAAAATTCCACGACTCTAAATTCCTATCGATATGCGTTGTAAGGGACGACCGCCATAGAGCAAATTAACGATTGCTCGTGTGCCAGTGATGGCTGTAAACATCGAGGTAATCAAACCAACGGTGACTGTAATCGCTAAACCTTTTACCACTCCTGATCCTAAACTAAATAAAATTAACATGACAATGAGAGTCGTTAAGTTAGCATCTAAAATAGTGACGAAAGCACGCTCATATCCCGCATGAATACTCGCTTGTACACCCATGCCACGTCGCAATTCTTCACGAATACGCTCAAATATTAAAACATTCGCATCGACTGCCATACCCAAGGTCAATACGATTCCTGCAATTCCTGGCAATGTGAGTGTTGCGCCTAATAATGATAAAATCGCCACGATAAGTACTAAATTCATCACCAGCGCCACATCAGCAATCAAACCCATTAACCCATAATAAAACACCATAAATATCACTACCAAAGCCGTACCTACTTCTATTGAAAGCATGCCCATATGAATATTTTGCTTGCCTAAACTTGGACCAACCTGGCGTTCTTCAATAATCGATACTGGTGCTGGTAAAGCGCCTGCTCGTAATAACAATGCCAAGGTGCGTGCCTCATTTTGTCCACTTAACCCGGTTATTTGGAAATTACTTCCCAAAGCGCTTTGAACAGTTGCCACACTAATGACTCGTCTATCCGTTTGATAGACTACCGTTTTTTGATTATTTTCAATTTTAGTGATCGGTTTTATTTCTACAAAAACAACGGCCATCGGTTTACCAACATTTTCTGCTGTCGTTTTGGTAAATAAACTATCACCGGCACCCCCTAAACGAACCTGAACATCCGGTCGACCATCTTCTCCCATTCCTGAGGTAGCACTAACAATCGAGGAACCACGTAAAATAATTTGGTTCTTTAACAGAATGGGTTGATTCTGATAAGAATACAATCGAGAATCTGTGCTAATAGCATTTCCTTGTGCAACTGATAACGCATTCTGTTCAACATCTACTAAATGAAATTCTAACGTGGCTGTTTTACCTAAAATATTTTTCGCTTCTGCTGTATCTTGTATGCCTGGCAAATCAACCGATACGCGACTCTCGCCTTGTTGTTGAACAATCGCTTCGGAAACTCCTAATTCATTCACTCGATTACGCAAGGTATTCATCGCCTGCTCTAAAATTTCTTGTTTCGCTTGAAATAAGGCAGCAGGTGATAATATTCCTTGTAATATAAAGTTGCCGTTAGTCTTTTGCTTATCCCAAGCAAATTCAGTATAACGACGATTCACTAAACTATACGCCGTATCGAGCGCTTCTTGATTACGAAATTGCACGGCAATTTGATTATCAGATTGTCGATTGATAGCCGAATAACGGATGTGCTCATCACGCAGTGCTTGCCCGACTCCACGTAAATCGCCTTCAATACGTTGTTGGATGACCGTATTGACTTCAACTTGCAGTAAAAAATGCACGCCACCTCGTAAATCTAATCCTAGTTTCATCGGTACAGCACCAAATGATTTCAACCATTTGGGTGTACCTGGGGAAAGATTTAACGCTACCAAATAATTATCACCTAAAATTTGCTGAATAATTTCTTTAGCTTTGAATTGCGTATCTGTAGAAGAAAAGCGAAATAATAATGTATGATCTTGAAAAAGAATATCTTGATAAGCAATACCAGCACTGTGTAAGGCATTTTTAACTTGTTCGGCAACCTGTGCATCAATAGTGGTTGAATTTGTTCCCATCATCTGCACAGCCGGATATTCACGATATAAATTAGGTGCAGCATAAAGAAATGCTACAACAATAATTAAACATATAAGAATATATTTCCAAATCGGGTAACGATTAATGAGAGTAGCCATGAAAGATAAAATCCAGATATTTTATTCTAGCGTTTTTAATGTGCCTTTAGGCAATAAGCTAGCAACAGACGTTTTTTGCATCACTACTTCGACATTGTTAGCTATCGATAAAGTGACATAGGGATCGGCAATTTTCGTGATACGTCCCAACAATCCTCCTGCCATCACGACCTCATCACCTTTTGCTAAGGATTTCAATAAATTTTGTTGCTCTTTTACGCGCTTATTTTGTGGTCGCCAAATAGCAAAATAAATAAAAAGGAAAAAAATAACGATCATAATGATAAAAGACATGCCTCCTCCCTGCTGGCTACCAGCAGTAAAAGGTGAGGTAGATTCAGCATAAGCATCCGATATTATAAAATTGGTGAGTAGATTTAACATACATCTCCTTTATTTAGTCGCTATGTTGTCATCCACGGCCCTGAGTTCGTCGAAGGGTGCACGAGATGACTCGGAAAAACCCGAAAGCTTGCTTTCGGGTTTAAATTATAAACTGTTTTTTAATCCCGTCAAACGTGAATCTCCTAACTCATGCCATTTCTCCAATTAAGGAAAAATCATCATGGCATCGCCATAACTATAAAAACGATACGATTTTTCGGTAGCTAATCGATAAGCGCGCATCACATTTTCATATCCACCAAATGCACAGACTAGCATCAATAAAGTCGAACTCGGTAGATGTAGATTGGTAATCAATGCCTCTACACAACGAAATTGGTAGCCAGGATAAATAAAAATACTTGTATCTCCCTGGTAAGGCTCTATATTTCCATTTTGTGTTGCTGTCTCAAGCGCACGTAGACTGGTCGTACCAACAGCAATGACTCGTCTACCTTCGGATTTTGCTCGTGCAACTTGATTACATAAATCGAGCGACACTTCGAATCTTTCCGCATGCATTTTATGTTCTTGAATATTTTCAACTCGAACAGGTGTAAAGGTACCTGAGCCAATATGAAGAGTTAAAAAACCAAATTCAACTTGTTTATGACGTAAAGCCTGTAATAACTCTTCATCAAAATGAAATCCTGCCGTAGGAGCTGCCACCGCGCCTTTATGTTTTGCGTAAATTGTTTGATATCGCTCGTTATCACTTTTTTCTGGCGCTCGTTGCATATAATGAGGCAGTGGTATTTGACCCATTTCTTCAACTATCTCAAGAATCGTTTTATCCGTTTGACGATAACAAAGCTCATAAAATTGATGAAATTTATTCGTGATATCAAGATACGTATCATCAGAAAAAATCAAACGATCGCCTATTCGTGGCGGCTTGCTAACACGAATTTGAGCTAACATGCATTGATCATCCAGAATACGTTCAACGAATACTTCCGCTTTACCTCCCGTCACTTTATATCCATGAAGCCTTGCTGGAATCACTTTGGTGTCATTAAAAATTAATAAATCTCCTTTTTTAAATAAAGCAATAATTTGGTCAAAACGCCGATGATTAATTTCCCCTGTTAACCTATTTAAACACATCAGACGACTTTCGCTCCGATTAGGTAATGGATGGCGAGCAATGAGTTTTTGCGGTAATTCAAAGTGAAAATCATTTAAATGCATACTTTTACCTATGATCAACGATTAAATTGTGAGCAATTTCTTAATCGTTAAACCGATTTTAGCTGATACCTCTTTAGCAATAACTTGTGTAAATTTTGCTTATAGAGTGAGCAGCTTTTATTGAGATCTGGAAATTGACCTATTCCGATTAAAATACCAATGTTAGCTTAGAACTTTTAATGTCAACGCTAACATGACTCTAAGTATAGAAATATTATATAATTTCTATCTAAAATGGATTTTATCTGAGCGTAGTTATCTTTTTTAGTTTGTAGTTTAATCCAAGGAAGGAATATGCAAAAGGAAAATGTTATTGATTTATTGGCTTATCGCCAACAGCTAAATACAGAAAATGAATTAGCGCCAAAAGCGACTACTATTAGTAAAGATCTTGAAGCTGCAATACAACACTTAATTTTACAATTACGTGAATTTGGGCCGATCAAGATGTGAGGCTAGTGCCTAAACTTGACATCCACAAGCTATCTGTTCGTCCTAAATGTGCGAAGCACATCTCAATACGAACAGATATATACCCATAAAAATATGATGTACAAGCAAGAAAAAATAATTAAGCTTTCACTAGTTTTGCCATGACTAACCCTGCAAAAAACCAACCAATTAATAGATCTGCTAGGTTGATTAATGTGTAGTGCACATTAAATCCCCACCAATTCCAATAAGGCACATTGGCTATTATTCCTGCAGTAAGCGCAAATATAAGAATAAAACCAACACGGCCAAAGTAGGTTTGACCCGCTGTTTTAGTTAACATCCAGGCAACCAAAATAGCAGCAATGATTTGAGTCGTTAAACCAATTAACATTGGCTTAGCCATGGAAGGACTCATGCCTTGTAAATTTACAGAAGCAAAAACTTGCGGCATCTGTTGGGTAGTTGCTCCTGGTTGAGTCTCCATTTGCTTAAGAGGTAAAATATAAATTCCCGACCCAGAAGTATTAGAAACAATGGCTTGTGTGATAGCTGTTTCATCACTAAAGCTATTTAATGTAGTCATATGCCATGGTAATACCATCCAGGATATCGCACTCCAGATAAACAAAATAATACCGCCAATTATTCCATTTTTTATACAATTTGAGCAGGTAGACATCCGAGAACTCCCTATCGTTAAAAATACTACTAATACCCCAATTCTAATGAAGGAGCAATAGAATCCTGATCAAAGATTATTCTAAGGAGTCATATTCTGATTTGCTAAATGCTGATTATCTCTAGCCAGCATCCAGAAAACTAAAAAGGTAATGAGTTTGAACCCTAATCTATCCATATGGCCGTGCTCAAAATCATATTGAATAAATATTTCATCCGCTAAGATAAAAAGCGCTTCAATAGAAAAACAGGCAAGAAAAGCAACATAACATTTCTGCAGATAACTCACTTTATCAACCTGATAAGCAAATAATGCTCGCCAAAACAACCATGCGATTACCCATGTCCAGATAACAATTAAAAAAAACAATGTGAGAGGCAATAGACTACCCGGAGTAGCATAAACATTTACACTTTTAGCGACTAAAGCATAATTATTTGAACTAAAAGCCCATTCTGTTGGCAACCACCTTAAGGCTTGAAAAAAATTAATCGTATCAGTCAGCGCAACCAAAGAAGACCACAAAGTCCAAAATAGGATGATCCCTAATGTTAAAATCGTGGTTTGTTTTACAAATTTATCTCTTTCCAACATTGAAATATCCTTTTATTGATACCCTAGTATCTTAGAAGTGATTGAATCCTCGTCTCTTTTTTTTCTCAATTCTAGCTCTTTTATATTAAAATCATATCGTTTCTTCTGCGAAGCAAAGAACCCTATTTGCGGTAGCAATATAGCTTTATGACTTTCCCCAAGTTTTGTTAACTCTTCTTGTAATTGATTCTTTTTTTGAAGGACATTTAAATATTCCGTTTCGATTGATTTAACGTTATCCACTAATAATTCATCCTGGCCTGGTGTTGACAAAGATTTAAGATGATCATTAATTTGATTTATTTTATCATTTAACGCTTGGCTTTTCTTTTTTAAATTATTTTTTAATTCTTGAAAAAGCAATTGATATTTACTTTTGGATTGCTGACATTCCGCTTTTAAAGCTACACTCTTATTTTCCATACTGCTTAATTCTACTGCTAATTTATCAATTTCTGAATCCCTTTTAACATTCGCAGGTGATGCCATTGCAGTGAACTGCAAGTCATCTACATCTTCAATATCACATTCAGTATCTGTACTTGAATCAGATAATCTCAATAATTTTTCAGTTGCCCTTTTTTCCTCCCATAATTGTTGCAAGTTAGAATTAACTTCTGTCAAAAGAAAGTTATTATTATTATAATTATTAAAAATTTGCATATCATTTATTTGATTCTTTTGTAACTCTTCATTCTTTTGTAACTCTTCTATGTATCCAAGTTTTTTTATGAGGCTCCCGATTGCTGAGCCAGCGATAATAACCGTACCAACATCTGCAGAAGTCTTCCCATCCGAAGATAAGCTTTTCACCACTTTATCTCCTTCAACAGAACTCGGCTTCCTCCTTGTATGCGTAAAATATCCATGTTGATCAACAACCATTATCCTCGCTGCATTGGTATGCGTGCCATGTAAATAAAATAATCCCTTCTTTGTTGAGTTACTGACGAGCAATTTTCTAATGATGTCCCCATGCTCCATTTTTTCCTCATTGGTTCCCGTCGATGTAATGAGTAAGGGGGGATAAATTAATTTTCCCTGCGCATCTAATGTATCTAAAAAATTTACTTTTCTGTCAGCTTTGATGTTGATTTTTTTTTCTATTGGAAGAGCGTTCAAGTAATTTTTTACTGCTGTTTTAATGATGTTAAAATCGTTTTGATTTTTGGTAAGCGCCTTGAGAAAAATGTCCGGAGTCTGATGTAGTTGTGATGCGGTTTCTGTTTTAGCACGTTTTGCTGGAGGATGATTATCATTTAAACTCTCTACCGAAAGATCGTCAAAAATATTTAGATTTGGACCCTCTTTTCGTTTGTTACCTAGATTTTCTTCTTGATTTTTCATTTTTCCCTCATTCGGTATGTTAATGTTTCATGCAAGCAATCCATGACATCCTGATTCAACTGAACGGTTGAACTAGGGCTGCTTTAACTTTTTTTTCCGGACATTACTGTCCCATCTACTATTGCACGAACTCCGAGTTTTTTTTCTTTCATCTCTTTTATTTTCTGTTGAAGAAGGGTATTTTGATCCCGACAAAATATTCCATTGGATCGTAATGACGATTTATATTCGCTTTTTCTTTGAGCCAACTCCTCGATCAACTGTTCGTGTGCTTTGAGTGTTTCAGAATATTCTTTTTCCTCTGCCTCAAATTCATGCTCCACATTAGTGTCGTTTTTAATGGATTCTGGATTTTTGATATTTGGTTCCTTAAAAAGATTTGTGTGTGATTCCTTTAATTTCTTTAGCTGATTTCTTAACTCTGCATTTCTTTCTTGTAATTTACATTTTCTATTATTTAATTCCAATGTGATTTCATTTCGACATTGTTTCATTTCATTCTCTAAAGCCTGATTTCGATTGACCCAGTCTTTCAATTCACTCTCTAATTTTTCCGTTTCAGAATCGCTACTAGCCATAGTAGAAGAAGTATTTGCATCTTGACTGATTGAATTCATGCGTATGGGTGCATTGGTAAAAGTAGAATCTGCTGCGTAAATTGAAAATTCGTCAATGTCGTCTTGCTCAACTTCATCATTCTCACTATTTGAAGAACTGGTAAATAATTGCATTAACACTTGTGAAGCCTCATTTTCTTTTATTCCCCTCGATAAAGTTTCATCATTATCATTTGAAATGAGTTCCATGTTTTTCTTATTTTGTAAACTAGGATCATTTTCTAATTGTTCGATTTTATTAAGTTTCTTGATCAGGCTGCCAATCGTTGAGCCTACCACAAGAACAGTACCGACATCCATGTTGTCAAGCTGAGGTAGCTTATTGATAACGGCTTTCCTTTTAACACATGAAGATGGTGGAAAAGTACTTGGCCCATCAGCAATTAAAATTTTATAATTATTTGGTGCATATCCGCTCAACCCTAACCCGAATACTCCATTCATAGGATGATCTATCGAGTTTGATCGAGAAGTAGTAGGACAGTGCAATAGAAACATTTTTATCATTTTTCCCCATTCGTTTTTGTCTTGATTGCTATCGATGTTTGTCGGTGAAATACGTAGTGGTGAATAAACATATTTATTATTTGTATCAAGAGCATCTAACATGTTTACATGCTTTGATCGAAGCACCTCCTTTAATACTTTTGGATTTGGAAAGGCTTTCTTATAATCCGTTACTGCATTTTTAATAGCAGTAAAATGCTCTGAATGTGTTTTTACTGCCTCAAGCAAACAAGCATCTTTAAAGTTGGAAGATGATATTCTGTCTTGAGATTTATTCTTAGATTTCTTAGCTTTCTTTTTTGGCTTTCCATACTCCTGGTCCGATAAAGAATCGTAAAGCAAAGGATCGTAATAAAAATCAAACTTACTATCTTGATTATTTTTTCTCTTTTTACTTATCTCACTTGTCTCTTGCTCGTTGATCATTTTTTGCCTCATTATAGTGTGTTTATTTAATGGCAATATACTGTGTGAAGCTTAAAGAAATATTAACCTAACTTTTCATTTTTTGACCAACTTTCATCAAAATGCAACCGTGCTGCATGAATTACCGAAGTTCGAACATTTCCTCTCCACAAGCAGTATTAACATTCTGTTGGATCCAATAATAGCGAAGCCACACCTGTCTCCTACCAGTGATTTTTTTCAACGATATAGGATGATTTCCCTAGATGACAGCTGTGACGATTGCTCAAAAAGGTATCTAAAAATTTACTTGGTTAGACAAAATCTTGTGGGAACAGTTATCATTCATTATTATTCAAAAATGACACATAAAAACGAGCGAGTATGTCGAATTACCATCAACACATGATTGATTTAATGAAGTCATTAGGTTATCAAATAAATGACAACGGCATGTGCCATGGTATTGTCATGATGGGTGTGCAGGCATTTCTTTCTCATGAATTACCGAAGTTCGAACAACGTCTTAAATTTATTGAAGAGCATCGGCATGCTCTTCTCAAGCAACTAAACGAGTTAAAAACAAGATTAGCTACATTAGCTGCCGATAATAAACAGCGTGAGCAACTACATTTACTACCACAGCCTATCTTATTCACCTCCGATGAAGAATCATTCATCGATACCTGGGCTTTTCTTGAAGGCGTTGCTTTATATTTTGATCCTACAATTTATCCTCAACAATTTGGTGAATTATTGCATCAAAATGATACGGAAAAAATTTCTGCCTTAACGTCTTCTTTATCACTCGATAAGCTGGGGGGCTTAAAAAAAATTGCTGCTTGGCCTGGTATGTATAAAAAAGATGAATTATCTCATTACCTTTTCTTACTCGATCAATACATACGAGCTGGTAACCAAGATATTGCTCTCACCTTTGCAAGTGAAAATCACAGCATTGCATTTGCTTATGATGCAAACACACAGCAATGGTTACTAATAGATTCTAATGAATTACCTCCGCCTGTTATTTCAGTTGAGAAATGGGCAGAGATAGTTGCTACAAAATTTCATGAATCTAACATTATAGGTTTTGAAACA
>Ga0155582_141_pt1 | contig 11129 bp, 15 predicted proteins | sample RifCSPhighO2_12_FD_107239 | JGI IMG/M metagenome (GOLD analysis project Ga0155582, IMG submission 107239) | Gammaproteobacteria bacterium RIFCSPHIGHO2_12_FULL_37_14
TTGCTATGATATGAATGCATCTATATATATATGGCGTCGCGACGCATTGTTTCAAAATCAACGTGTATTAACCGATAAAACAATGACATACTTTATGCCAGAAGATCGATCAATTGACATAGACACGGAATTTGATTTAAAAATAGTAAGATTTTTAGCTGCAAGCAGAATGGATATGCAAGAGTGAGTATTTATCAGCAGATGTTTAATTTGCACGGAAGAGTCGCTGTTGTGACAGGTGCTGCGGGTATTTTGGGCGCTGAATTGTGTGTTGCGCTAGGTGAGTTGGGTGTAAACATTGCTTGCTTGGATAGTCACGAAGATAATTTATCATCACTTGAAAAAAAATTAAGTAATAAATGTAATGCAAATAAATTTTTAACGATATCGTGTGATGTTTCAAATCCTGATTCCGTTAGTAAAACAATAAAGCACGTTTTAAAGCATTTTTCTCACATTGATATTTTATTCAATAATGCAGCAACAAAATCAAAAGACCCGCCTAATTTTTTCAAATCTTTTTCAGATTATCCGATTGATCTTTGGCGCGAAATTATGGCGGTTAATTTAGATGGCATGTTTTTAATGGCACAGGCTGTTGGTAAACATATGCTTTCAAGAAAATATGGCAGTATCATACAAACCGCATCGCTATATAGTCTCATAGGACCAGATCAACGTATTTATGAGGGATCTCATTATTTAGGAGGCGAAATCAATACTCCTGCTGTGTATACCACATCAAAGGCTGGCGTAATTGGCCTAACAAAACATTTGGCGACATTATGGGGACCGCACAATATTCGTGTGAATGCCATTTGTCCTGGCGGTGTTAGCAGCGGACAAAATGGCGTGTTTCAAGAAAAATATTCGGCACGCGTGCCAATGGGAAGAATGGCTGAACAAAAAGATATCATTGGACCAATGTTATTTTTGGCTAGCGACGCTTCTCAGTATGTAACAGGACAAGTGTTGTACGCAGATGGTGGGCTATCAGCATGGTAGAGCATCATTCAGCTATCCGAGGAGGATACCCAAGGCGCATTATCAGAAAATGTATCCGAATATTTATTTTTTCTTCTTCGTTGCCAATTTCATTAATATTAATTTTCTTATTTCCACTCTATAAAATAAAATGGTTTCACCTGCACTCTGATCGCATTGGCCACTACGCGATGAACACAGAATTGCTGTTGTGTTATTTAAAGAGTATTCAAACACAACAGAAAAGAACAGCGGTTATTTTTTATCTGTCGGAAGCACCAATTTGTAATAGTCAGCTTCATCTCATGTGGAAAAGGATCATTTTTATTTTTCCATTTGCAGCGCTCGCTGATTACATTGATAGAGCAATGACATTTATGCTTGGAAAATATTACAAAAATGAAGAAATCCTTGAATTGGCTTATTCCGATCGACACGAAAGCCTTAAGAAATATCCACCAAATTTATCTTTTACTCAAGATGAAAAAATACAAGGTGAGAACTTATTGCAGAAACTAGGTGTGTCAAAGCAATCCAAATGGGTATGTATTTTGGCAAGAGATTCTGAATACTTAGACCAACATTTACCAGGAATGAATTGGGCTTATCACAAATTTCGAGATTGCAATATCGATAACTTCAAAAAAACCGCGTTGTTTCTAGCAAACAATGGTTATTATGTGATTCGTATGGGTAAGTCAGTCAAAAAACCATTTTTTGTTAATCATCCAAATGTTATTGATTATGCAAATCATTCTCTGCAATCTGATTTTTTAGATATCTATCTATCAGCACATTGCGAATTTTTTATTTCAACAGCAACGGGTCTTGATGCAGTGCCTAAAATTTTTAGACGACCTGTATTGTTAGTTAACATAGCGCCAATTAAGACACAACTGGAATATTTTTATCCCAATGAATTATTTATATTTAAAAAATTTTATGATCAGAACCAACAACGATATCTTTCCTTGCAAGAAGTTGATTGCGAATTAAACAGCTGTCATGATGTGCAATACGAAGCAAATAAGCGAAACTGGACAATTATCGATAACACTGAAGATGAAATTCTAGAGGTAACTAAGGAGATGCTCTGCTTAATTAACAATGAAAAAGATAAGGGCAATATAAATGCCATTCAGGCGATGTTATCAAAGCCATATTTGTTTGCAGGAATCATGGATAGAGAATTGTTAAGAAAATACCCTGATAAATTTTATGTTAGAATCGGGACACATTTTATGGGAAATAACGCCTTTCTATTTCAAGGTATCAAGGACGAAAATGAATTTGCTTGAAATTTCTATTAAAAATAAAATCATTGATTTTTCTGACTTAAAAAACTGTATCAATCCGGGAGAAGTGGTTGTTCAGTCGCATGGTGTATTTGATCTTTTGCACATTGGTCACATAAAACATTTTCAAGCTGCTAAATCACACGGTGATGTGTTGGTTGTCACTGTCACACCAGACCGATTTGTCAACAAAGGACCTGGCAGGCCGAGGTTTACTGAAAAATTAAGAGCAGAAGCCATTGCAGCACTAGAATGTGTTAACTTCGTTATCATTAATCGATGGCCAACAGCTGTAGAAGCGATTGGGATGATTAAACCGGCGTTTTATGCGAAGGGTGATGAATATCAAAATGATGGCAATGATATTACTGGAAAAATAAGCGAGGAAAAAGAATCGATTCAAAATGTAGGTGGAAAGGTTATTTTTACACATGAACCAACCTTTAGCTCATCATCGCTCTTGAATGAATTTTATTCTCCGTTTTTAAAGGAAGTGACAGATTATTTAAATGTATTCAGAAGAAAATATTCTTTTCAAGATATTTATCAGTATTTTGAAAAAGCAAAAACATTAAAAATATTATTAGTTGGCGAAACAATTATTGATGATTATCGATTTACGGATGTGATTGGGAAGGCCGGAAAGGAGCCCACACTCGTTGCAAAATACAAATATCGTGAAATTTATCTGGGTGGTATATTGGCGATTGCCAATCATTTGTCTGATTTTTGCAAAGAAGTTAATTGCCTAACTTATTTAGGAGAAAATGCAGAATATAACGATGTCATAAATAACAATCTAAAAAAGAATGTGACAGTAACACCAATATATAAGAAAAACTCACCAACGATTGTTAAAAGAAGATATCTTGACGAATACTTAAAACAAAAATTATTTGAAGAATATGAAATTAGCGATGATTTTTTAGAGAATGATCAGCGTGATGAGTTCATGGGGCATCTTGATCGTTTATTAAAGGATTATGATTTGGTTATTACGGCCGATTATGGGCATGGATTATTAGACGATAAATCTATAGGATATTTGACAAAAAACGCAAAATTTTTAGCTGTTAATACTCAAGCGAATGCAGGTAATAATGGATTTAATTTTATTTCAAAATATGATCGTGCGGATTATGTGGTTATTGCTTCGCGAGAGTTGCAATTAAATTTTAGGCAAAAACATTTAAGTCTGCACGAACAAATGAAACGGCTCATGCAAGAGCATGATTACCAGTGTGCCATGGTTACGAGCGGAAAAAGTGGTGCAGATATTTGTAAGAAGGGTGAAACTATAGTTAATGTTCCTGCATTTACAACAAACATAGTTGATCGTATTGGTGCCGGAGACGCCGTTTTATCGATTTCTAGTTTATTTGCGTATCAAAATTCACCGTCAGATCTCATCGCTTTTATCGGAAATATTGCAGGTACTCAGGCAGTTAATATTATGGGAAACAAAAATGCGATTGCTCGCGTAGGATTTTTGAAAAATATTCAGCATTTGCTAAAATAAATACATCCTGTGTGTGAGTAGACCAACCGAATTGCTCCGGTGGGTCTACTCACACATAGAGTGCTTTTCCCACTCAAACCTTGGTTCGATTCGCTATGAGATACAGCAGGTTTTTATGAGCAATTATTGACGGATGAGTTTCTTTCATCGGGTGTGTACCATCAATTTTTAACAGAACATGAAGATTTCTTTAATGCGCCTGTTGCACAGATGAAAATGAAATAATTCGCGATATGAGACCATCTGAAGTAAGGTTCTATGATCACTGCTATCCTAAGTGAAGGTAGCAACAAAGCCTATGGCTCCAAAAATAAGACCAATGAGGGCGCCTCTTGTTGGAAGTTGCTGAAACACTATATATCCAATCAAAGGTTCCATAATCAATATAGAAGTAATAGACATCGCACTGACAATCCAAATATTTCTATAAGATTTATAGCCAATCATGTATCCAGCAATCAACAAACAACCTGCCATAGCAATAAGCAAACAAGCTTTGATATAAATTGAAGATGAACTTTCTAATGCAATCTGATGCGATTTTGCTGCCACCATTTCTGAATATACTGAAAAAGCTTCTCCAAAAAACAAGAAAAGAATTGTAACAACCTTGAGTGTCATCGCGTTCATAATTGTTCATCCACTTTTTAAAAATTAGCTATTTAACTACATTACCAGGCTTTTGTCATTCATTATTTTTTGTAATACCGTATTAATACACCGCCCAGCTAATTCTTCCTGTGTAAGTAAAAAATGAGGACATTCGTGGTCAAAAAGAAAGGTGGCTTGATACGGCTTTCTTTGTTGTTCTATTTCAGCAATTTTCAACAATATTTCTCTTGTTTCATGAAGACGATGAAGATATTTAAAACGAATTAATCTTACTAGGTTTCCAAAGTGCAGCGCTTCGTCTGAGAGGACATTTCTAATCCAAGTAACAAACTCTAACAATCCAAACTCATGATAAAATAAATCTTTTTTGTATGTCATGACGGAAGCAAATTCATCATAAGCAAATAACACACACAACTTAAACTCATCCTCAAGAAACTCTCTCATTTCTGAAAAATCGGCCGTTCGAGCCTGAAGCTCTTGCTTAATAAATTCATCGTTAACATCATATAATAATTTATAAAGTTCATAAAATCCTGCTGCATGATTTTGCTCATCCGCATACCACATTTCTAAAAAATTTAAAAAATCTTCTGAATAATGCGAACGGCTTGCGTGCAATTCGCGATAAAGATGAATAGCATCATATTCAGCACATAAATCATACCAAAAAAATTCTTTTAATTCATTTTTCATTTGCTCAGAAATTGTAAACGGTTTGTTTTTAATACTTTCAAATAGAGCTTTTGCACTCCATGTATTTCGTCTCTGGACAAAAAATTTTTTTTCTTGTTGCATTGATAACTCCTAATCAATTTTGCGCAAAATAATTTTTTCACACAACATCATGATATTACTTTTGCTTAATGGAAATTCTGGGCAAGCATGATCCAATACAAAAGTACCGTAGTAATCATCCATGGCATCATCCACTTGAATAATTTTATTAAGTAAGGACTCAGCCAATGCTCGTTTGCCAGAAAATTGGTCTTTTACAATAGATATAATTCCAAAATAATGCTTTGCTTCATCATATTTCAAACGCCTGATAAACTCACTAAACATAGTGCTGCCTAGTTTGTCGTAAAAATCAATGCTTTGGTGATAAACATGGGTAGTAATCAATTCATCATAAGCCAATAAAAGACAGGTACTCGGCAGATCACTAAAAAATTCGTCTATCATTGAAAAATTTGTTTGGCGACTTACAAGTCGTTGAGAAATAGAATCTTGCGATTCATGATAAATATGATGGTAGAGAATTTGAAATGCATGCGCATGATTAATTTCATCCGATAACCACTCAGATAAAAAATCATTTAACACTTTTGGTTTGTAGTAATTTTTAGTTTGGAAATATGAAAAAAAATGTCGAGCATCATATTCTGTTCAAATACTATGCCAAAATAGTGATTCGAGTTGATTTTTTTCTTGATCACTTAATTGGATTTTAATTTTATCAATATCGCGAAATAAATCCTTAGCTTTCCATTTCTCTGAAAGTTGCTTCCTATTAAATGCTGATTCTATCCTGTTTTGCATATTGTTTTCCTTCATCTACGATTACATAATCTGGTCTCCACAAACTTTTCAACTTCATCAAAAGCACTAACGGTTTCAGTTAAAGCTTCACCAACTGAAGCAACTGTAGCGAAAGCTGCCGCTGTTCCTATCTGCCATTTACTGGGTCGAGTCTGACGGAAATATTCTTGAAAACTGCTAATAAAGGTAAAGTGAGTCAATGAGAAATTTGCACAAAATGTCGGGATCGCAATAAAAATAGAATTAAATGCAACCAATAGTGCGAATTGTGGTTTGGATAATAAATATTCGCTTATATAATTATATTCATGTGGGTCAATGAAACGTTTATCTTGAAGATAGCAAATAAGCTTTTTCGCGTTTTTTTTAAATTCTCTTCCCTGAAATGTATAATTTTGCAGTGCCATATCACTAAAAAGAAGAGTTGATAATACCACGCTTGTTAAAATTGGAGATTCGATTTTTAAAAGCAAAATAAATAATGAAAGAGTTTGCAAGACACTGTAATTCATTGCTCCAATGAGAGCCAAAGGCATGATAAGACTTTGCTCTTTTTCAGCGATTTTAATAGTAAGATAATTAAAATATTCTCTAATTTTATTCGGAATCCAAGAAGAATGAATCGAGTGATTTTCACTCAACCATTCTAAAGTCGCAGCGCCTTCTGTTCCTAAACTATAATAAGCACTGATCACGCCACAAATTGAACTTGATGTTTTTACAAAATAACTATCCTCATCCAAATCAAATAGTTTTTGGTCAGATAACAATTGTTGCATTTGAAAATAGGCGAGGAGAAATTTTGCTGTTGGCACAATACCCAAGGAAACATATAACGTAAAGATAGAGACATTGCGATAGGATTTTTTTATTCTAGATGTACAACTATTGGTTGGCGAAACTATTTCCAAATCTTTATCATCAATTAGGGCATTATTGATAGTAAGTTCTCCTTCTTGTTGATAATTGTTAATTTTTTTTCTATCCAAGTTGCTAATCTTTTTGCATTTTCTTTAAGTTCTGTCCCTTCAAGCAACAAATCAGATTGGATGCCAGCCATTAATCCGATAAAAAATGGCATGTAGGGGATGATGATTTCTGGTAATAATTCAGTTTCTGAAGAAGAAAACAAAATTTCGAGAGTGGTTTCAATACAAACAGCGACAGCAAGAGTTTCTGCTGCGATTTTTAGCATCTTTTTTTTGCTAGGTAAAGTAAAAAAATTGCACGCTAAACCAAACATCCTGTTTTGCCTTTTATAATATATTTCGTCGCAAGTGGAAATTATAAATTCTCAATTTGAATTACGATGAGTCGAAATCATCGTGCGATGATTATGTTATGTTAAAATTAACAAGTCAATGGTGATTCTATTTAGACAATTTACTCTTCGATAAAGAAAATTGCTGGTGATACACCAAATCGCTTAGACAAGCTGTGAATATGCTCTAATGTTAATTGACGTTTGCCGTTCAAAATTTTAGATACCAATGACTGACTGCCTATCTCTGGTAAATCATCTTGTCCCAAATCATGTTCATCCATAAGAAATCTTAGTATTTCAATAGGCGATACTTTTTTTGAAAGATAGCGTTTATTTTCGTAGGTTTCGATGTTACTAGCGATTAAGCTTAACAAGCTTCTTGCACGCTCATCTTTATGATGCCGCGTCCAATCCATTAATTCATCTACAAAAATTAATAGTTTTTCATATTCTGCTTCATTGCGAGGAACATGTGCATAAGGTACAACATGTCCCCAGTGCTTTATTGTCTGTTGTATGGCTCTCATAATTTACCTCTTTTCAAAGCGTCTTCATTTTTTTTCATACTATATTCAGCGTGAGTCCAGGCACGTTATCTATCGACTATATACCAAATAAAATATTAGCTAGATCATCCAGAGTGGCAATATCTTCTAATGGAAGTAGATTTGGTAATTTATAGAATACGTCAAATGAATTGTGTTGTGTTAGTCCAACTGCTTGCCTATATAGTGCAAGACCTAGTGATTGCTTAGAGAAATTCTTTTTGACAGGCCAATTCGATGTCTCTAAAACAGTTTTAAGCAATCCCTTATCCCAGTCGAATGTGTCAAGTAACTTACCTAACTCATAATGTTTATCAATTACTGTGGCATCACCCCAATCAATGATCCCGGTTAAGTGACCATTTTCTATGAACACATGAGTATCAACTATATCGCCATTTACAAAGCAAATATCAAGTTTAAAATTCATTACATTAATTACTGCTTTGCTTAGCCAATTCCCATCTTCTATTATTAAGATAATTGTAAAACGAAGGTCGACTGATGTTGTAGATTTTACAAATTTCAGCCACCGTGTTTTTTTGTTCGTCATACATCTCGATCATGCGATTTATCTGTCTCGTATCAAGCAATGGCGGTCTACCACCCATTTTTCCACGCACCCTTGCAGCCTTTAACCCAGCTTGAGTTCTTTCTTGAATAAGATCGCGTTCAAACTCTGCTAACGCACTGAATATATGGAAAATAAGCCTACCACCACTGGTAGATGTATCAATGTTTTCTTGCAAGCTTTTGAAGCCAATTTTCTTTTCTATTAGCGATGTGATGGTTTGAATGAGATGCTGTATAGAATGGCCTAGTCTATCCAATTTCCATACGACAATAGTGTCACCTTCACGAGCATAGCCAAGTGCTTTTTCTAATCCTGGCCGTTGTGATTTGGCGCCGCTAGCAATATCGGTGAAAACTTCGTCACATCCTAATCTTTTTAAAGCATCCACCTGCATATCAAGATGCTGATCTCCCGTTGAAACACGTGCATATCCTATCAACATAGTAACAATTCTTACATTTTGGAGGCTGAATTGTATAACAACTCATAGCGTAGCGTGAAGATCCTTAACGATGATTTCTGTATATCATTTTTTTACACTTTTTCTTGAATCATTAGGGTGATTCATGCTACTGTCGCCAGCGTTAAGAAAACGTTCATTTTTTAGATAGCTAAAGTTTTTTACCTTGACTAAGTGAGGTTGTTATGAGAAATAGGACTAATGGTTATTTTAAAGAAGCTGATCTAACTTCAGTCGGAAAATTAAAAGAAGCGCTTTTTGAATTATCATGTCAGCAAAAGGAAAGCGATAGCGAAGAACATCAAAGACGCAGTGAAATCGCAATGGAGCTTGTTGAAAAATTAAAATCTGATGACAAAAAAGCACCTACTGATAAAGTTTCATTTTTAAATGCAGCAATTGTGCATCCTGCTTTTTCTAGCAGAAAGTTCGGTGCTTTAAAAAGAGGTTTAAATTCTTTATTCAGCGGCGGTGAAGGACCTACTGCGAATTTGCATCCTTATTTCCAATCGGCCGGTCAAAGTATTTTAATAGCGAGTAGGAATGAAGTTGAAATAAAGAACCGTTCTGAACAACGCATTACTTTAACATAAGCATTATGCTAAAAATAATGACTTAGTTTTGCATACTTGGCAGCTTGTGTCTTCGCAATGGATCTTGATCAAAGAAGTGTAAAGTAAATTCACCAACCTTCACTCACCGCCCCATAGGAAACTGAAATGTGGTTTAAGCAAATTCAACCATTTCAATTAGCAGATTCATTTAAATATTCTAAAAATACTTTAGAAGAAAAACTTGAACCACTCACATTTACTCCCTGTTTACCATCGATGCCATACAGTGCTGGATGGACATCACCCATTGATGAAAATGACGGACCTCTTGTTCGATCAATCAATGGCTACACCATATTTTGTTTGCAAATTGAGGAAAAAATCTTACCAGCAACTGTTATTAATCAAGAATTAAGTGAAGCTATCAAACAAATCGAAACATCAGAAAATCGTAAACTTAGGCCAAAAGAGAAATACGCTTTAAAAGATGAAATTATGATAACATTGCTGCCACGCGCATTTAGCAGATTGAGTAAAGTGTATGCTTACATTGATTCCAAGAACCATCGGCTGATTCTTGGTACCGCCAATCCAAAAAAATCAGAGCAATTCTTTAATATCTTTAAAAAATCATTTAGTGAAGAAATTAAATCCATCGAAATAAAAAAACTCTCATCCATCATGACAAACTGGCTAAAAAACAAAAATTATCCTTCTTATTTTTCTATTGAGAAAGCATGTGTATTACAAGATCCCAACCAAGAAAATAGGATTATTCGATGCAAGCAGCAAGATTTATTTTCAACAGGTATTCAATCGCTTATTAAAGATGGCTGCGAAGCGATACAACTGGCACTCACTTGGCAAGATCAAGTGAGTTTTGTATTAGTCAATGACTTTTCATTGAGCAGCATTCAATTTCAAGATGAGATTCTGGAGCAAGTGAAAGAAATGGAGCCTGGAACAGACAAACAGCAATTTGATGCGGATTTCCTCATCATGACAGAAGTATTATCGAGCTTGATAAACGACTTATTGAAAATGACAACTGATTCAAAGCAATCAGACAAAGCGAATAATCTTGGCCAAGTGATACCCATGGTTAAAGTGAATAAACAGTAATGATATCAATCTGAAATAGAGGAGAGCTCCATGACAGAAGAAATTAGCACGAAAAACACGAAGAATGAAATTCTTGATGCCTACAATGAAGTGTTGCGTAAATCAAATGAAACTAAAAAAGTTAGCAAACAAGAAGAAAAGGCGATTGATGATAAAAAGGAAATCATCTCAACAGCCTCTAAAAACACAACGGAAGCAGCAGAAAAATTCCCTGCAGAATTATTGCGTGCAACTCAAGAAACAGAAAAGAACGTGACAGAAAAATTGAAATTCAAATATGATTTTGAAGCGAAATTAGCTCAAAAAAAGGTGGAATGTGAACGCAAACTTCATCAACAAATGATTGTTGCATTAGAAGCTAAAGTCGCCAGCTTAGAAATGCAAATTAAACAATTAACGGATAAATCGAACCAAGCTAATTTACAAATACAAGATATTGCCGTTAAAGCTATTGAAGGAGCATCTCGTCAGCGATATTTAGGTGGTTTTACAGATAAATCGGTAGAGGTAACAACGAAGCCACAATAGAAAGATTTCTGATAAAAAATATATTTTTATGATTGGTCTTTCGATTGCATATAGTTTTTGGTAACTACAAACTGTTTTTATTTAAGAGGTGATTATGAAAAGTCATTATCCAGAAAACAAACTGACCATT
>Ga0155582_194_pt2 | contig 11018 bp, 8 predicted proteins | sample RifCSPhighO2_12_FD_107239 | JGI IMG/M metagenome (GOLD analysis project Ga0155582, IMG submission 107239) | Gammaproteobacteria bacterium RIFCSPHIGHO2_12_FULL_37_14
TTTGAAACATTTAATAAACAACATGAAGTCACTTTTTTAGGCACTGCGCTTCCTTATCGTCGTCGTTTACTGTGTGAGCTCGCCAAATTTCAGATACCGTTCACGGTTTACGGAAAATACTGGGATACAGACAAAACGAATACATGCATAAGGTCATTTGAAAAAACAGCGTTGGATATTGTACGTTACGGTTGGCCGCGTGTCAGAACTGAGGGAATTAAGAAAGCATTGGAAAGCTTATCTTCACGCATTTTTACAAACACCCATGATAATGATAGGGTCATTCCTCCCGAATATATAAAGGGGCAACTAGAAACACATGAATTACCTTTATTATTTCAGCAATCCAAAATTAATATTGGTTTAACACGGTATGCAGAAAACGATCCAAATAAAGTAGGCAGATGTCAAATGAAGTTACGCGATTTTGAAGTACCGATGGCTGGTGGATTTTACTTGGTAGAAAAATCGCCAGGGTATGATGCGGCTTTTATTGATGGCGAGGAAGTGGTTATGTGGCAAACAGTGCAGGAATTGATAGAAAAAATACAGTATTATTTAGCTCATGAAGATGAGCGTAGAGCAATCGCATTAAAAGGGCAGAAAAGGGCAATCAGTGAGCATACGTGGCAACATCGATTTAATACATTATTCCAGGCATTAGGCATTGATTATGCGCATTCGTAGACGCTCATTTTTTGAAATTTTGTTACCACTCTTATTTGTGTTTTTTCTTGGCGCAGGCACAACATTTATTAATCCACTACAACCAAAATTGCTGAAGTGGCTCATATTTTTTGTATTATTCGGATATCTTTTTTTAAACAAAAAATTATTAATTTATATTAATAGAAGCTGGCTTGTATTGTTAGCATTATATCTCATATGGTGCCTATCAACGAATTTTTGGTCTGAAGTCCCTGTAATGAGTGTTATTAAGAGCATACCGTTTATTTTAATAATTATAACAATGCTATCAGCAGGTAGCCTTTGGGTTGTTCGCTTCGGATATGAAAAAGCCACTGATTTCTCATTTTTAATTATGTTAATTGCAATCATATCCAATTTGGCAGGATTGAATTCCAATGCATACATGGCTGCTGGTATTGAAATATCTGGTGGATTGTCTGGCAATGCAAATAATTTTGGGTTTTTGCAAGTCATAGCATGTCCAATTATTCTTTGGTATTTATATAAAACATGGGGAAATAAATGGTATTCATTGCTTTGGGGATTGTTGTTTCTGATTGATATGCGCGGACTGCTTATGTCTTATTCAAGAAGTGCAACTGCAGCATTTCTTTGTATCATTTATTTTTTTCTAATCAGCTTATCTGGTTATAAAAAAATGGTGGTCATTTTTTCAGCGTTATTTGCCATGCTTATAAGTATTATATTCATTCCTATGGTGATGGTGACATTTGAAAAAAATATCTTGGCACATGTACTAAAAGGAACGATTGAAAGGAGTATTGACACCCAGACAATGCTTTTCTCCCGAAGTAAGCTTTGGGAAAAATCCTATCAGCAAGCAGTGCAAGGCGGATTGTCAGGAGGGGGTTTTTACGTGACAATAGGTGACCATGATTTTAGTCTTTTGCATCCGGAACGTTATGGCAGAGAAAAGGGAAATTCCCAATTAGCTGTGGTAGAAGAAACGGGCATTATTGGATTTTCTTTATATTTATTAATAATCATCAGCTTTTATTGGTATGCTTTGAAATACTATCGATCTTTGAAACCTATTAGAAAAAAAGTAGCAATGGGTCTTGTTTTAGGCGTGATTTCCGGTTTGTTAGCTGAATCTCTTGTAGAGGCTTGGTGGGATTCGCTTGCCCCAGAAGTGATTTGCTTTTGGGCTTTTATAGGTGTTGTTTTTGGTATGATTTACTTAGAAAGAAGAGAGCGCTTAGTAAAGGATTAACATAATGAGATCATTGGCATGGAAGCGACGAATTGCGCAATACTATTCACCATTTATAAAAACTGATTTGTCTCGAAAAATCATCCTGATTTATCATGCCATTGGTTATAGTCCCTGGGCAATATCTGAACCCACATTTAGGCAGCAAATGGCATGGCTTTCTCAACACTGCCATATTGTTACCCTAAATAACTTATTAAATCCGCATAATGAGTACAACAAAACAGCAGTCGCAATTTCCTTTGATGATGGGTACGCCTGTATACACGATATTGTTGCGCCAATTCTACAAGATTATCGTGCCTCAGCAACCGTTTACCTTAACACAGGATGGATTAGCGAAGACAGCATACATAAAAATTCTGATGCAAATTTAGGCCATTATCCGAATGAGGCATTTCTAACCTGGCATGAGGTAAAAACTTTAGCCAAAAATGGCTGGGAAATTGGATCGCATGGTGTAGATCATATTGATTTAACTGCTCGCGCAGAAAATATCATTCAAGATGAATTAATTCACTCGAAAAATATGATTGAAACAATACTAAAAAACCCTTGTAAACATTTTGCATACACTTGGGGTAGGTATCATTCCTTGCTGCAGAAAAAAGTTAAAGAGGCAGGATATTGTAGCGCTGTGTCTGGTATACACGGCACAGTTACATGTAAAAGCGATTTATGCGCACTACCAAGGATCAATGTTGCACTAGAGTATGAAATGCATGATTTCATTGCCATGGTAAAAGGTCACTGGGATTATTTAAGGTATATACAGTTATTGAAGAGAAAATCTAATAGGACTCAAGCTTATGAAGTTAGCAATTAATGCGTTTAATATTCAAATTGGTGGCGGTGTGACACATTTGGTGGAGTTGTTGTCTGCTGCTGATCCCTACAGATATGGTTTTACTGAAGTTGCTATTTGGTCAAACGAGAAAACATTGGCATTATTGCCAGATCGCCCATGGCTTAAAAAAATAAGTATAAAAGCGCTTAATAAAAAGCTATGGCATAAATTATGGTGGAATTTCCGTTATTTTTCTAAAGAAGTCAAACAATACGATATTTCCTATGTGCCTGGTGGAACTTACCTTGGTCGGCATTCTCCCTTTGTTAATTTTTTTCAAAATGCATTGCCATTTGAACCAAAAGAAAAAAGACGATTTTTGTTAACATCGCCTGCCTATTATATAAAGTTGAATTTATTGCGTCTCACACAAGGGTTAACATTTAAAAAAGCAACGGCAGTGATATTTCCGTCACACTACTTAGAATCACTTGTATTTCAAAATATTAGGCATACAAATTGCCGATTTTCTCGTGTCATTCCGCATGGAATAAATCCAATTTTTTTTAATAAGCCTATGGATGAAAATCAGTTACTTGCCCATAAAAAAGAAATTCGATTGATATATGTATCAAGAGTCGATTTTTATAAACATCAGTGGCATGTTGTTGAGGCGGCTGGCTTGCTGCGCAAAATGAATATTCCAGTACAATTAGATTTAACGGGGTATGTTGGTAGCAAGAAGGCATTAAAAAAGCTAAAACATTCGATGAATCGAGTTGATCCAACAGGCGAATTTATTCGGTATCATGGTCATTTGCCTTATACAGATTTACCAAAGTGGTATAAAGAAATTGACATTTTTATATTTGCATCTAGTTGCGAGAGCATTTCTAGTATTTTATTAGAAGCAATGGCGTCGGGATTAGCCATCGCTTGCTCCAATATATCTGTAACACATGAAATATTAAAGGATGCTGGTATTTATTTTGATCCGGAAAATCCAGAAGATATTAAAAATGCAGTTCATCAATTAATTAATGATACGAAACTAAGAGATTCATGCCGAAAAAAAGCGTACCTGCATGCACAACAGTATCGCTGGAATCATTGTGCAGATCAAACCTTTTCCTTTTTAAGCGACATAGCGAAATTGCAATAAAGGGGTTGTCAATGGGTGCTGATGTTGTTGTTGAAAAGCCATTCATGAAAAGAGAGAATTTACTTGGTTCGACGGTATTAGTTTCTATTAACAGAATTATTTCTTTGAGTTTTGGCTATACAAGAGACATGATTTGGGCCTGTGTATTTGGCTCCAGTTTAGCATTCGATGCATTTGTTATCGCATTTCATCTCCCATCATTTTTTAGTTATATCATCTCGGAAGCTGGTATCAGACAAGTATTTATACCACTGTTGTCGGAAAAACAAATTCAATCTACTGATGCTGATGTCAAAACATTTATTTCCGACATTAGTCTTATATTGCTTATTGTATTAGTTGTTGTTGTGATTATTTCGATTGGGATGGCGCCAGTCATTATAAAAATGTTTGCACCAGGATTATGCAAGGTTGAAAAAAGCTTTATTCTTGCAGTTTCACTATTTCGTATTATGGCAGTCGGTATATTATTTACCTCACTGTCAGAGCTGTTTGGCGCAATTTTAAACACATTTGGCAGTTATGGCATCCCATCATCCACACCAATCATATTCAATGTGGTTGCCATATTGTCGACAAGTTATTTTACAGATTATTTTAAGATCCCAATTTACGCACTGGCCTTTGGTATTTTGGCCAGTGGTATTTTTCAGGGTTTAATACAGATTCCATTTTTGAAAAGAAAAAATTTATTAGTAAAACCGAGCCCGCGTATTAATGTGGTGCTAATAAGAAAAGTATTTAAAATGGTTATACCTACTCTAGCCGGCGTTTCTATTATGCAACTGGGTGTGTTAATTGATTTCATATTTTCGTCGTACTTACCTAAGGGGAGTATTACCTGGTTGTATTATTCCACGAGATTAATGGAGATTCCTGTTGGTATTTTTTCTATTGCAATTGCTGCGGTAGCACTTCCCAATTTGGGGCGATACTATGCAAAGAAAGATATGGACTCATATAACCAGGTGTTAGATGGGTCAATTCGTAACACGCTTTTTTTTGGCATGCCTGCAAGTGCTGGGTTATTTGTATTATCTGGCCCAATTATTGCGACATTATTTAAACACGGAATTTTTAGTAGTAATGATGTCATTATGGCAACATCAAGTACAAAAGCATTTGCAATTGGCATTTGTGGATTTATGTTAATAAAAGCCTGCGCAGTTGCTTCGTATGCAAGACAGGATGCAAAACTTCCAGCAAAAATAGCTGCTATAGGCTTACTATGTAATATTGTTTTTAATTTTATTTTTTTTAAGCAATTGATGCATGCTGGTTTGGCGCTAGCCACATCTCTCGCGGGTATTGTTAATGCTGGAATATTATTCTCGTGCCTGATCACAAAAAAATATTATCAACCAGAGGCCGGATTTTGGCTGTATACTATAAAGTTAATGATAGCTACGCTTACAATGTTGCTTGTTTTGCTTCACATGACGCCAACGTTAAGTGCTTGGTTAAATGCGGGGACTATATGGCGTATATTGCATTTGTCAATGCTTATTTTGTTGGGTGCAATGACCTACATTTTGAGTATGGATTTATTGGGATGTCGAATAAAAAAATTCTCATTAGGTCTAAAAATGGAATAACTTGAGGTCATGGGAACTATTTTTAATTTTATTTTTTTACGTAACCTCAATTATTACAATTTCTTTATACCAGCATCAATAAAATGCAGTGGCGAATGAATCTATTGTTCATTTAGTGTTCTTCCATAAGAATCTTCAAAACGCACAATATCATCTTCTCCCAAATAACTTCCTAATTGTACCTCGATAATTTCAATATTATTTTCTGTCAAATTAGCAAGGCGATGTTTAATTGTCATAGGAATATAGGTGGACTCATTTTCGAAAACCATAAAAACATCTTCCCCTCGTGTTACTTGAGCTATACCATTAACAACAATCCAATGTTCAGAACGATGATAATGCATTTGCAGTGACAAACAGCAATTTGGTTTTATCACTATGCGTTTTACTTGAAAACACTTTCCTTGATATAAGATCTCATAAAATCCCCAAGGCCGACAAACCTTTCTATGTAAATCAATCTCTGACCGCTTGTTTTGTTTAAGGCGAGATACAATATTTTTTATTGACTGACTTTTGTCTTTACTCACAACTAACACTGCATCAGATGTTTCTACTATAATATGATCACTGACACCTACCGCAGCTACCATACGACTTTCCGCACGTAAATAGGAATTTTTTACATCCTCAATTATTATATCTCCTTGTAAAGTGTTCCCATTTTGATCTATTTTTTGAACATCACATAAAGCTTTCCATGAGCCAATGTCACTCCAAAACGTATCAAGCGGTATCAATATTGCTTTATTAGTTTTTTCCATGACTGCGTAATCAATAGAATTACTAGGAGTGGCTGCGAAAAGGGTCTTATCTAACCTAATAAAGTCTAAATCTTTGGTGATTGATGACATGGTTCGTTGACATGTCTTTAAAATAGTAGGGGCATATCGTTTTAATTCGGATAAATATTGAGAAGCTTTAAACATAAACATACCGCTATTCCAATAATATTGGCCAGAATTAAGATATAATTTTGCCATTTCAATATCAGGTTTCTCAATGAATTTCTCGACAATGTATGCACGGTCATTTTTCAAACTTTGGGAGGCCTTTATATAACCATATCCTGTTTCAGGTATGGTTGGTATAACCCCAAAGGTAATAAGCCAACCGTCTTGAGCATAAGCTATTGCGCTTTCCACTAATTTTGCATAATGTTGACTATCCTCAATTAGATGGTCAGCTGGCAAAATCAATAAAATGGGATCTTGTTCTTTCAAATATAAAGCAGCAATTGCTGTAGCAGGAGCCGTATTTTTTCCTATCGGTTCAAGAATAATCTTTGCATTTTTAATATTTATGCTTTGCAATTGCTCTGCAACAAAAAAACGATGTTCTTGATTGCAAATTACTATGGGTGGAGAAACGTCAGGGATAGATTGTGTACGTAATATAGTTTCTTGTAATAAAGTTTTATTACTTACTAAAGGTAATAATTGTTTTGGGTAAGCACTACGTGATAATGGCCATAAACGACTTCCAGTGCCGCCCGCTAAAATAATTGGAACAATCATTATTGCCAACCTAGCAAAATCTTAATGTTGTAGATAGAATAAATATAACCATAATATAGAATTCATCTAATAAAATATATTTAAAATAAAACATAGAATACATATCAAGCTATGGACTATAGCATGATTAATTTTGTCTAACCAATTTTAATTCTGCTTGATCGGTATAGATACCGTGATTACTTATAATAGAAATTTAGACAAATAATATCTTGTACAACTGGTGTTACTCAAGCATATGCATTTACCTGCACAGGTTTTTCTTTCAGATAAAGTATCGAAAAAATAATCATGGTAACCCAATATAACGAGTAGCTCACCGCAAAGGCCATGGCACAACCAATCAATCCTTCATAGTGAACAAATATTACGGTAAGTAATACATGAGTTGCGGTGAAAGTCAGTTCCATCGCAAGACAGCCCTTCACCATGGCGCGAGCAACCAGAATATTATTAAGTATCCATGTATTTGCTCTTGCGAAATCACCCAATAGCTGGAATTTAAATAATGGTAAAACTGGCAAAAAACTTGTACTGTACATTAAAACAATGATTTTTTCCTTCAACAGAAAAACTAGTACAACTGCGATCAAAATAAGTGGCGATAAGTAATAGTGACTCTTAATCACTTCAGTGCGCAACGCTTGCCTTGTTTTTAAGGATGAAAATTTTGGGATAAAATAAAAACCGAAGACCATTGTCATCAATGTCAAATAACTATTTGAAAGCCGCGTAATGGCTTGCCAATATCCCGCATCAGTCCAAGAAAGCGTATCAACTAAATATCGATTAATGATCATTAATGCAATTGGTTCGACTAATGCGGCCGAAAATGGAATACATGAATAGGTTAATAATCGTTTTATTCCAGCGAAATTTATCTTAGACAAAAATAACTGAATAGAAAACCAACGAGACTTAATAACCAAATAAGTCGTTAAAAGACCAACAAAGGTTTGATTTAATGCAAAGCCAATTAAACCACCAATCAAACCAAAATATGTAATCAAACCAGCTGTTGTTAAAAAATTACAGACTGTATTAGCTATCATGCAAATCGCGTATTTTTTTGCGTCCATTTCTGCATTTAGTATAGATAGACCGAGATTATTTAGAATAAATAACCCGATACCTACGCCAACTAAAATAATCATTCCCGGGTGCACTGTTGATTGAAAGACAGAATGAGAAATTATCCTGCTAAAAAACACTAACAAAATAAGTGCGATAACAAAAAAAGCGATATTGATCGCGAAAGCATTACTTAATATCCATGCCTTTTTTTCGAAATTTTCTTTATACTCTGAAACATATTTTACAACGCCTTCATTAATACCCGTCGGTATTGCAACACGTGATACTTGAATAAAGTTTTGAAATTGTTCAATAATCGCAATGCCTTTTGGGCCAACACTCACTGCAATGATTTTCCACATCACATACGTTAGAATCCCCTTAACTAAGGTAATAACGCTCATCAAGAAGGAGATTTTTAAAAAAGTCATGAACAATCCTTGTAATTTTATTTATCAGGTTGTCTTTCGGAAATTCTCCAAAGATACGCCTTTGTACGGAAGGACTTTAGCATCACTAAGATCGGAAACAAAATTGGTCACGGTTTTTTGATCAAAAAATATTGTTTGGGGCACATTCAATCTATCAAAAACTTTAAGAAGATTTCTATAAAATGATAATTTCCTAAGATTTTGAAAATACTCAAAAAAATGCAGCATTTTAATAGATAATAAATAAATTGTATCCTACATTCCTAGACCCTCAAAACAATTTTTTTGAATTAACCTAAGAAATAGGTTAATTTGCATCAAATCAACCGCTTGAAATCATAGAAATACAATTAGGTTCCTATTTAGGCGAAGATGATATTTAATGGCGTATAACATAATGGATGAGTCGTGAATGGCAAAAGTACTTGTCACAGGTGCAACAGGATTTATTGGCCGATTTTTGGTTTCCCATCTATTAAAGCAATCTGTTTCTGTTCGCATACTGGTAAGAAATCATCTTCGCGATGATTTTCCTGCAACTGTTCAACAATTTATAGGTGATTTGGCAGAGCCAAATGGACTAATTGATGCCATGAAAGGGATTGATATTGTCTTTCATTTAGCAGGTTATGCGCATGCATGGAAAGATAATCAAGAAAGTGCAGCAAAACATCATCAAACAAATTTAATCGGTACGAAAAATTGCTTAGAGGCGAGTGTCCTTGTTGGAGTAAAAAAATTTATTTTTTTTAGTACGATCAAAGCGGTTGGTGATTCAGATCATTGTATCGATGAAAAATGGAATGCGCCACCTGATACACCGTATGGCAAAGCGAAAAGAGCAGCAGAAGCGCAGATGTTAGAAAACGCTTTGGCAAACGATATGCATGTTTGTGTATTGAGATTGGCACTGGTTTATGGTCCACATCTCAAGGGTAATTTATATCAGATGTTACGTGCAATTGATAAAGGTTATTTTTTACCGGTCCCACCCGTAAAAAATCATCATTCACTCATCAGTGTTTACGATGTTTGTCAAGCGGCATGGCTCGCAGCCAATTGTGAGGTAGCAAATGGAAAAATTTATTTTTTGGCAGAGCAGAAAAGCTATTCAACTTATCAAATTTATTCTTTAATGCGAAAAGCGCTAGGCTATTCAACCCCTACTTGGTCAATCCCATTATGGGTTTTTAGGCAATTAGCAATGATAGGAGATCACGCTGAACGTTTGATTAAAAGTCGTTTACCTTTTAACAGCCAAGCATATCACAAATTATTCGGCTCATCGTATTGTAGTGCGAATGCTATTCAACATGAATTGGGATTTTGTACGCAATATGCACTAGCGGACTTATTACCTCAAATTATTACAACTTATCGAGCAGGTAAAACATGATATCAATGTGGATCCTGCTTCCGATGATTTTTTTTATTTCTGTCATATTTACGGGATTAATTCGGCTTTATGTCATTCATAAAAACATGTTCGATATTCCAAATAACCGCAGTTCGCATGATGAGCCAACTCCACGAGGAGGAGGGGTATCGATTGTTTTGTTATTTACTTGCTCGACAATATGGCTATATTTGCAAAATCTAATTTCTTTATCTCTTTTTTATGCTTTAAATGGGGGTTTCATCATCGCCATCATTGGGTGGTTAGATGATATCTTTATTATTCACCCACTATGGCGTGGTGTTGTGCACATATTGGTTGCCATATGGGCTGTCTATTGGATAGGTGGATTAGCCAATTTTCCGTTCAGCATAGGCTATCCTTTAGCAATGATCAGTATCATTTGGTGTATCAATTTGTATAATTTTATGGATGGCATTGATGGTTTGGCTGCAACAGAAGGTTTATGTATGAGTATAGTGGTCGCATTTATATTAAGTTTATATGGTTTCTCAAACATGAGTTTGCTTTGTTTGTTGCTAGCCGCTTCCATTGCAGGATTTTTGGTGTGGAATTGGCCGCCAGCAAAAATATTTATGGGGGACGTCGGAAGTGGGTATTTAGGTTACGTGTTTGCTGTCCTTGCCCTCTCAACTGCCAATACACATCTGTTACCACTCACATTTTGGATGACAATTTCTGCTCTATTTTTATGTGACGCGACATGGACAGTTTTGTTTCGATTATGGAGAGGTGAACGATTGTATGAAGCGCATCGAGAACATGCATATCAACGTTTGGTGCAAAATGGGATAAGCCATTTTAACGTCACAATCAGTGCAGCGATGATTAATATATTTGTATTATTCCCTATTGCAATCCTTATGCTTTATTATCCTTCGTTACAATTTCAATTATTGAGTTTTTTATTGGCGATGTTATTTGTGGTATGGAATTCAATAAGAAAAACAAGAGCATAAGACCCCTTGCTACTGGTTATCAATAAGTCACTGTTAGCATCTTCGCTTAACTGTACGCTTTTATTATCAGCTGCCATTGCTTCTTTACTTTGGCCACGACAGGGTGGTCGTGCACCAATCAGGAACTTGGTGTTGATTCAACACAAGAA
>Ga0155582_114_pt2 | contig 10539 bp, 10 predicted proteins | sample RifCSPhighO2_12_FD_107239 | JGI IMG/M metagenome (GOLD analysis project Ga0155582, IMG submission 107239) | Gammaproteobacteria bacterium RIFCSPHIGHO2_12_FULL_37_14
CTCATTATTTTTCATTGAATAAGCCTGAAAAAAAAGCATTAGACCAATTATCGTTTATCCATTCTAAAGTACATTTTATTTTACAGCTCGGATATTTCAAGGATAAAAAACGATTATCTTGTTTCAAGCTCCAAGATGTTCAACATGATGTCTCGTATATCATGCAAGTTTATTTTTCGTTATTTGATACTCCTAGAAAATTACCTACACGCAATGCTATTTCTAGAAATAACAAAAAAATTCTAGTGTTAATGGATTATCACGATCAGCCCAAAAAAGCTGCTGGGATCATGGCTGAAAGAGCCAAACAATTAATATGCAATCTAAATAAACCGATTGTGATCTTGAGGGAATTATTTCTTGTGCTTGAACAGCAGCGACTTATTTTTCCAGGATACAGCACGGTTCAGAGTATCATAGGTCGTATAATTACTGCTGAGGAAAAAAGACTATCTGAAATTATTAAAAGTAATGTACCAGAATTATTTGGCGAGTTACTTGATAGTTTATTAAAAACAAATGATCTTGCATATGAAATTACAACGTTGAAGAAATCGCCAAAAAGTTTTGCCTACCAACAAATTCAACACGAGATCGAAAAACACAAAAAATATTATCCGTTGTACAAATTAACGAAAAAGTTGCTGCCAGCACTTGGAATATCAAGACAAAATATTGCTTATTATGCTTCTCTTGTCGATCACTATAATGCCCAGGCATTAAATCGATTCCATAAAAATAAGAGTCGGTTGTATTTGCTGTGTTATCTCTACAATCGATTTCAGAAAATGAATGATCAGTTGATTGAAACATTCTTGCATTATGTGGATAAATATGCGAAAGAAGCAAAAGCACACGCTAAATCCTTGGTAGCTGAAGTTAATAAAGATGCCACTAAAAATCTCCCTAAAGCAAGCCAATTGCTCGACATGTTTATAACTAGCGAGCTTTCATCTACCGTTTTTGGTTCTCTTCAAACTAAAGCTACTGCTACAATCCTTTCAGAAAATGAGATTAAATCAGTCAGTCAATACATGAAAAATGGACATGTTGATCATGTGCAATATGAGTGGGAATATCATGCGAATAATTACCAATGTATTATCAAAAATCTTCGATATATTTTTATTGTGCTACCACTGGAAACACGCAAGAAAGATAAACGTCTATTAAAAAGTGCTACTTTCATGAAGTCGTTGTTTGAATCAGGCAAGTCGCTTAGTCACACAACAAGATCGTCATTTCCAATGGATGGAATACCATCACGCATTAAATCATACTTGTATGAAATGAAAGAAATTAAGCGCAAAAATAAAATAATAGAGGTTAAGTCAGTTAGTCCTTATAAATATGAATTTTATGTGTCTCAACGGATTGCCGCAAATATTTATGCGGAGAAAGTTTATGCAAATTATACGACAGCTTATTGAAGCTTTGAGGCTGATCTTGGCGTGAAGAATTTCAATAAAGATAAGAAAAAAATATTGGCGCAGATTGATTCACCAAAATTAAACATGCCCATAAAAGACACCCTTGATGAACTTGAGAATCAAATGGATGAATTAATTGTGCAAGTAAACAAACGCATTGAAAGTGGTGAAAACAAGCATATCAATCTTAAAAAAGCCGGAAATGAAATCATATGGACATTACCTTATCCAAAAAAAACCGATGAGTTTAACAATCCATTTTACGATCAGATTCCACCTATTCATATTAATGATTTATTAAATTTTATTGATCAACGTTGCCACTTTATGGATGCCTTTACTCACATCAAACCGCATCAGTCGAAAAATCAGGCTGACAAACTTTGTATCAAAGGTGTTCTCATTGCCAATGCAACCAATCTTGGCATTTATGGGATGTCAGAATCATGTGATTTGAAATATCAATCCATGCTGCAAATAGAAAAAAATTATATCCGCCTTGAAACACTAAGAGCAGTCAGTGATCGTATTAGCGATTCAATGGCCGCGTTGCCAATTTTTAAGCGTTATAATTTGGGAGACTTAGCACATGGTAGTGCAGATGCACAAAAATACCATACAAAACGAGAAACATTTAATTCGCGACATTCATTAAAATACTATGGAACCGACAAAGGGGTTGCGCCTTACACGTTAATCTTGAATCATGCACCCATTAACGTGAAAATGATCGGTTCGCATGAATATGAAGGCAATCATCTGTATGATATCTTATTCGGAAATAGTAATATCAACATAACTTTTGATCGTGTCTCAACCGATACTGCTGGCACCAATAATGTTAATTTTGTATTATTGGACTCACGATATGTTGATTATACGCCTTGTTATAAAACGATTCGAAGTAAGACAAAATTGATCTGCTCTTTAAAAGACATAAACAACTACAAACAGTTACTGATTAAGCCATCTAGAAAAGCAAACAGAAAATTAATTGAAGATGAATGGCCTAATTTACAGCCAATTTTTGCTGCACTTATGCTGAAAGAGACTTCTCAAAGCGCAATAGTCAAAAAATTAAGTTCTCATGACAGAAAAAGTAAAACAAAAGACGCATTATGGGAATACAATAATATTTTGATGAGCATCTATTTGTTACGCTACATTGATGATCCTGAGCTTAGACAGTATGTCCGCGCTGCCTTAAACCGCGGTGAAGCTTATCACCAATTGCGCCGGATAATAGCAGAAACCAACGGCAGTGAATTTCGTGGTGGATCTGATTTAGAAATTGAGATATGGAATGAGTGCGGCCGATTGCTCGCTAATGCCATTATTTTTTATAATGCCACTTTATTATCAGGACTTATGGCTCTGAAGGAACAGCAGTGTGATTTTGCAGCTGCCGAATTTATTCAAAAATTATCACCAGTGGCCATCCAACACATCAATCTTAAAGGCTTTTATGAGTTTGGAAAAAGTCAGAGAATGATTGACCTAAAGGAAATGATGGGCTTGCTAGATAAGATATTGCGTGTTCACTTAAAGCGTTAGAAAGCGACACAGTTAAACTGTGCACTATTGCGGCGTGCTTCTAGTACCCTAAGTAGGGGTGAGGCGGATCCCACCAATAAATGCACCTGCCTTTCAGCGTACAAAAATTCCCTTCTAATTTGAGGAGTTTTTAGGAGCCCTCTTCAAAGTTCCCGGCACAAAATAGCCCCAAGTTCCTTGAATAACTCAGTAAGAAACACAAACCGAATAATTCAGGTCAATTGCAAAATAGTAGTCTTTAGTTTTGTTTTTTTCTATTAAATCTTGTTTCCATGCCTCCAAAGCAATCGAATCAAATTCATCAGAATATTTTTTCGCTATTTCTAACACCATGTCAGCCATAAGAAATCCATATGTTCCATCAATAAACTCAGTTTCAACCAGTCGCCATGTTTCACATTTTGCATACTTTTGAAATACACTGCGATGTATTAACCCAGATATCTTTCTACCCATTTGACCATCTGAATATTTTTGCCATTCTTGCTGAGTATCTGAAAAATGATGCACAAGATTACGCGATAGATTTTTGTAAGTACTATTATAAATTGCTGAGTCAAAATCATGGTGAGAAAGAATGAAAGTACTCTTTTGATTGAGAAGCAGCTTAAAGCTATTGATAAAAGCAAGCTTGTCTTCAACGCATTCTAATACATTATGACAAATGATTTTATCAAATCTATGCTCTTTCAGCTCTATAGGATTTGATGAAATTTTAGGAATAACGATTCCTTGATTAATCGCGCTGGTAAAATTCTTTTGAATATTTGCAATCATATTTTGATCTGAATCAACAGCGAATATTGTTTTTGGTAGCGTTTTATGAAGCAATAGGTCAATAAAATCACCATTCCCGCAACCATAATCCAAGACATATGCGTTTTTGCAATCGCCTAAAATATTTATCAACTCTTGCTTATAATAGAGCACTGGTTTCATAGTAGATATTCTCATGCTGCTTTTTAGAATAGTGCCTTATCAGTTGATCAATGATATGTTCATTGTCATTTTTCAATAATCACTGTTTACACGAAAAATCATCATCACCTAAATTGCTCTATTATAAGATATTAATCAATAAATTGCTGCTTAAATTCAGCTATTTATTTAATATGGTATATCTTTTCTACTGATTCTTTAGTTCTTTATAACGAAAACAATCCGTTAGATGGTCATTCTCCGGACCTCATCTTTATTTAATTGCTTGCTTTAACCAAGAATCAACTTCACCAATACTTTCAAAAATGACATTAGCATCTGTTGGTACGTGATGTTGCTTTGGAAAGGCGATCATTTTGACTGGTTTATGTTGTCTTTCAAGCGCCGTATATAATTCACGAGATTGGCTCAATGGCACGCGCACATCGTTTTCACCATGCATGATAAGAAGAGGAGTTTGAATATTTTGAACATGCATAATTGGTGCGCGCTCTAAATACAATTTATTATTAATCCAAAATGGTGTACCTAGATATCGTTCATAATAAGTTGGTATATCACTTGTACCAGAGAAAGAAATAAAATCGGTGTTACCATCCCCTTCAACGGCGGCTTTAAATCGATTATTTTGACTAATTGCCCATGCAGTCATGTATCCGCCAAAACTCCATCCCCCAATAGCAAGATGTTTGGGATCAGCTATTCCTTTATTAATGAGATAATCAACTCCTGACATAATATCGTGATAATCACCACCGCCAAAATCTGCATAATTTGCTAATCTAAATGACAATCCATAACCTGAACTGCCACGTGGATTCGGTTGAAATACAACAAAACCGAGGCTTAATAAATTTTGCCAGCAAGTCGTTGGATCAATCATCGTTCCATATTCATCACACCCACCTAAATATCGTTTTCCCCAAGCACCTGCAGGACCGCCGTGTACTGCAACATATAAAGGATATTTTTTATTAGCATTATAATTTTTTGGTGTTAATAATAAACCTTCAATGTTCATTCCATCTGAAGATACCCATTGAATTACTTTTGTATTTCCAAGAGATGACCTTTGTTTTGTATCGTTCAGATGAGAAATTTTGGTTAGTTGAAATTTTTCTACGAGACTTGTAAATGCTTCTGGTGCGCTGACTACGGATTCATAACCGAATCCTAATGCAGTATGATTTTTATTAATTGAAATTGTTAAAGGCTCAATAAACCCATCAATATTTGATATTAATTTTATAGGCGTTGAAGCATTAATATTGAGTGCATAAATATAATATCCAGTCGATTTATATGCATCTAATACTAATACAGCGTCACTTTTAGAATTCCAGCCTAAAATAAATGGATTTTGGTTGAATGTATTTGATAAACAATGAGTTTCTAACGAAGAGGTATCTGTAATACAAACTTGATTATTTAAAATAATATCATCATTTAATGGTTGCGCAAATGTTGAAGGTGGAAGATTGCTTGCAAATGCAATCCATTTACCATCAGGAGAATAAGATGGATGTATGCCAGTATGTTTATCGGTAAAGGGTATATTTTTTATTATACTTTTTTCTAAGTTAATAATGTTGATTTTATTTTCATTTACATAGGCTGCCCCATCCCGCGGCTGATATGAAAATGCAAGTTTTTTGCTATCGGGAGACCAATCAAAGTCAGTCACACTTATTTTTGGGTTAGTAATAGGTTTTATCAAATCCGTTCTTGCAATTGGAAAAACATATAATTGAGAATTCTGATAATCAGTATCTACATTGACAGGCTTATTAATGGTCGGCGTTGGTTTTTCGCTACTAAAAATAAATGCAATATATTGGCCATTTGGGGATAATTTAAATGAACTAATGTCTTGCGTAAATTCATACAATTTATTTTTTTGTTTATTATTAATATCCACTGTCAAAATACTTTGAAATTTTTTTCCTGGGGCAAGGTAGATAATTTCAGTTCCATCAGGCGAGAAATTAATTGATTCGATATCATAACCACGAACAAGTAGTTTTGTCTGTTTCATTTTATTTTTAATATATAGAGAATAAATCCATTTTTTATCTTCCGATGAGGTATTAATGTTATATGTTATGTAAGCTACTTCTCTGTTGTCAGGAGACGGTAATACTTGTGCTATACGTACAAAGCTTAGCACATCTTTGGCAGAATAATTTTTAATATTTTGTTCAGCATTTACAATTTGCACGCACGATAATAAGGCTGAAGATAATACGGATATCAGTATATACATTCGCATATTATTTTTTCTCATTTGTTTGATCTGTGTTTTTTTGCGAGATGGATTTCATCATTTTTTTAGCTTCATTATCAATATCAGTATCATGTATCTGAGTTAGTCCTCCACCGATTGAAACACGATTGTTTACTTCATCTACTGAAATAAAAGGTGTAAAACGCCAAATTAATAATGATATCACAATGACAACGATGAAATGACAATTATTTTCAATGCAAGTTTGAAACTCTTCTAATGGCATTTCAGCATCTTTTGCATATTGTTTAGTAATTTTAAATTGTATTTATATGACCCATTAATGCGTAAACCTTCTTGTTTCATTAACAGTAAAACGGTGCTCTTGTATGTGCCTGAGCCCTTCTTGTAATCCCTGTAAAGCGTGAATATTTGAATGTCCATATGAATGAATTGGCAATGTGCTTGCAACATTATAGTCATGATCTCGAAGAATTCGATGAAATTCATGATTGGATTCTATACGTGATTTATCTTTCATATCCTTCTCTCCTTGATCAGAAATTGGAAGTTTAGTATCTTCGAGTTGACCAATTTGCATATAAATTGGTAGTGATTTAAGGGTCTGATCAGGAGAATCAGGGAGACCAACAGGTTGATTTTGATTAAGCGCCGGTGAAATTAGAATAATTCCACCAATATCTGCAGAATGCTTAGCTGCAACATCCAGGACTGGATATGCAGCAAGACTATGGCCTGCTAATATTATCTGCTCAGAATTCGTAACACCTAGTTTATAATGCGGAATTATTTCTTTGGAAAGCATTTCACTAAAATCATTCTTTCTAAAATAAAATTCATAAACTCTATCTGGTAATAGCAATTCATCTTTATCAGTGCATACACTATCAGGATAAGGTTTATGATTGAAATCTCCGTATTTATATCGATGCGTTTCCATTTTAGAATCAATAAAGACAATTGCTGTATTCGATAATGGATTACTCGAATCCTTACTCAATGCTGATAAGCCAGGACAAATAGACTCACAAAAATCTCTTCCATCTAACATAAAAATAACTTTTCCTGTTTCTGGATTAAAGTCATCTGATTTATAAGTGAATACACTTCTATCCTGAAACATCGGAAATCTTTCGGAGTGAAATGTTTCTTGTGTAAGTTTTATATCTGATGCTGATTGCACCTGTGCCGCCATAGGCAATACCGCTTTTGGCATTAGCATATACGATACGGATTCACTAACAACAGTTGACGAATCATTGTGCGTACTTAAATGTAACCTTTGTTTAGTGGTTTGATGTTTGCTATAGGAATCCGAAACATACCTTTCATTTGGTGGATCGCCTAATTGAATTGTATATTCTGCACTGGCGTCAGGAGGTAAAGCACTCACCTTTAGATAGTATATGTCAGTTCCAGGTATGTGTTTGAATAATTCGGTTTGACCATCCTTGCTATCTTTTATTAGTCTGTCATGCAAATCAGCAGATTTTAATCTGACATTTAATCCAGGTTCATTTGACTGGAATAAAAATATTGCTTGATACTTACCGTCGACTTGCATTATTAGGGGTGTCCCATGCTCACGCGCATGATTCCAAAGCACTTTAGTTAAAGGAGCTTTATATTCAGGCGTTGCAGCACTTTCTATTTGCTCAATATAATTTGGCCTCGTATTTGCCATTTATTGTTGCTCAAATTAAGGGTATTAATAAGTATAGTCAAATATAGATGATAAAGTTTTTATCAATAAAGTCAGTAAGTTAATGCCCTACCTCCATCAACGCTATCAAGATAGCCGATCGGGTTTTATCACCTATTAAGCTCGCAATTTTCGCAATTTGTTCATCTAAATTCATTTTATATATTAACCCAGTAAAATGTTTATCGGTGATACAACTTATCTTGAATAACCTTAAAGCCACGCCATCCCCAATAAACTCTATGATATTAGATTAAGCCATCCCCTTAAAGCTTTAGCTTTAAAAAAATTATTAGAGTTTAATTTTAAGATAATCCGCCATTTCTTCAACTATTTGATTAGACATTTCAGAATTTGTATTAGTAAAACTTAATTCACATTTAGTTTTTAATTGAGGATAATTATGTTCTGGTTGTTCTTCTTGTGGTGAAAATAATATTAGGGATGACCAATCTGATTGGTACGATGGAATGCTATTTTTTTCTAGTTCTAGCCTTAACACTTCTTGTGCTCGGGTGGTTTTTGATAACTTTAATTTTCTGCTTCCATTTTTTTTTACTTCACGTAACATTCGTTTGGGATTTTTACGTTTGATGAAGCTTGAAATCTTGAGGTTCAGTAAATTTAAGCTGATAAAAATTACTTGAAATAAAATCATAAAGTTCTGGATCAGTGGGTTCATCACCAAACACAGCACGCGCAACCGCATATCCTTTTTTGTCGGCGCGTTCAACTATCACAACCCATAAGGATTTTTCTAGCATAACAGTTGCTTTAACAACAGCCATGCCTCATCATGAGACAATTAAATGTATGGGGAGAGTTAATTTATGAATAATTTTAATCTATCTATCGCTGAAGATTATTACACTGCAATGGCAGCAAAGAATGTTTCCGCAATGGAAAAATATTTACATCCAGATGTTGAACTCATCGCACCTCTTGCTGATGCAATAGGGAAAAAAGCCCTTCTAGAATCAATTACTAAAGCGATTTCTATTTTTAACGCGCTTACTATACGAGCAAAATTCAGCTCGGGTGACCAAGCGATGTTAGCGTATGATGTGAATTTCCCAGCACCTATAGGAAATGTATCATCAGCAGTATTGATGACTTTTCATGACAAGTTAATCTTAAAAATTGAACTTTTTTATGATGCTCGTCAAGTAGAAAAGGTATGGAAAAATTAGCTAAACAGAGGAACTATGTTTCTGCTTAATTTGGATTAATTTGCAAGTTTGAGAGTTGTTTTTTAGACTAATAAAAATTTTAAAAAAATGTTGAGGCATTTATGATAAAACACAATAAAGAAAACTATTCCCTTCCTGTTGGTGAAAGCGACTTGGAGCGTATGACAATGCTAGGATCCATATATGATCCTTTTTGCTATGATTTCTTATTTGAAAATGGACTTAAATCGGGGCTGAAAATTGCAGATGTTGGTTGTGGCCCCGGAAATGCTACTTTGTGGTTAGCCGAACAAGTGGGCGTTACAGGAAAAGTTATTGGCATTGACAGAAGTGATGAGCAGTTAGCTATTCTTAACAGAAAGATTTTAGAAAAAGATGTTGCTAATATTTCATCTTACAAAGCAGATATTTATGAAATTAATCAAATTAAAGAGTCTTTTGATCTAGTTTTTTGCAGATTTCTATTTATTCATTTATCATATCCTTTGGCAGCCATAAAAAAATTAAAAAGCCTTTTAAAACCCGGGGGTAGCTTGATAATAGCCGAGCTTGATAATTCAACCTGGTTTTCTTATCCGGAACATGAAGCTTTGCGTAAAGATACAGAACTACTTTGTGCAACAGGAGGCAAAAAAGAAATGGATTTTTGTATTGGGCTAAAATTATATGGTTATTTACGGAAAGAAAACTTCAATTTTATAAACTTAAAAATTGCCCAACCAATACTATTTGGTAATAATCGCAATTACTTGCTTTTAAAAAGCAAAGCATGGGCAAAGAGTTACTTTGACTATGGTTTTGCATCAAAAACAGATTTAAATATTATGACTACACGCTTAAAAGAGTTAATACATAATGATGAGTATTTAATAGGTGGTGCAAAAATGTATCTTGCAAGTGGAAAAAATTAGACATTTGATACTTTTTTACCTGGATTCCAGCCGGACCTCTATGTTTGTTATATCGGATTGCTTAAAATAATTCCTCATGGAGGACAAGTAATGAAACTAAATGGCAAAATTGCTATCGTCACTGGCGGTTCAGGAGGAATTGGCGCCGCTATTGCGCGTGCATATGCAAAAGAAGGAGCAATAGTAATTATCGTCAATAAAAATCATCCCGAAAAAGGAATTGAAGTAGCCAACCAAATTAAACAGGCAGGTGGCTTAGCGCAAGCAATGGTGTGCGATATTACTAAGCCTGATGAGATTAAAAATCTTGTTCAGCAAATTATTCAAGAATATCATCGCATCGATATTCTGGTTAACAACGCTGGGACATTGATCTTTAAAGATTTTGAAGATCACACATTAGATGAGTGGGATTTTACAATGAATGTTAATCTCAAAAGTGCTTTCTTGCTTTCACAAGCAGTCGTTCCATACATGAAAAAACAACACTACGGAAAAATCATTTTTATTTCATCGCTTGCCGCTATACGTGGCGTTGGTGGTGCTGTTGCCTATTCAGCAAGTAAAG
>Ga0155582_103_pt1 | contig 10275 bp, 12 predicted proteins | sample RifCSPhighO2_12_FD_107239 | JGI IMG/M metagenome (GOLD analysis project Ga0155582, IMG submission 107239) | Gammaproteobacteria bacterium RIFCSPHIGHO2_12_FULL_37_14
TTTCCGACTCAGTGCGTCGGATTTTGTAACCTTTTGATAGGTAATGTAAAATTTTCTTGCTTGTTCGAGGGTGTCGACACCAAAGCCTTTCTTATATTGCTTTTGCAGCCGCTCAGAGAGGTTTTTTAGCACGGCTTTTCCATATTCAGAACGCTCTTTGCCATACTGCTCTTCCTGCACAATTTCTTGTCCAATTAACCAGTACGCCTTAACCATCTCAGTATCAATAGTGCGTTGTACACGTTGCCTTGCCTGGTCAATGTGTCCGCTAACTCGGTGACACAAGCCCTTAAAAAATAGATTTACACTTAAAGTTCTAGAAGTTAACCCTGAACAATTTGTAGGTTTAAATGATTGTGAAAATAAAGGCTCATGTGCTTGTGTTCAAAATCAGTCTTGCATGTCAGGGTATGTGATGGCCCTCGTAAAAATGAAAAATGACGACAAAGAAAAAAAACATTATATAAAAATTTCGAAGGAAAAAGGTGTAATTTTTAATGGGCCACTTATTGGAGTCAGTGAGTATTTATATTATGGCAATATAGCTATGCTGTGGTTATCCCCACAGCTAGATTATTCCTTAGCTCTTTTTAATAATGCTACACTTAATGGAATTAACAGTTATACAGAAAATGGACATTGCGAGATATTTGAATGAATATTCCTTTAATTAAAGCATGCCCTTGAAAAGGGTTTTTTTCCGGATCAAGATAATATCTTGAAGCAATCTCCTCTTCTATAAAAACCCAGAATTGACAGTACCTGATAGCTTTAACTTCTTCATATTAAGCCGAGATATAAAAGTCTCATCATGTGTAGAACAAAGGATGACTTTACTCATTCTAGAACGGTTCAAATAGTCGATTAGCACAGATTTTGCTGCGTCATCGATCGCATTTGTAGGTTCATCCATTAGAAGCACAGCAGGATCTCCTATTAAAGCGGCAACAATATGGAATTTTTTTTGTGTTCCTAATGAAAGGTCTGAGAAAGGTTTAGAATAATGGGGACCGAGGTTAAAGTCAGACAATAATTTTTCTGCCAAAGAGCGGTCTTTAATTTTCCGTACTTTGGAAACAAGTGAAATAAACTCACGCCCAGTCATAAAGGGAAATATCATAGATTTATCTGGCACAAATGCCATCAATTTTTTCGCAGTGACAGGTTTCAACTGTAAGTCAGCCTTACCAACTATGATACGACCTGAGTCAAAAGTATCTGAACCAGAAATTAATGATAACAGTGTTGATTTACCCACACCATTGGGCCCAGTCAAAGCATAACAACCTGGTAAAAATGAATGCGAAAAATCATTAAAAACCTGTTTCCCGCCGAAAGATTTGCAAATACTATCCAAAACAAGTAACGCTGAATGATCTGTCATTTTATATATAGCCTTTATCAACGCACATAATAAGTAAAACAATCCAAGCTACTGATATAATAAGGGAAATAAAAGTACCCTGCTTTTCATACCGGGTACGTACAAAATACAGCAAAAACTGAAGAGGAACCTGCGCCATTAGTGCTTTCATACATTGCAAAATTGAAAGATTAGCAAGCGACCTCAGTACATATAAAAATAGAATACTCACACTAAAGGAAGATACAGAACCCATTACATATTCTCTTATATTCCAATAAAGCTCATTGTAGGGCAAAGTTTTTAGATAAGGTCGTATGTCTCTTCTAGCCTCATGCAAAAGCGTATATAAAGCGCTTCCTACAAAGGTATTCAATGTCATAAAACACTGTAAACCACCCCAGTAATGCATACTCAGAGCTGAATACTTCAACAGAATACACCCTAATGCAGCTATTAATAGTAGAAAGAATAATCGTACTAAAACAGGAAAAGTATAATGCCTAATTAAGACCGCACCCTCAAAAGGCAAATTCAGCGAGAGCAGAATATATTTTGACTGTAGCTTACGGAAACTATTTATGGATAGGAATTCGAAATAATGTTTTGGCAATAGACAGATAAAAAGCATACTACAAGACATCACCATGAGAACAAAAGAAAGCCATGAAGAATTGGCTATCGAGCTTAAAATAAAAAACAAGTTAGAAAAAAATATCCCAATGAACCTCGGGAACTTTTGATACAAAAATATCATTTGGGAAATAACTATCCCAGATATGAGAATTAAAAATCTTGTAAACTCGGCTTCACTTTTAATTCCAAAAAATACCAAAACAAAAGGCACCCACAAAATCAGATTCGCAACCTGAAGCAACAGTAAATCCATTTGTAAGATATAAGAAGATTTTATTGGCAAGGTGCAAAAATAACTACGAATAAATGATGCACTCAGAATCGCTTGTTTCTGGATAGCTGCCCAAGAGATGAAAAGGGCCTGTATTCCTAACAAAGAAATAAAACTAAGCTCCAGAGAAGTGCTATGCGCAACCAATTGCCTAATTGGCAATAAGGTTAGCCAGGACAGGGCATGAAAACTAGGAACTAGTAAAGCTATTATAATAATCAAACCATGTTTATACCTTATCAACTTATTAAGCATCTCGTTTCTATACCAACGAAGCCTGTATACAAGCGAAAAAGTAAGAAAATTATTAAACATATTCCACTCTATTAAAATTATGATCTGCTTTAGCTGTGTTATGCATTGTTAATCGATGATCTGCTTGCTGCTGAGATTGATTCATAAAATAAGTTTTAGTTAAAAGGTCTTTAAAGACAGCTGTTTCCGTGATACTTCCTTTGTTAAATACGAATATCCTGTCAGTATCTTCGAACGCCGCCAACCTGTGTGAAACTATGATAGAAGTGCGGTTACTGAATAAGTTTCTTAAGTTTTTTAGGACAATTTTTTCAGTATTTGTATCTAGTGATGAAGTGGCTTCATCGAGAATGTAAATTAGAGAATCTTTTAAAATTGCTCTAGCAATTATAATCCTCTGTCGCTGCCCTCCTGAAAGCTGCACTCCATCAGCACCTATCTTTGTATCATATCCTTGTTCAAGTTCCATGATAAATTCATGACAGGCAGCAAGTTTTGCAGCCTCCTTTACTTCTTTATCCGACGCATTGAGTCGTCCATACCGAATATTGTCCATTATAGTTCTACTGAACAATATTGAATCCTGAGGGATATAAGCAATTTGCTTTCTGAGACTATCTGCAGAAAATTTACCAATATTTTGATTGTCAATAGATATTACACCCGTGAAAGAATTATGAATTCCTGCGATTAAGCTGACAAATGTTGATTTTCCGGAACCAGACTCGCCGATTATTCCTATTTTTTCGCCCAGTTGAATGTCTATGTTCAGGTTTTTTAAAATATTAATTTCTTTATGCTTGAAATCTACATTTTTAAATCTAATTGAGCCTTTTGTGATTTTTATATCATTTAGATTTATATTTTCAATTTTACTATCATCAAATATAGACATTGACGAAGACAAAATTGCATATTCTTTTGTAAAAATAGTCATCTGGAAAGATAAATACCATACAAAACCAATCATATTAAAAGAAAGCATTGAAATCAGCGCAAAATCACCGGGTGTAACAAAATGATGAATCAAACCATAGAGCAGCATAAACATGACAATCATTATAAAAATTCCCGTGTTTATACTTTGAAAAACTTTCATTTTCTCATAATGAAAGGCTGCTTTTTTATACAAAGCAAGCTTAGATTGCATGAATGGAATAAAATATTCCTGCTCATGATTTTCTCTGTTAAACAATTTAACATTAAAAATATTTAGGATCGTATCAGTTATTTTACCTGATAGTTTAGATTGAGATGCAGCATGTAACCGTGACAAATGTGCACCTGATTTAATATGTATAATTGTTAGCAAGACGTGTGTGGGAAACCAAAATAAAATTGCAAAGGATAAAATTATAGAAATGCCCAATGATAAAATAAGTGCAAAAAACATGGTTGATACCACAGGTATAAAATTAAAAATAAATATTTGAACAAGCCTCTCACTGCTTGAAGAAACATCCATGATTTTACTAGTAAGTTCGCCTATGGATCGTTGTGTAAAGTAAGAATATCTGTAATTACAGACATTCTTATAAACATCGGATAGAATTGAATTTCTAAATTTTGACAATGCTTTGACCTGTATATACCCCTGCATTCTAATCATTACCTCAGTCATAATCCATGCTAATGCTAGTCCTATAAGAAGTATCATGATTTTCATAGCACTTGAAGAAGTAAACACCGAAACAGAATTGACGATGTATTTCAGTATCAGGGGAAATAAGATCTGGTTAACTGACCAAATTATTGCTGTCATCATTAAAATACTGAAAAATATTTTTTGCTTTTTTATATACTTTAGTATGAACCAAAGAGGAAGAAACCTGCATGAATCTCCTAACTTATTTGTAGCATTCATACTGCTAAATCCATTAACTCTGAATTAAGTCGACATTTAGAAAACCACATCCGATATAAAATTCTGTCGTCAGAAATTAAAAATTTAGTCCTTCCATGCAAAACCCTACAATTGTCTAAAATCAAAAGATGATTCTTAGCCAATTTAAACCGAATCTGATTCAGAGGATCATGCACATATTTAGTAATAACTGAATACATTTCAAATATTGTTTTATTACAAGTTAGCTCACGTAAGATAGGAGAATATGAGATGCCAGTACGCCCATCTGGTAAGAGCATCAAGATATTTTTTGACTCACAACCGCTTACGTTCCTAACTTGAATCGCTTCTTTATCGAATAGGTATTGCATTTTATTACCAAAGTCATTTTCTAGGATTTTAATCAACTTAGCAGAATCAACAAGTGTGGTAATCCCACCATATGTGGATGAAGTTTTACAATACAAAGAGATATATCTTGGAAGTAGTGAGGTATGCCCCTCATCTGTATGTATGGGTTGAGTTAAATTTGAATTAACAAAAAATTTACCATCCTTTTCAGCCATTACAGTAGAATAAAAACCTTTGTCATGACCACGATCTTCCATCGAAAGTCCCAAAAATTTATTTTGCCACGTGGTTATGTTATGAATATCAGTATTAGCCTCAATCGAGACAAGCACAAATCCTCTATTGTTTAATATATCAAATATTTTTTTATTAAGTGAATGGTTTAACACTGGAGACCATTCAAAATCTGGCTGCATGTCTTGAGAAAATAAAGCATTGCAATAAGCATTTTCCTGAATCGAAAAATATAACTCTTGAAAATAGCTATCACCAACAGTTACCTTTTCCATCAATGAGACTCGGCATAATATTTGTCAGAAACAGATATTAAACTAGCGTTAGCCTTACTCAAAATCATCTTGCTTTGTTCCGTAAATTTATCTAAATGATCATTCAGCATCTGACTTGCCTTCGTGCATCTTGCAATAAGCCTTTTTGTAGAACCATGATAATTACCTTCAAAATCTAGAATATTCATGTGCAACCTATAAATTAGGATTTCTATACCCACAAGATAAGAATGAAAAATGATATAAAGTGGAAATTGATTCCCACCAGCTTTGTGAATGAAATCAGAAGATACTAATTCTGTTTTAAGACAATCAGGAAGATGTGAGTTTATTTTATCATCAAGAAACGTCAGCATATGAATTATTTGATGAAATATCAATTCTTGAAAATCAATCTTATTAAACGATAACTTATAATCAATAATGGCAAGACCTAAGGCGTCTTCAGTGGTTCCATTGGTATATTTTTTAAGTCTATTAATAATAATAACTTTAATCACAATATTTGCCATGTCAAACAAGGGGCGATTAATATCCTTTAAGTCATTGTAAACATTTTCGAAATATCCATCATGAATCATAAGGTCAATTTCAGGAGAATTGATGTCAAAGTACACATGCTTTTCCTTGAAATATTTTTGTGAATAATGAGCTGAATTCAAAAAATTGACAAACATTGGAGACATCCAATCAACTTGTCGGCTAAATATAGAATCCGCTGCAAGAAATCGGTTAAAACCTGATTTGAGTGTTTCCGTACACTTACACTCTTTATTAACACCTGAAATTTTTTTTATATTAGATAGGTGATAGTCAGCGCCGAAGAGATAAAACATCATTGCTCTCCTATAAAATTTTCTTAGAAAGCTTTGAAGTCCATTCCTGATAATTAACATCAGGCTTTCTTTCTATTAGAGGGGGGAAATAACGACGCTTAAAATCGAAATACTCATCTCTTTTATTTCCATGTTTTAGATCGTTGTACGTTATAAAATAGTTCCCGCGTGGACCAGCAGAATGATTCATGTCTGATTTATGTAAAAGCCAAGAACTGAATACTAAAATATCTGCTGGATTCATGTGAATACTTTCCCATGAGATTTCAGAGAGTAGTGAGGCTTCTACTGTCCCTTCAACGTGGGGAGTAATCTTCCTTTCAAAAAAATTTCTTGCGACCTTCAGACATCCATTTTTTTCATCAGTTTTATCTATGGGGATCATTACTACAACGAGCTCGTCTTTAATGAATCGAGTAAATGCAGGCGCGTCTTGGTGCGCATTGAAACCGCCACCTCCTGGCATCTTGAAGTTTATTTTTTCCTTAAATAGTGATGGGGTAATACCAGCTACAAGTTTTACAGCTTCAGAAATTGCTCCATTTGTTAAAAGCGCATCAACAGAAGAAAAAGTATCTGAAAACTGTTCAACCCTATTTAATATTTGGCTTCCATCAAACCCTGAGGCCTCATAATATTTCATTATTTTGCCGGGTTTGTCTGGCAAAGATTCTAATTCATTCGCACATTCTTCCAGGATGGCCAAAGATTCATTATTTAAATATTTTTTTAAAAGGACATATCCTTTCGTTCTAAACTGATCCTGTAATTTTTGCGTTTCTTTCATACTTCTGTTCCATGTTGGCTAATAACTTGATTTACGATTCCCGTTTGATAAGAATCATTTTTGTAATTTGATAGATAAATACTCTCTGACGGGTATTTAAGTGAATACGATTTAATCCAATGAAGCGATCGTGTAATGCAGATAATTGTAATATTCAGACGTTTGGCTAGTTTATAAAGCCATATGTCAGTCATATTTTTTCTTCCAAAATCATGCATATTTAATTTGTACATAGAGGAGTGATAAGCAAGTGTTCCTGTACCTGGAACATCCACTTTAATGTCCTCTTTAAGCTCTCTTGAAAAATGAACACCTTTCTTTTCAAGGTAATATGATTTTATTGGTATCTTTGGTAAAAGATTTCCATGAACGCATATAAACGCCTGACGATGATACTGATTAATTTTATCAATCATTTTTTCAACATAATTTGTGGGATAAATTAAGTCATCATCAACCGTGAAAAGATAACCCTCAGCCCCTTGAAGCCCATAAAATTTACCTGTATCACCTAGATTAGCGCCTTCAAGTAAGCTAATCTTTTTATGAAAGAGAAAATCGGGGACTACTTTCCATTCATTTAAATAAACAATTAACTCATCCACCTGATTAATTAAAGACTCGACTGCATTCTGCAAGCTTTCTAATCGAGAAGGTATTGCTGCCATGGAAGCTATAATTTTTTCTGCTGTCATATACTACTAACCTGATAATATTCTTCATATGCTCTGGGTTCAGAATTTAAATTCCATGTCCAACAATTATTTTCAAGATAAATATTTTTTACTTTATTATAAAAATTGATCTCCATTTTATTTTTTATAGTTTGATGACTCCTTAGATCATCCTCTTTCATATATTTAGTCGGACAGTATATATTGCAATTACTAAGCCCATTAAAAACTTTTATAACACATTGATGAACCAGAATATGATCATCATGTCCATATTCACCAACCGAATTATGCGTATAAATTTCTGAAATCTGAAAGCTATTTTTTAGCTGAAAAAGCATTTCAGTAAGTTGTTCAGCTGTTTTTGTATATTCAGAAACTTTTGTTTTATTTTTCCAAAATCCAGACTCAGGAATATTCAACATACAAATCTTGTCTTTCAATGGATGTTGTAAAATAGCATTTAGTCTGTTTCGTCCGACCCTAATTCTGTCATGCCTTTCACAGAAGGTGATTAATATAAGGTTAAAATATAGTGGATCAAACCATATAATTTCATCATCGGGATGTGCCACGATTAAAACTTTCACTAGAGTCTCTTTCTAATCTTATTTTTATAAACGCCATTTTTTTTCATGATTTGCTTGGCAATATTTACCTCATCAATAAGATCATCCAGTTTATTTAAATTTGAATCTCTTTCAATAATCACGCTATTGAAAGGAACCCGTCTACAGACTTCATCAAAAAGATCCCAGACCTCGATTGAAACCGAATTTGCATGCGTATCAACAAGCATTCCATGCTTAAATGAGCCACCCGCTATATGGATTTCAACTACCCTATCTACTGGTATTTTGCTAATAAATTCTATGGGATCATAGTTGTGATTTTTCGAGTTAATATAAAGATTATTTATATCAAGTAACATTCCACAGTCCGCATGCTCCAAAATCTCTGATATGAAATTTTCTTCCTTCATAGATTGGCCGGGGATTGGATAGTAATATGTGATATTTTCAAGTAAAAATGGTTTATCTGTTAGAGAAGCAATCTCTGTAGCTTTTTTTGAGATCTTGACTACATTTTCCTCTGAAAACTTAACTGGCATCAGATGACCCACCTCAAAATTATTTTCGTGTGTCAATGAAATATGATCACTGAACCATTCAAAACTAGTATCAGAAAGCACAGACTTAAGCTTCTGAAGATACTCGCTTTTAATAGGAGAGGCAGAGCCAATTGATAAATCAAGACCGTGTAAAACTAGTGGAATATTTTTTAGAATCTGATTCAAGGTTTCATCTTTTTCTTCAATGAAAAATTTTTCAGTGAACACTTCAATGAAGTCAAATTGATCGATATTTTTTAGCATATCAGCTGAAAAATGATGCTGAAAATTCAAACCCACTCCAGGATTACAGCTTGGTTTTTTAAACATACTTCCTCCCAACAAACCGAATTGTACATAAACCACACTCTATAAACTGCTTGACCATGGATTTTGAAATTTCTATATCTGCACCTAATTCTTTGTTTAGCATTTGATATGAATGCTCTAATGTATCGCAGCGCATCAATATTTTTATGAATTCAACAGTTGGTGGTGAAACCTTTAGTGTTACGACACCTCCTTTCCTCCAGTTTTTATGGAATATTAATATCTCTTCATCTGTAGAAGCAGATATGCCAACGTTAGGTACGTTGTTTATAATCGCCTTAACCATCAAAGAAGTGCCTGCTGGAAATTTCTTAATTTGGATTGAAGGGTGGATTAGTGCACTTAGCTGACAATCCTTAGTATTGATTACTGTTTCTAAATCATAAACCAATGATTCATAAGACTTATGATCATTCATAAGCTGTTGAAGGACTATATTTCTAGTCAAATCATAGTCGAGGATAACTTTTTCTCTTTCATCTGTGTTTTCATTGGCAATTATATATTTGCAGAAAAGGATAGATTCAGAGATTGGATTTTTATCAACATATTCATCAAGACCTGTTTTTTCCAAATAATTTTCAAAATATCTCTTAAGCAATTCATAAGAAAATATTTTTCTTCCAACTTGCATGGCTTCTACAATGTTATCTAATCTTTTTTTTGCAAGAAGTTGTGATGACGCTAAAAATTTCTCCCCATGATTTTTAAAAAAATCTACTAATTCTATTTTTTGATTTTTTTCTATGCCTAAGATATTCAGGAATTCATCTGCATTGCTTATAACTTCACGTACATATCGAGGATTTGTTACTAACTTTGCAAGCAATAGTTGGGTTGGATCTTGTAATCCGTCATTTAAACTACTCATATACTAAACCGATCAAATATTCGTTTATATACCCATCAGCTGTATTTATTGATGCTTTTTTTATGCCTTCTATCTCAAATCCAAATTTCTTTGCCAGATTGAGACTTTTCTTATTTGTTTCCATTATATACGCCTCTACTCTTTTAACATTTACACTTCGAGCATGAACTAAAAGCTGCTCTAAAAGCCTCCTTCCCAAACCAAGCTGATATTTTTTTAGTACACCCATGCTAATGGTCATCATATGAGATCTTTTTCTACTATTTGATAATTCTCCGCATATAAAACCGATCAACTCATTAGAACCAGATTCAGCTACAAGTATTACTGCTTTCTCATGCGATAAAATTTTACTTATAAATTCGGAATATTTATTTAGACTGTCGTCTCTTTCATTTTTCTCGAAATACAAAAAATTACTTTCGCCATCTAAAC
>Ga0155582_189_pt3 | contig 9954 bp, 10 predicted proteins | sample RifCSPhighO2_12_FD_107239 | JGI IMG/M metagenome (GOLD analysis project Ga0155582, IMG submission 107239) | Gammaproteobacteria bacterium RIFCSPHIGHO2_12_FULL_37_14
GACCGGATAAGCTAAAATAATTTTTGTATTATTTAATACAGGGAAATAACGATTGACTATGCCGCCCACGGCAGCTGGAAAAAGTGCGAGAATAGCAATAAAAATAGTAGTAATGAAAATAGCAATGGGTGTAGGGACACCACCAAATGTATGGATGCTATGAAATACCCAATATACCCCCGTACCAAAAAATCCAAAACCAAAAATAAAACCTTGCCAAAATGCACGAGTCGGTGAAGATTGAAGCCATAAAAAAAATAATCCTACTGGCGCAAGAATGGCAAAAGGGAAAATTTCATATGGCGCAAAAGCCAATGTTAACATTGCGCCTAGCAGTAAAGGTGCAATGACATCATAAAGTAGTCTTGGGACTTGGATTTTCATAGACTGGTTTGCTATCTTTCTAAATTGATAAGACCTGTTTCTCAAGGTAAAAAGTTTACTATTTTTTTCTTGAGTTGTAAGCTTAATTTTGCTAAGGTAGCGAGCTAATCATCAAACCGGTATTACTGTATATCTAAATCCAACAAAAACAATCCTATCCATTCGCAAATCTGAAAGAGGAATCTTATGATAGCGTATAAATCTTTAACCACCTTGTTGTGTTTAATGGGTGTTATTGCGGTGCCAGCTTTTGCTAACGAATCAACCAATAGTCAGCTAAATAGCAAGCAGATTGAGAAAATTTCATCACAAACCAATGCGCTTCAACTAGAGATCAAGAACCTACAAAAAGAAATAAAATCGATCAAACAACAGCAGAATAGTCAGCCAAAATCTATTATTCATACGCATCGCAAATTAGATTCTTCTGCTGCGGCTGCTTCCAATACAGATTCATCAGCTACGCCTTTAAGTCAGCAAGATATGTCAAAATTTGTTAGCGAAGAAAGACAATATTTGCCATTTGACCTAGATGTTCCAGGACAAGCATTTGTCTCCACGGGTCCATATGTTGGCGTCCCCATTCAATATGCAGGTCATGATCTTGTTATCAATAGCCCAAGTGTGAATACCGATTTACAGTTGTTACTGATTCGAAAATCAATACGTGAACAATTGATGGCAATGGGCGGGTTAATTCCTCAAGAACCCTATCATTCGCATCTATTATTCAGTGGTGTGATAGAGACGCAAGCGAATTATACAAATATTGGAGGAAAGCCCAGTACCTCAAATATTGATGTCACGAATGCTAGTTTAGATGCCTTTATGTTGGGGCCGAGTAATTGGATATTAGGTTTCATGGAATTTTCCTATGACAATGCTCGCCCATCGGGTAATTTTTATACGGTTTCAAATTCGCGATTGTATGTTAATAAAGCATTTGTCACCTTGGGTAATCTTCATGATTCACCCTATTATGGAACATTTGGTAAATATTATGTGCCCTACGGTGCCTATTCTTCACTGATGATAACAGATGTGATGACTAAAGTTATGATGAGAACGAAAGCGAATGCGCTTACCTTGGGGGTGAAAGAACCAGGAGATAATGCACTTTTTGGTTCTCTCTATATATTTAGAGGGGATAGCCATGCTGCTTCTGTGAGCAAGATAAACAATGGCGGCGTTAACATTGCTTATAATTATAGAATTGGTCGCTCCCACGGTAACTTTGGTGCGGGTATGATTGGTAACATTGCAGATTCAGCTGGTTTCCAACTGAGTAATGGTTTTTCAAAGTACGAACAAATTTCGCATCGCGTTCCGGGATATAATATCCGTGGTGTTTTTTCACTGGGCGAACATATCGATTTTATTGGTGAATATGTTAGCGCTTCAACTGCATTTAATCCAAATGATATGAGTTTTAATGGGCGTGGTGCAAAGCCATGGGCGCTTGATACAGAATTAGCTTATACCTTTACGATATTTGATAACAAACCATCAACCATCGCCGTTGGATATCAAAAAACTAATCAAGCTTTATCGCTAGGCCTACCATTAAATCGCTATTCTTTGGTGCTCAATACGTCTTTATTGAGGAATACCTTGGAAAGTATCGAGTTGCGTCGCGATCTAAATTATGCAGCAAGTGATACCGGTAATGGGCCAACTGGCGCTGCAACAACAACAGGCCAATGCACCTCAGTGACCTGTTCTGCAACAGGTAAATATGATAATGCGGTCACAGCACAATTTGATTACTTTTTCTAATAAACCACAGGAAACGACATGGTATGCTTGGTTAATCTGTTTTGTTGGGATACTCGCACAAATCACGAATCAAACACTGGGGACAACGTGGTTTACGAGCGATGCAAATATAACGTCCATGTAGCACTAGCCAATGATGAGCATCGTGTCGATAGGATGCTGGAATGTTTTTCATTAATTGTTGCTCAATGACTAAAGGCGTGTTTCCTTTTGCTAAACCAACACGGTTAGCCACTCGGAAAATATGAGTGTCCACAGCAATGGTGGTTTCACCAAAGCAAGTGTTCAATATAACATTGGCAGTTTTTCGGCCAACGCCTGGTAACGATTCTAATGCGGCGCGTTCTCTCGGTACTCTCGAATGAAATTGATCAACTAGTAATCGACAGGTGCCAATAATATTTTTTGCTTTAGTCGTGTAAAGCCCGATGGTTTTAATATATTCTTTTAATCTCTTTTCGCCGAGTGCTAGTATTTTTTCTGGTGTAGGAGCGATTTCGAATAATTTTTCAGTAGCTTTATTGACCGATTTGTCAGTTGCCTGAGCAGACAAGATAACAGCAATTAGTAATTCAAATGAACTATGAAAGGCTAGCTCGGTAGTGGGATGTGGATTTACTTTGCGAAACCGCTTAAATATGTCGCGTATCGTATCTTGATTCATAAATAGATTTATAGCGGAAACTGATCTAGTCCGCCCTTAAATAGTTTCATCTCATTTCAGTTAATTGCGTTTTCCGCTATAACTACTAGTTTCATTGAAAGCATCATACTATAATTCCGTTGATAGTTCCTAGCGGTGGTAGAAACGAATCCTGTTATGATGAGCGGATGTAAATAAACACTAGAAATCCCGCCCGATCATAGGATGATTCTATAATTATTAATTGAGAGGTGATATGTCATTGCATCCCTATATCAGTGTTGTGATTCCTGTACACAATGAACAAGAAGTACTCGAGCAACTGTATGTTCGCTTAACTAAAGCAATGGATGCTATAGCCAAACCATATGAAATTATTTTGACCAATGATGGTAGCACAGATCATTCTACGAAAATCTTGAGAGAGCTTTATGATCGTCGACCTAATCACATTCGTATCATTGAGTTTAATGGTAACTTTGGTCAGCATATGGCAATTATGGCAGGATTTGAGCGTGTGCGCGGTGAAATCGTCATTACGATGGATGCAGATTTACAAAATCCACCGGAAGAAATTGCTAAATTAGTTTCAGCAATGGAAGCAGGACATGATGTTGTCAATACTTATCGAGAAAACCGACAAGATTCCTGGTGGCGATTGCAAGTATCAAAGTGGCATAACCAAATTCGAGCTTGGATGATGCCAAAGCTGATTATGAAAGATGAAGGATGTATGCTGCGAGCATATCATCGTCGTATTGTCGATTTGATGGTGGCGACGGGTGAAAGCACTACTTTTATACCTGCTTTAGCATTGACCTATGCTGCGAATCCAGTAGAAGTTGGCATTGCTCATTCAGAGCGCGTTGCAGGAACGTCTAGCTATAATTTTTATAAATTGATTCGATATAATTTTGATTTAATTGCTGGATTTTCAGTTTTTCCTTTGCAATTATTTACCATGTTAGGTGTGTTAATTTCATTTTGTAGTTTTATTTTCGTCATTTTTTTATTACTCAGACGTTTAATTATTGGACCTGAAGTAGAGGGAGTTTTTACTTTATTCGCAATTATGTTTTTCTTGATTGGTATTGTCTTGCTGGGTCTTGGTGTGGTCGGAGAATATATAGGTAGAATTTATCAAGAAGTTAGAAAGCGGCCACGTTTTGTTATCAGTGATGTATTAGAAATGCCAATTGAAATTCAAACAAACAAGGATGTTTATGAAGTTCATTCAACGCAAACAGTATCCTAACATATTATTAGCAGGTGTGGATGAAGCTGGTCGTGGACCACTCGCCGGGCCTGTTGTTGCTGCTGCAGTTATTCTTGATCCCGCGCATTGCATTCATGGTCTTAAAGATTCTAAGAAATTGACTGCTTTGCAACGTCGTAGCCTATTCAGCAAAATTCGAAAGCATGCATTAGCTTGGTCTGTAGCAAGTGCTAGTGTGATAGAAATTGATAATATTAATATTCTTCAAGCTACTTTTCTTGCTATGCAGCGAGCCGTTGCCAAATTAAAAATTTCACCCCAGCTTATTTTAGTGGATGGTAATCAATCCCCAAAATTTTCTTGCGAGAGTAAGGCGATTATTAAAGGAGATGATTTAGTATCCGCTATTAGTGCGGCATCGATTGTTGCGAAAGTAGTGAGAGATCGTTTGATGTCAATGTTAGATAAGCGCTATCCATTATATGGGTTCGCGCAACATAAAGGGTATACAACAGGGAAACATATTGAAGCATTACGTATACATGGGCCTTGTCGGATACATCGAAAACATTTCGCACCCGTCAAAGAGAGCGCTGATTTTAGGCAGCAGCAATAGGTGTCGCTAACGGTCGATGAGAAATATCGGCTCCGCCATAAACAATAGTAAGATCATTTTTACCATGTGTAGGGTGGATAAATTGCTGAGCTTGCCACGCGGATCCAAATGATTTATCAGAGAGATTTTTTGAAATAGGAGATTCACCAAAGCTTGATGTGGCGAGTAGAATAGTGCTGATTAACAGTAGTAACTGTTTCATTTTTTCCTCCCAATAGTACAATTCAGTACCGAATATGATTATTATACAAAAAGTTAAAGTGAACAACCAAGAGGAATATTAACATTTATAACTTAAAGCAGCCTGAGATTTAACGAAAAAACAAGACGATTTTTTGTAAGCCTATGTTTATTAAAAGGATTTTTATGAAAATGCTACCACCCCAATTGGCTTTACAATTGTATAATGGGCAAATTTCAGTGCGTATCAAATGGCAATTATTTATTCTTTATCATCATTTAGCACAATTAGAAGAATTAGAAAAAGAGTGGCAGCTAACCGATTATTATCGCTCGTTCAGTAAGGACAACATTGACACTTTAATGAGCTATGGCGCTTTGCGCTATGGTGATTTTCATGCAAAAGAAATTCATTATGCCGTGATGACGATGGATAAGTCGGACAGTGAATCGAAAGAAAAAACTTTAGTGAAGTTGAGTAAATGGAATAATGATTTAATGACTCAGATGGAAAAAACTGAGGACGAGATACGCGATTGTAATAAAATAATTACCTCTAATGATTTAATGCAAAAAATTCATGATGGAAAAAAATTATTAATAAATCATTATATACAACAGCTGCATAAAGAACGAATTGCATTAGATATAAATAATTATATAAATCAACCATCAAAACTAGCAATCAAGAATGCCGAAATTTTTTTTGTGAAACGAGCGCTTGCACGATATTTCCAAGATTATCTTCCATATGAAGAAAAAAAAATAATTCATGAGCTGCTGATTGATGTCGGTATCCTTCTTAAAAAGACAGATGACGAGCATCTTGTTAAGAAGTATGCTGATCCTCACGGCTTCGAACAAAAAAAAGAATGGTATAAGCAGAGCTACTATTATTCTATTTATGAATTACGAAAATCTTCTTCTGAAGAAAGTTCATACGCGAAAACATATCTTAAATATATTGAAAAATGGTCAGTCGAGAATAAGAATGATGATTCTATCGAAGCTGATGAGCCTTTAATTAATAAAAAAGAACGATTGCGAAAAAAGGAAAATCAAGAACGAGAGATGCAAATAAAAAAACTTCTAAATGATCAAAAAAATCGTAAGGAATCATCGAGAATATATGAAGATTTACAAGATCCTGTCGGTTATTTGAAATTAGCAAAAAATTTAGAGGAGTTATTGGTAATCGATCCTGATGAATTGAGTCAGTTTGATGAACTCACGGAAAATTTTTCGATAAACTATCGGAATACTTTTAAAGTTCCCGATAATCATAGACAAGATGCCGTAAAGAAAGCTAAAAAATATTCAAAAAAATATTTATATGAATTAATTAATAGAAGTAAAAAAGTTGATGCATTACTCAATCAAGAAAATATGCATCTTTTTACTGAAGATCAACCTTTAGTGGATTTAATCGAGTTTACACGACATATTCTACAGCAAGTCGCGCTACAGGATGTCGCCAATGAAATTGAACAGCCATTGCTAGTGAAAGAAAGGATGCAGGAAAGAGCGGTACAGGATGTCGCCAATGAAATTGAACAGCCATTGCTAGTGAAAGAAAGGATGCAGGAAAGAGCGCTACAGGATGTCGCCAATGAAATTGAACAGCCATTGCTAGTGAAAGAAGGGATGCAGGAAAGTGCGGCACAGGATGTCGCCAATGAAATTGAACAACCATTGCTAGTGAAAGAAAGGAGAAAGCAATCGAATCGTATGTTGCCATTATCTTTAAAAATATTTTTGGCAAGTTTGTTAATTGCTGGCTTAGTCGTATCTGGAATGGTGACAGGAGGACTCATTCCAAGTTTAGGTGTGGTGGTCATGACGAGTTTCGGGGCGATTGGAGTCGCAGTCAATCTAAATATTGCTATTGCGATAGGTATCAGCGCTGTGAGTGCTGTTATTGGTATGGTTGGCGGGTTGATCGGCATGATGGTGGACAAGTGTACAAAAATGAAGTGGCATAAAAATATATCCCAATCAATCATTCCAATCGAAATGAATATCGCGCGTAAGCCACTACCCCATGATATGATCACTCACAGAGATCTCAATAGCATTCAGTATAGCAAGCCATTTGTCTATAAAAGAGGATATAGCCTTGGTTCGTTTTCATTTTTAAACCATCGAAAAATTGATACTATAGTGAATATCGAAGCGAGTACCAATAGCAATAGACTTACATTTTAGAGAAGCTACGATCCAAAAGAAGACATCATGCCGACTAAATTAATTCTCCAACCTATCCATAATAGTTCAGCAGATATTTTGCAATGCTTTGCTGGTGGTAAACCATTATCGAGTGCCCAAATTCAATTTCTTGATTGGCATCAGAAACAATTAAGCAGCGCCGAATTTGATCCAGTATTGAAATATTACCTCGAGTATTATAAAAAACATCAAAAAACATTCCAAACAACTTTTTTGTTACCACATGAAGAAATTAATTTTGAAAATATTCAATTATTGAAAAAACGCATCAAATTATTTATTCTAAAAAATAAAAATCGTATAGTGATTGAATTAACACAAAAGCAGTATCTTGATTTTCGGAAATACAACATACACGAATTGATTTTTTGGCACGGCAATCAAATGTTAACTGGCGCGCCAAATATTCCTGGAGGTATTCCACCAGTTATTTTTTTTCAATGGGGAAATTTATTTGGAATTGTAAAATATCTTATTTTAGCAGATGAAAAGAGTTTAAAATCCAATATTCTGATCTATTTTGAAGATTTAGCGGATCGCGATGTTAACCAATGTGTTGCGGATTACTATCACAAGCTTGAAATGGAATTATCTCAACAGCATGAAATAATATCTGACTATAAAATAGATTCGCCAACAGCAGAGCAGTTTTTAATTAAGCCTCCTCGCATGAAAATTTGAACGGGGATAGATAAGTAGTATGAAATTAGTTGGCTCGAAGAGCATACAAGATAGATTAACGACTATGACTTTTTTGAATGCTTAGCATACTTTTAAAAATTGTATCATCAGTTATTTTATAATAGATAATTTTGGCGGATGATTTTCTTCGCCAATTTTAAATTTGAAAATATTATAATCTACATTATAGTCGAATATGTTTATTTTTTCTTTTATTTTTAAATATCTTGCTAGTAAGCATTCTGGAAATAAAAATGTAGCGGTAATGACTATCTTGAATAGGGTGACTGAGATAAAGATATGCATCAATTGCTGAGCAGGAATTTTCCAAGCCATCATCATTGGATAAGCAATTATGTTATATGCAATTTCACCTCCACAAGTAGATATTATGCTCCTTAACCAATAATGTGAACCACTCATTATAATTTTAAATTTTGAAACTAAGTAATTGTTAATATTCATTCCAACGATTGTTCCAATAATACCTGCTATAAAAATTCTAGGCATTGCTCCTAATATCAAATCAAAAGCGAATTGATTTTTGAAATCGGACGGCGAAGGAAGATGTATGAGCAAAAACGCGAAGCCAGTAAAAATTGCACTACAAATTATAAACCACCACATAAGATTACGTGCAACAGGGTATCCATAAACCTCAGTAGTTACATTACTTAAACAATATGTTAAGGGGGTTGTAAAAATACCTGCTGGAAATATTAGCGGGCCAAAAATAATGATTTTATATACAGTAAGACCGGATAGTATCGTGAGCATCATATATAGCATTACAATACCAATAAGATAATTATAAGTAAAATTATTGACTTTTGACAGACTTGTAGAATCAATTTTTTGAAATTCAAGAATGCCAAATATTTTTCGCATAAATTAATATCCTATTTTGAGTAAGTAAAATTCCATGAGGAGTGTTCATTCGTGCTATTGCTTTATCAAGCGCTTTACGATCTTTAATGATATCAAAATTTCTAATTGTAGGAGTAAATTTAAGCAGTTGTAATAATCCTTCTTCTGTATAATATGTTTGCCAATAGCCATTTTCTATCGAAACAATATTAAATATATCAAAAAATAACTCGAAATAATGGAACAAATAGCTTTTCCTTTGGTAACCAATAAATTGTCCGCGCCAACCTTTACTATCTTTTCCAAATAAGATTTTAAATTCTTTCTTATCTTCACTACCGATATGCTCAATGATAACTATCCCCCCAGGTTTTAAAACCCGAGCTATTTCTTTAATGTTCCATCTAGATAATATACAAGTAACCACATCAAATGTATTACTGGAAAATGGTAGAGTATTACTATCTCCCTGCACCAATCGAATATTATATTTTTTATTATTTTTGATTGTTTCAATTGCAGATTCGATCATATTCTTATTAATATCAAATGCAATAATTTCCTTAAAATGGGATGAAAGCGGCAGAAGTTTTTTTGCATTTCCGCAGCCAATATCTAAAAGCTTATTTCGATGATTTAAACAATATGAAATAATTTTAGCTGTGAGATCCCATGGCCTTGGGGTTTCAGGATTATCATAACCTCTTAATTCGATCGAATTAAATTGAGCATTATACAAGTAATTCATACATTTTTATCTGAATTTTTCAAAACATATATTTTTGATTGACTTTCATTTGTTTTATTAAGGGATAATTTATTTTTTTCTTCCTTTTCTGTTAGCTCATGTTCCTTCATTGATTGAAAATAAATTTTAATCACATCGTTTTTTGAAAATGATTCTAATATGTCATTTGAGCTTAATATTTCATCTGCGGAAAGAAACACGTTGAGATTTGACAAAACATCTCGTATTTCAAATAAAACAGGATTTTGATCAAAAAATATTGATAATATTTTATATTTATCGCTAATTTTTTCATTTGTAAAAAGATTTAAAATCAGATTAGCATCATTTTTCGAAAAGCCATTTAATTGGAACAAGTCATTAATTAATACCTCTGGCTTTTCTGATGCTGTAATCGATTTGCCATTGATTTGATAATGAACATGTAAATTTTTGTTGGCATGATCGCCTTCAATATGAATAATTTTGAATGCATTTTTAGGAAAATTCATTTTAAACATATTTTTAAATTTCCGTAGCATATGTAATATTCTTAATATTGCATTTGAGATTGGATTAAAACGGCAATTATTTTATCATTAGGTTCAAGTTTTATAATATTGTTATTGTGAAAGGGT
>Ga0155582_105_pt1 | contig 9762 bp, 11 predicted proteins | sample RifCSPhighO2_12_FD_107239 | JGI IMG/M metagenome (GOLD analysis project Ga0155582, IMG submission 107239) | Gammaproteobacteria bacterium RIFCSPHIGHO2_12_FULL_37_14
ATCGCATGTTAGCTATTTTCAAAAAACATCATATCCAAGGTGTCTATGGATTAATTAATGGATATCGGGCTGAAAATAATCCAGAAGGCGAAAAAATCTTAAAAGAATGGATAAGGCAGGGTCATTTTCTGGGAAATCATACTTTTTCACATCTGGATTTAACTAAAGTGACTTCTGGTGAGTTTATTAACGATATAGAAAGAAATGAACCCATTTTTCAACGACTACAGCCACATGCAAATTATAAATATTTCCGTTATCCTTATTTAGGAGAGGGTGACACGGAAGAAAAACGTTATGTTATACGCAATTTCTTGTTCTCTAATCATTTCCTGAAGCATTGAGTGATCCTGTCTATAATGTTGATCCCCATGTAGTTAGAAGTAGGGCATATACATTTTTAAATCAAATGAGAATTGCACGGGGATTACCTAATCCGCCTAATGTCATAAAAATTTATGATCAGCTACCAGAAAATCAGTTGAATACTATTTGCAAATAAATATTTTTTTACTAAAGGTGGGGTTCAATAAAGGAGAAATGCACATCAAGTCTAAACTTTTACAAATAATATTTATTTTTTATTATGCTCGATAGCGGCTTGTACTTTTTTTAAAACTTTCACTGTTACCTTGCTCTGGGCCTCCAGTTTGCTAATGTAAGCTTGGGTTACGCACATACGCTTGGCTAGTGTTTCTTGTGTAATGCCGGCGTTAATACGAGCTAGGGCAACAGGATTGTCTACGTAATCTGTTAATTCAAAGGGTACATAATCGTCGCTGCTGTATCTCTTTCTTAAAGCTTCTTCAATTTCTTGACGCAATGTATGGTAGATATTAACGGGTAGTAATACATACTCCGCTTTCCCATCAATGGATTTAATAATTTGTAGGGTCATTTGTAAGCGCCTCCGCGTGGCTTTATTTTTTCTATAGCAATGATTTTTACTTGATCATCTCTATCAAAAATAACGCGCCATTGCCCAACACGTAATCGATAGTATGGCTGCCCCTCTAATGGCTTAATGTCTAAACTAGGATTGTCTGGATTTTCTCCTAAAATTTTAATTTTCTCAGCAATCCGACAAAATCCTTATTTTGTTATTATAGGTTATATTTAGTTATATTGCTATTATTTTTCTGGGCACACTTAATTGTGTTCTTATCTGTATTTAAGTGATATCGTTTGATACCATTGCTGATATAGATTCGTCAGTAGGTCTGCAGTTCGATTCTGCACGTCGGCAGTAAAAAATGGTTAATAATCAATAATCTACAGGTAAGTGCTGAGGCGCATGCTTTGCGGACTGTAACGCTTTTGTAACTTAAAATCAGTTTGTTATCCTGCTATCTAAATCTGACGTGTCGAATATGTGTCGAACTTGCGTTGTGGATTAATGTTTCTTTTAAACAAGAAATCACCTAAAAATTCCTATGAATAACATCACGAAAAACATTCCTGTATTGATCGTTGGTGCCGGTCCAGTCGGATTGAGCATGGCTTTATGTCTTGTTCGTCAAAATATTCCGGCTCTGGTCGTTGAGAAGCATCCAGGACGCACACCACACCCTCGTGCTCGTGGTGTTAGCATGCGAACGATGGAGTTATTCAGACAATGGGGAAACATTGATGAATTGTTGAAGTATGAGTTTCCCAAAGAAGCAATAAGGTTTATTTGGTCAGAGTCTTTGCAAGGCAATGAAGTTACTCGTGTGGAAATGAAAGGCTTAGAGAATTATATGCATGGTCCTATCGGCGCCAGTTTTGTTACACAAGATTGTGTGGAAGAGTATTTGCATCAGACTTTGCAAAGTTATCACGAAGCGGAGATTCAATTTTCAAAGGAAATGATTTCATTTGAAAAGAGTAGCAGTGGTGTAACAGTGAAATTACTCGATCGAAAAAACAATAAAGAAGAGTTAGTACACACTCAATATCTCATTGCTGCTGATGGTGCGCGTAGCTCTATACGTAAGCAACTAGAAATTGAGATGGAAGGACCTGAAAATTTAGCGCGCTCTTGTAGCGTTTATTGCGAATTTGATATATCGAAATGGACTAAGCACAGACCTAGCGTTGGATATTTCTTTACTGACCCTAAGATATTAGGGCGTTCTTTGTTTACTGCTTATGGGGAAAATCGCTGGATAGTTGGATTGAATATTAGGCCAGAAAATACCAAGGAAGATTTCACAGACGAATATTGTCTAAATGAAATAAGACGTGTTCTTAATATGCCTAATCTCGATATTAAAATTATCAATAAAAGCTTTTGGACAATGGCAGCCCAAGTCGCAAAACAATATCGTCATGGCAGGGTTTTCTTAGTGGGTGATGCGGCACATCGTTTACCACCAACAGGTGGATTGGGAATGAATACAGGTGTTGCAGATGCACATAATCTTGCATGGAAATTAGCATTTGTAATTAATCATCAAGCGTCTAATACACTGCTAGATACCTATTATGATGAACGTGCGCCCATTGCTAAACGCAATATTGAATGGAGCACTGAAAATGCAAAACGCTTTTTTGATATATTTAAAGCAATTCGGTCTGGTGATCATGAAACATTAAAAGTAAAATTACATGAACAGGAAAAAAATCTTAATTATGAGGGCTTGGATTTGGGGTTTATTTATCATTCAAAAGCTGTTCAGTCTGAGAATGATCAAGTTATTAGCCTATTGCCGGATAAATACATGCCTACTACATTACCAGGCAGTCGTGCCCCATATGTGAAACTAATTAAAGATGGCAAGGCTATTTCAACGCTTGATTTGTTTGAGAAAGATTATGTCTTATTGGTTGGTTCTGATGGGCGAAAATGGCAAACAGTAGCTAACGAATTAGCATTAACACTGCCACTTAAAAATTACAGAATAGCTCACAATGGCGATTTGATTGATACAGCAAATGTATGGCATAAACTTTATGAAATTACTACTACAGGCGCGGTGCTTATCCGGCCTGATGGCCATGTTGCTTGGCGTAGCAATGAAATGGTTGATAATCCAACTAACAAGCTTATTGAAATTTTTCGTTCTCTAAACTAATAGTATTAATATATGCACATATCGACTAAGCATCACCTTATTTGTATTTAAGGAAAAGCTCTATAATAAGATAATCAATAGGAAATCATAATGGTAAAAATTATTGGTATTAGCGGAATTGGTGGCGCAGGAAAGTCTGTATTAACAAATGCATTGGGCGAAGCTTTAGATGCAACAATGCTATTCTGGGATAATTTTTATGAGATTTCTCAAGATCCAAAAAATTACATAGAGTGGTACAGTACCACTAGAAATTATAGTGAATGGAAATATGATGCTCTTGTGGAAGTTTTAAAGCAGCTAAAATCAGGTAAAAAAGTTATTTGCCCTGCAACAAAAAAAGAATTAATACCTACCGATTATATTGTTTTTGATGCGCCACTTGGACGAAAGCATACTGCAACAGGTCAATATATCGATTGCTTAATTTTTTTAAATACGCCTCTTGATGTTGCGCTTGCAAGAAGAATATTACGCGATTTTCGTGATAAATCGAATTTAAATATAGCCGAAATTTTTGAAGAGTTGGATTTCTATCTTACTGCTTCCAGGCCGCTCTACACAATGGATTATGAAGGAAAAGAGAAATTTGACTATGTGGTTGATGGAGATCAATCAGTAGATGAACTTGTTGCTGCGATAGTACAGAAAATTCAAACTGATGGGAGATAAACATATTCTATTATTTGCCATCTTTTAAAATTCCCTGAGTTTGATCTGCATTCTTAAAATACTTGATAAAAAAAGTTTTTGTGAGTTTTGAGTTAATTTTGTTTTCTCTAACAAATTCCACCATGAATCCACATTTTTTGTAAAATCCTGGCGCGCTAAAAGCGCTTGTTACTAAATTGATATTATTAAATCCTTTTCCTTCAAAGTGGTTTTCAAGTTCTTGTAGCAGTTTGCGACCATATCCTTTTCCGCGATGGGTGTTATGTACCCACATATCATCGATATAAACCTCTGAAAATGCAGTAAAAGCATTTAAAACACCTAATACTTCCCCTGATTCATCTCTTAGTATTAATGCAAATTTTTTGTAATTTACATCTATACCATGACTGATTTCATATGCAACAAGGTCTTGCCTCATTTTTTCTTCTATCTCATCGGAAAGCTCATTTGTAAATTCTATTTTATAATTATTCATGATTCTCTCTAAGGCTCATAATAAGTTGGTGAAAAAACTATATCACGCACGCAAATTGTTTGTGTTTGTTGATACATTCATAATGCTGATTTTGCTAAATCTTCTGCTGGAATAATTTGATTGTCGTTCAAATTGGCCGAAATTAGCATGGTGGAGCCTTGTAGCCTTCTATTACGTATAACTTCCTTGATAGCCATTGTGGTAGCCTTAACATCGCGAGTGCATATCAGATCCAGTAGTTTAATAAAATAATCAAAATTATGAGATAAAAAACTTAGCATGGCTGCAAAAGAAAGGCCGCTACAAATGCCACGTTGATCTGGGCAATATCCTAAATTGATGAGGAGTTGCGTGATGATGTGTTGTAGTTTTTTATGGGCCATGTTTTCTAGCATGGGCGTAAGTCCTGCATATAGTGAATATCAAAACCGGCATAAGATGCGGAGCCATTTTTCTCCCCGGCCTCTTTTCTATCGCATATAACTTACGATAAAATTTCATTGCTTCCGTAGCAAGACCAGGAGCATTACTCAACCTCAACAATTCCGCAAAAGGCCGTCTGGCATGTGCATGATAACCGACGGGAATAATATCTGTCTTATTTTCTGCTCAATTATACACCGAATAGGCATTATTCTGTAGATACCCTCTAAATCCATCAAGAAATTGCCATGCATGATAACTATCCCGCGTCCCCCGATAATCATAAACAATACAGGGCTTTTCGCCTAGCCACCATAGGATCAGTAAGTAAGCAAAATATAGATAAGCTGTCAAAACCGCTTGCAGCTTGTACTTTGATGTTGGCTTTTATATCGTCTATCGATTGTTGATCGCTTCTGTTATAATTTTATCTTGCAAGGCTTAGCTCAGGGATGTTCTATGTGGAAGGAATTTAAAGAATTTGCTATGCGTGGCAATGTTATTGATATGGCTGTCGGCATTATTATTGGCAGTGCATTCGGTAAAATTATTTCTTCTTTAGTTAATGATGTCATTATGCCGCCAATAGGAATGTTGTTGGGTAAGGTAGATTTTTCTAATTTAACCATTACCCTTCTCCAACAGACATCAAACTCTTCTGCTGTGACTATTAAGTATGGAGTTTTTGTTAATTCACTAATTGATTTTATCATTGTTGCATTTGCAATGTTTATTGTCATTAAACAAGTAAATAGGTTTACTAGATCACAGGCTAATACAGAACATATAAAAGATTGCCCTTATTGTTGTTCTAAAATTTCAGTGAATGCATCTCGTTGTCCCGATTGCACATCACAGCTATCGCAATCAAAATGAGTTTTGTAATTGGGCAACTTGAATAATGAGGCGGTAATGTACTATTTGTATACATAACATTAATCATCTGTAGTGAGGTGGGCATGGAAGGCTTACTTGGTTCAATACCTTATTCAACTCCTTTGCTAAAAATATTGGTACTTATTGCACTTGTGGCAATAATTAAGCTCTCTCTTAAGATTTTAAAAATCTCTTTGCCTTATGTAATTAAGAAAAATAAACTTCGATATCATGTTCAAGATGTTTCTGCTTTAATCAGCGGTCTTATTTTTCTTATCGTTGCTGCTGTTTTCTTTACTTCTGAAATTAAAGAATTTGCTATACCATTTAGTGTCATTGGGGCGGGTATTGCTTTCTCATTGCAAGAAGTCATTGCTAGTATCGCAGGAAGAATCATTATTGTGATAACGGGGTTATATCAAGTAGGTGATCGGATTCAAATTGGAGAAATGCAAGGAGACGTGATTAGTATTGGATTTATGCGGACATCGCTGATGGAAATTGGTAGTTGGGTAAAGGCGGATCAATATAGTGGTCGTATTGTTCATGTGACCAATGCAATTGTTTTAAAAGATAATGTAGTCAATTATTCGGGAACATTTCCATTTGTTTGGGATGAAATTGTAGTCCCTGTGCGCTATGGCAGTGACCAGCATACCGCTCGCCAGATACTTATCACTATCACTAATCAAATCGTTGATCAATATACAGAAATGGCAAGTGAAAAGTGGCAGGATCTAAGAAAGCTCTATATGATTGGAACGCCGAGTTTTGATTCAGTCGTTACATTAGTTGCCAATGATAATTGGCTGGAGTTTACTGTTCGTTATTTGGTGCCCTACGAAAACAGGAGAAGCACCAAGGATAAGTTATTTTTAAATATAGTAGATGCGTTTTCAAAAACAGATAGTAATATTGAATTTGCCTCAATGACAGTTGAAATTACTAATTTCCCCAAGCTGGCTGTTGATGTAGATAAATAGAGATGATTTATTGTGGTATCAGTGATCAAATAAAATGAATACGCTTAAACAGAATGTTGTAAATATTTTCGGGGAAAAGGGTAAGCTTTGGGCTTCCAGTTTACCACATATTATCGATGAACTTGCTGCATACTGGAAATTAAGTCATGTTACCCCTGTAGATAACATGACATTTAATTATGTTGCTAAAGCAGTTACAAATACGAATTCGCCAGTTGTTTTAAAAGTTAGCTGCGATGAGAAAAGTATCTCAGATGAAATTAAGGCTTTAAAATATTTTGATGGCAGTGGTTCAATTCAACTTATTGCGCATAACGAGAGATATCATGCCCTGTTATTAAAGCAAGCTATGCCAGGCATAACACTTAAATCATTATATTCATCTCAAGTTGAGTATGTGATGGATAGCTATATTGATACCATGAGAAAACTTCACAATAAATCTTTATCTAATAAAAATAATTACCGACATATTAGCGATTGACAATCTTAAAGATCATATGCCATCTCGCATAGTAAAAAAAGCGATTGCATTAAAAAACGAATTATTAGCTTCCATGACTACCGAGATTTTTTTGCATGGGGATTTGCATCACGATAATATTTTAAAAGATGGTGGTCATTGGTTAGCGATTGATCCTAAAGGAATCGTTGGAGAACCTGAATTTGAAATCGCTGCTTTTGATTTTATGTACATTAATGAACTGTCGAATATGAGTGATGTAAAAAATATATTTGAAGCAAGAGTTAATCTTCTGTCTCAGAAAGCTCACCTCAACCTACAACGAATTAAAGATTGGGTGTTTGTCCGTCTTATCCTAATGGTTGCTTGGCACGTGGAAGATAATGGCGATCCGAGCTGGGCTATCAAATTAGCAGAAGCACTCACGTAAAATATTTTAAAAACCCCCTTGACCTTAACGTTACGGCATACCTTAAGGTGGCAGTGAATCAATAAGAGAGCCAGCTCTACGGTTCTCATCCGGATTTTGTTAAATTTTATGAGAACATTCATTCAAAGCTGCTTCAATTTTTGGCGGAGAGCATGAGGGTATTCGCTGAACGTGAGTTATCATGTTAGACATTTTATTCTCCCCCCACCAAATGAAAACGGCTTACCTCCGGTATAGGTGCGGATGGCTACTTTGCCGCAACAGGGTAGGATCTAACATATTGCATAAAGATCTTCGTTATATTTATATTTTAACCAATTATATGTAAGATACTGTCAATAAATGACAGTTTCACTTGTTAATATTGAATAATATGAAATATAGTCTATAATGTAGAAAGAAACTGTCAAGTAATGACAGTATTGAGGTATTTATTGTGGGGGCTAGACTGCTCGAATCAAAATTACGAAACTACCCGCGTCCATACCTCACAGATGCGGAGCTCGCCTTTCTGCTTGATGGCACGCCTGACAGTCGCTATGGCAAGGTGAAGCGATTGTTGGCTCAAGGGAAGCTATTACATATTCGCAGAGGACTATATTCTTTAACTGATGTGGTGGGTTGTAAAGTTAAGCCGCATCCGTATGAGCTAGCTCAATATGTTTATGGTCCATCATATATTAGCCTGGAGTCGGCGCTTAGTTTTCATAGGCTTATTCCAGAGGGAGTATATACCGTCACTAATGCGACAGGTAAAAGGTCTAAAGAATTCCATTCCTCATTAGGTGTGTTTAGTTATTTACACCTGCCACTTGAGAATTTATTTACAGGTGTCGAACTTGTTAATGAAAATGGACGCCAATTTTTTGTAGCTAAGCCGTGGAAGGCAATTTGTGATTATGTGTTTTGCTATAAAAAGGATTGGAAAGGTCTGGAGCCATTATTGGAGAATTTGCGCATTGATCTCGATAGCTTGCCGATGTTGCGTAATGAAGAAATTCAATTACTCGATGAATATTATCAAAGCGCACGAGTGAGCCGTTTCTTGAAAGGTGTACAGCGTGATCTATATCATGAAAATTCAAAAGTATTGGTACGCGAGGGCTGATTATGAGCGTTGAGATTATCCAGCAGAAATTATTAGCTTACGAGTGTAAAACTGTTCTTGATCAAGAGAATGCACTTAAAGAGATTGCGCAGGAAATTGCATTGATGGCGCTTTCGCGTTCCGGATTTTTTCGGATTGCGGCTTTTCAGGGTGGCACCTGTCTCAGAATTTTATATGGCTTGGAAAGGTTTTCTGAAGATTTAGATTTTGTATTAGATAAGCCAGATAGAAACTTTGAGTGGGATATCTACATTAAAAGCATGCGTGATGAGTTTAGTGTGTATGGATATGCATTAGAAGTCAGGAGCAAGGCTAAAGCAGATAAACCAGTACGAACAGCGTTTTTGAAAGCTGATTCTGAGGGTGGGATCTTAATTCTAAAGGATGCTAGAACAAATCGACCAAAGTTACAAATTAAATTAGAGATTGATACGAATCCACCAGAAGGTTCCAGGCATGAATTGAAATACCTGGATTTTCCACTACCGTACAGTGTTCAAACGCAAGATTTACCGAGTTTGTTTGCGAGTAAGTGTCATTCATTACTTTGTCGTAACCATATTAAGGGAAGGGATTGGTATGACTTTCTATGGTATGTATCAAGAAACACATTGATTAACTTTTCGTTGCTTAGTTCCGCAATCAAACAAGCTGGTCCTTGGGCTGGAAAACATGAAAAAGTTTCGCCGGAATGGTTGATTAAAGAACTGCGAATAAAAATTAATAGCATTGATTGGGATGTGGCGAAAAAAGATGTTTCTAGATTTTTGAGACCAAGAGAGCTATCTACACTTAATTTATGGGCTAAGGATTTTTTTGAATCTAGAGTTGATAAATTATCTGAGCATATTAAAGGTTAAGAAAAAATGAAGTTTATGAATCGTCAACCATGCGATTTCTTACTGTAATTTTTATTCGGAATAGCTACGATAGGTTTTTTAACTACTTATTCACAGCCCTTCGGTAACCTCTATTTTGAGGCAATTCGAAAAAACAAGTAAAATGACCAAATAAGATTATCTTAAGCTAAGCTCTGTACAATTAATAATCACACAAAATAGCGATAACTAAAGAGGGGGCATCCGTGGATTCAAGAGATATCACCTTGCCTGAACAAAGTAGTCAGACATCCAATGAAGCATCTACTCGATCCCTCTCTATCGGTATCGACCTTAATGACCTGACCTGTGCGGTTACTCTGCAGTTATTTTTTGATCCTGTGCTAGCTGCGCCGTGTGGTCATGGTTGTGAACGTAGCGTAGGGGAATTATTA
>Ga0155582_107_pt1 | contig 9674 bp, 13 predicted proteins | sample RifCSPhighO2_12_FD_107239 | JGI IMG/M metagenome (GOLD analysis project Ga0155582, IMG submission 107239) | Gammaproteobacteria bacterium RIFCSPHIGHO2_12_FULL_37_14
GGTAGAAAACCCAGTGTGAACCATTAGCTGTACTTGTAGTCTTGCCTTACGCAATGTGCGCGGATGCGGAATAATGCGCGCAGGCTCATGCTGTTGATGATGACTAGATAATGCCTCCCCCCCCCTGTTTGGGCAAGGAATATGCAGCATCGGCAGATACTATAACATCATCATTCGCATGCGTTACTGTGGTGTAATCTTCCGGCTGTGTCGGAAGATAGTCAACACCGAGGTAATGGAACCCTCGGTCAATACTTCCCATGCGCGATTTTTTGCGCGATAGTCTTAATTTTCTTTCATGTAAAACTTCCATCATGCGCTTACGACAGCGATTTAATTGGCGTTTGCTTTTGCAAAGTGCCAGCACATCATCTTGGAAACGCACGTAAAAAATAGACATGCATGATAGCGCATCAGTAACTAGCTTGCTATCTAATGAGCCACAAAGGAAAGGGATGTTATGCTTCACACAGGCCATATTCACCCAATCCATGATTTTTTCGCGCGGGTGGTCTATAGCACTGATGGCAATGTCCTGCCCAGCAATAACATCAGCAATATCTTCGCTGTTAGTCATTTTCTTATTAATAAACTGGATGTTTGCGGATAAAAATTGGGAGATTCTATTTTTAGCAGCTTCAGATTTTAACTGACCAATATCTGATTCATTATAGATAATTTGCCGATTGAGATTTGATAATTCTACCTTATCAAAATCGACAGCCACAATATTATGTATACCCATTGCCACTAAGTTATATAAAATATTAGAACCTACGCCCCCTAATCCTAAGACTGCTAGCCTTACATTTTTTAATTTTTCCTGGTAAGAATATTTATTATCATTAGCCTTGCAGTAAGCCCCAAAAAACTCGATATTGCGCGACCATCGTGTTGTATCATACTCTGTCAATTCAGTTGGGTAATTGCGATCAGTATCTTCAAGTAAATATTCTTTGTCCAATACGGTTAGCATGGTTTCCAAATGAGGAGTTTGAAAAACCAGGTCTAACACATTGATTTTATTACTGGGCCGTGTTGGGATCGAACCAACGACCTATTGATTAAGAGTGGGATCTTGCAATATATGACCCCACACCACTACAAACCGCAATAAACAAATTATCATTAATTTTTATATAGTTAAACTCAATCCTTCGGCCACCATTGTTCATTTCAGCTTGCTATCGTATACTACGTTTGCACTTCATTTGCACTTCACTTTTGAAAATAAGGCCCACATGAAAGCAACAATCAACAGCTCATTACTGACAAAGTTGAAGCCCGACGATAAGCCCTATGATGTCCGCGATGACAAGCTAACAGGCTTTCTTGTCAGAGTAAATATCAGCGGGAAACTGCTCTATATGTGCGAATACGCACGCGGCAAACGAATCACTATTGGCAGAACCGACGTACTTACCCCAACACAAGCCAGAGATAGAGCCATGAGCATTCTAGGGGATGCAGCCAAAGGAATTGACCCAGGAAAGAAAAATACAAAAATAGACCACCTCACCCTACTCCAGTTTTTGGATGACCATTACAAACCCTGGGTTACAGAACATCGCAGAGTTGGCCACCAAACGCTAGCCCAACTTAAACGATGCTTTGGCGATCTATTCGGCGACAAGCCCTTAACTGAGATTACGCCCGTGCTTGTTGACCAGTGGCGGACACAGCGACTTAAAAAAGGTAGCAAGGCTGAAACAGCCAATCGTGATATTGCTATCTTGAAGGCAGCACTATCAAAGGCAGTGCTCTGGGGCTTACTTACCAAGAACCCACTAAATAAGTTAAAAATGCTTAAAACAGATCGCAGCATCAAAGTACGATTTCTTTCTACAGAAGAAGAAAAAAGGCTACGTGATGCAGCTGTTCTTCGTGAGAACAAAGTAAAAGCTGAGCGCGAACACGCGAATCAATGGCGCAGCGAACGTGGCTATGATTTATTTCCAGATATGAAACAACTCACTTTTGTTGACCATATGCGTCCTATGATCTTACTATCGATTAACACAGGACTACGTCGAGGAGAGGTCTTTAGTCTGCGCTGGGAAAATATTGACCTTGAACGTGCCACACTCACTATTGAAGGTGCTGATGCAAAAAGTGGAAAAACTCGACATGTGCCTTTAAATACCGAAGCCTTACACGTATTAAAGATATGGAAAAAACAAACTGGTAATGTTGGTCTTGTTTTTGCTAATAGAGATGGCCAGCGTTTCGATAATATTAAAAAAGCATGGCTAGGAATTCTGAGGGCTGCAAAAATTGAGAATTTCCGCTGGCATGATTTACGCCATCACTTTGCATCTAGGTTGGTCATGGCAGGCGTAGACTTAAACACAGTGAGAGAGCTGCTTGGACATACTGATATGTCGATGACGCTGCGATATGCGCATTTAGCGCCGGAGCATAAAGCAAATGCAGTAGAAAAATTAGTTAATAGCAGTTCATTTAAACGTACTACATTAACTGAAAAAGAATCAGATAACCCTTAAAACCACATGTACAGGATGTATTATGAAAAATAAACCTCACAAAGACACCATTGTAATTTATGAGACATCAACTAAAGGCATAGACGTTAAAATTAGCGGTGAAACTATCTGGCTAAATCAGAAGAAAATTGCCGAAGTGTTCGATACCACTACCGACAATATAGGCTTGCATATAAAAAACATATACCAAGAGGGCGAACTAGAAGAAAACTCAACTACCGAGGATTCCTCGGTAGTTCAAAAAGAAGGCAGCCGAGAAGTAAGGCGACGTGTAAAACTATATAACCTTGATGTCATTATTGCTGTAGGTTACAGGGTGAATAGTAAAAAAGCGACCCGCTTTCGCCAATGGGCAACAAATATAATTAATAATCATATAGTTAGAGGCTACTCCATTAACCGGGGTCGCCTGAAAGCTAATTACGCTGAATTCCTTCAAGCTGTTGACGATGTTAAAAGCCTGCTACCTAAACACTTTCATCTAGATAACAGTAGCGTAGTCGAGCTTATTACACTATTCGCCGACACATGGTTATCCCTTGATGCTTACGACAAAGATCAAATAACCTTTGAGGGTGTAACCAAAAGAAAGGTCGCATTAACAGCAGACAAATTAAACACAGCGCTTGCAGAACTGAAGAAAAATTTAATTTCAAAAGGAGAAGCGTCTGATATTTTCGGTAAAGAACGAACTAGAGATAGCATAGCTGGCATTGTTGGTAATGTAATGCAATCTTTTGGCGGAAATGAGCTTTATCCAAGTATTGAGGAAAAGGCTGCTCACCTGCTTTATTTTGTTATAAAAAATCATCCATTCATTGATGGCAATAAACGCAGCGGCGCTTATGCATTTATTTGGTTTCTACGCCAAGCAAAAATTCTGGATACTACACGCATTACTCCCCCAGCATTAACTGCTATCACCCTCCTAATCGCCGAGAGCTCTCCAAGAGATAAAGATAAAATGGTAGGCTTGGTATGCACTTTTTTAACCAAAGAAAAAAGTGGCTTGCCACATATCGCGACAGATTAACTATAATAGAAGCAAATAAATTTTTAGACATAAAAAAAGACGGCCCCTAAAACGCCTCACTCCTGCTTTCAGATCCAGCCGATGGAAGGAATTCAGCAGGCACGCCTTAGGATTTACCCGTCATTAACTATGATACTCGATAACCCCCCGGAATCAACATAATAAAGTTAAATATTAACAACATAATTAAGGCATAACTTTTCAAATAACTAGGATATTAACCATGACTTTCATTAAAACACTTATTTATCATCTACTACTCTCTGTGCGCGGGATCATCCTTATTACCAGTAAATTACTTTCACTTGGATTTATTGTAATCGGAATTGTCATGTTTTATCTTGGCGACTTCCAAGATGCCCCATTGGCAGCTAAGATATTGGTAATTTTCTTCGGAATAATTTTCACCTTGATCAATTGGTTTTATGATTATTTCATTTTCTATTTCGCGCCAAAGAATTTAGTAACGACACTCTACAGATAAAAGGCGGGCTCGCGAAAGCCCGCTTGTTACGTAGAAGCTAATTTTAAGGTCAAGCTGACATGTTAATATATAAAGCTGTAACCTATTCCTATTATCTTCCACTCTTCGTATATCTAACAGGAGGCTCTTCCGGCACAGGTGCAGATCCAGCTCTACTGCCGCCTCTAACCAAATCCGTTACATCTCGCCCATCAATGATGACTCTGCCTCCAATGGAACCTACAAATGACATCCCACCGATAGAAATAGATACTCCATCAGCACGACTTGGTTTTTTACGTAAGCTGTATTACCAGCCCCCCCCCCGCTATAACGGCAGAACTGCTAAAAAATGCGCCGGAAGAGATGACAACAGAACCTGAGCCAGCAGATTGCGCCATTTGAATATCTACACCATCACCTACATTACCATCTACGGTAAGGCTACCATCTTTAACTATGACAGTTGCACGATGACCAATGCTACCTGTAATGCGAACATCCCCTTTATATTCAAAATGTTCATTATCATTAATTTTATCGATTGTTATACCCATTTTCTTATCTCCAAAAAATCTAAAGATGTCATTATTGAAAATTGATAAAAGTTTTATTACGAATATGCTTTCCAATGATCGTGATATGGGAATTGTAAAAATGTCTATCATGCTTGCACACGAGCTTGGACTTGAAGTTATAGCGGAAGGCGTAGAAACGAAAGAACAGCTTGAGTTTCTCAAAAAAGAAGGTTGTGATACTATTCAAGGATTTTATCTTTCTATACCAGCCGCTATAACAGATATTAAGTTCAGAAAATAATCGCAAACCCGCTCTAAAACGCCCACTTTACCCATTAGTTGTTGTAGCCGGTGAAAATGCAGCGGTCAATTTTTCTTGGCTTAGAAAATTTGCATTGGGCTTGCTAAAAAATGAATCGTCATTCAGAGCCAGCATTCGACGTAAGTAAGGCAAGGTTTGTACAAATATCGATTACTTGGCTCAGATTATGGGTAATATTTAGATGCGGTTACCCTGCTCACACTACCAGGGTCTACGCATGAAAAGTTTTTAGGGCCCGCCAGCATAGACCTAGCCACGTCATCAACCATCTATTATCTTGCAAATACAACTTTCCTATTATATTTTTAGGCTGCAAATGACTGCAAACTAAACCACTAATAGGACAGAATAACCCTATGCCTAATTTACATAACAAAGTTGCATTGATAACTGGAGCTGCATCAGGAATTGGTCGAGCAACTGCTATAGCATTTACAAATGCAGGCGCCAAAGTCGCCGTAGCTGATTGGAATCAGCATCAAGGGGAGGAAACAGTAACCTCCATATGCAATCAAGGCGGAGATGCTTATTTTGTATATGCCGATGTTTCTAAAGCTGCCGATGTGGAAAACATGGTTGCAAGCACAGTAAAGCATTTTGGTCGCTTAGACTATGCATGTAACAATGCAGGCGTTGCAGGAGCTATGGCACCGCTGCATGAATATAGTGAAGACAAATGGGACGAGGTTATCAATATTAATTTGAAAGGTGTTTGGCTTTGTATGAAGTACCAGATACCAGCCATGTTAAAAAACAATGGCGGCTCTATTGTTAATATCGCTTCCACTTTTGGTCTAACAGCCGCACCCGAACATTATGGCTATGTTGCAAGTAAACACGGAGTAATCGGAATTACCAAATGTGCGGCGTTAGAATTTATTAAAAAAGGTATTCGTATTAATGCAATATGTCCCGGCGGAACGGAAACCGCACAAATTGAAGAAGGCAGACGTCTTAATCCTGCAATGATTGGACCCATTCTTGCTAAACACCCGATTGGCCGGTTGGCTGACCCCAGTGAAATTGCTAAAGCGGTTCTCTGGTTATGCTCAGATGAATCTTCATTTGCAGTGGGAAGCATCTTGAGAATGGATGGCGGCTTGCTTGCACAATAATGCTAAAATAATTCATAAGGGACATGTATGCTTGACCCAACAAAGAAATTTCCAATACCCACTATAGAGCGGTTGTGTTTTTTAAAAAATATTGCCACTAATCCTAATATTATTGTTGGTGATTATACCTATTATGATGATCCTGATGATGTTCATAATTTCTTGAAAAATGTTTTATATCATTTTGACTTTATTGGCGACCAACTTATCATTGGAAAATTCTGTCAAATTGCAACGGGTGTGCGTTTTATTATGAATGGTGGCAATCATGCTTTACAGGGGTTCTCAACTTTTCCTTTTTCTGCCTTTGGTGGTGAGTGGGCTGATGTGCCACTCGTAGCAGATTCTAAGGGTGATACCGTTATTGGTAATGATGTGTGGGTTGGTAATTCAGCAATAATTATGCCTGGAATTCATGTGGGCGATGGCGCTATTATCGCATCCAATGCGGTTGTGACGAAACATGTAGAGCCATATAGTATTGTAGGCGGTAATCCAGCTAAATTAATCCGCAATCGGTTTGATGAGGAAACTACGCAAGCATTATTAAAAATGCAATGGTGGAATTGGGATTTTAAAAAAATCACCCTATGTGCCAAAGATATAGCGATGGGAAATGTAGAATTGATCACCGATGAATGGTGATGATATTTATTTCTGCATTTCCAACCAGTCTTCATAAGTGATTGCCCAACGTTCATGATCACGCCATTCGCCATTAATTTTTAAATAGCGAGGAGAATATCCTTCTTTTCGAAATCCATTACTTTTAATTAAATTAATTGAACGACTATTTTCCGGTTGGATATTCGCTTCTAAACGGTGCAATTTCATTTCTTCAAAGAGCCTCCGCAGGACTAGTTTTAGTCCTGCACTCATATAACTTTGTCCTGTATAATCAGCTACGCCATAAAATCCTAAATAAGCATTTTGAAATAAGCCACGTACAATTTCACTGATATTAAACACACCTGCAATATTATTCTGGTTACAAACTAAAAAACTTTTCTGATTATCTTGGCTATAACGTTGCAAATAGTCTTTATATTCTTGCGAGGTCAAAGGGGCTTTAACCCATGGATGATGTAATGATTGACTGCGTTGCATTGCAACAAGAAATTCAGTTTCATCATTGGGTGATGGTTCACGAATATTTATATCACTCATTTATTAACTGTACTTTGGACAAAAAATATTTCTTGTACAAGATAATTTATTCTATTAGCTCTAAAGCTGCTATTGCATGTGAGACCAGTAATGGATGTGTAGTGACATCCAGATATTTTTTACTTGATATTACTGTTACTACTTCCTGGAGAATACGTTGATAAGCAGAAGAGTTTTCTAACATAATTTTTTCTTTAACTTCTTCCTTACTACTTTTTTCTAAAAAGCGGGTATTTTTATTTTTTGAACTTGAATATGCAAAAGATGATTCATCAGAAAAGTCACATTTAAACTCATATTCAAATGGTATTGAATGGCACTCAGGAAGCTGTCCTAATAAATCAATTTGTAGGCCACTAGGATAAGTCCAGCGCATTCTACTATGTCTTGGGTCAAGAATATCTTTTTCGATATTAGTTGGCACACCAAACGTCTGCAAACAATAATCAACATCATGCACTTGAAGATCAAAACTAGCAGTAATTCTTAAACTGGTTGGATCCTTTATTTCAGCAATACGTGTGATCTGATACCTGATAGGACGGGTTTTCTCTGCTTTCTTTACAATGCTTGATAGATACTCAAATTCAGGATATTTATGCAAACAAAATTCTACAAATAAAAACCGTTGATGGGATTGGGCAGCTTCATACATTTTCTTAGCTTCTATTAAATTACAAGAAATCGGCTTTTCTACAAGAACATGAGCTCCGGCAGAAAACGCTTCAAGCGCTATTTCGCAATGAGTTTCCTTATGCGTGCAAATAATTATTAGATCAGGAGCATTTATTAGTAATTCTTTCAATGTTGGACAAATTTTTATTTTCTTTTTATTGGTATCTATATCAACATAAGCAGGATACTGATCATAAGGATTGTCATCATTAAGCATTCTGGAATAAAGAGTTTCCATTTGTTCTTGTCTATTGTCATAGACTAAAACTGTATCACACAAAGGTAATGCGTAACGTGCAAAGCTAGTACCCATTGTGCCTAATCCGATAACAGCTATTTTACTTAGCATCAAACAGATTCTCCCTCAATTATTTCTTCATTAAAGCACGAGACAGCGCTAATATTCTGATTTTTTCCGCGAGAAAAAGACAGTACAAGGAGCTGCCTCATGCTGGATGCAATTGTAAATCGTGTTAAACAATTTCGCGAGAAGATTTATCAATTTTTTCCTTCTCGGCGAGATGCTGCCATGGAGCTGGTTGATTCGCTCGCCAGAAATACTCAGGCCAAAAGTGTCGTTGAACTGTCGTTAAACCCACTTCATCGTCGTAATTATTGCAGTATCACACGATCTATTGGTGAATTCTATGCGGGGTTAAGTCAAGAAAAGAAGCAGAGACAGAATAAGCAATTAACAAAAATATTATCTGAATGCTGTTCGCCATTGCAAAAAAGACCGTACCATTTGTTTGCCTTAGACTGCACACCGAATCCAAGGGTCTTTGCAAAAATCTTGTCAGATCGTGGCATTGTCCATGCGCCAAATCAAATTTATGGCAATGCGCCTATCACCATCGGATCAATACAGTATGGTGGTATATTTACCTGAGAAGCTATCGGAAGGCACGCCGCCATGGGTGGTTCCTTTATCCTGTGAACGTGTAGGCACTGATCAGAAAGGCACATTGGTAGGAATGGAGCAGATTAGCCATTGCATTGCACAGTCGGTATTCGAAGGGAGATTATGCGTATCGGTGGGCGATTGCGCTTATAGTGACTCAAGCTGTATTAGTCAGGCAAACAAAAACCCAGAGCAAGTGCACGTGAGTCGAGCTAAAAATAACCGGGTATTTTACGATGCGCTTCCTGAGAGAAAACGAAAATCACGAGGACGGCCGAAACGATATGGCAAGAAATTTCGGCTGAATGCGAAGCGATTAAGAAGCGCCGATGAATCAACCGACTTAAAAATAATTAGCACAAAAGGAAAAGAGCACTCTATTATGATAGAGTGCTGGAATAACATGCGAATGCGAGGTAAAAAAGGATCTAATACGTCAAAAATACCTTTGCGTTTACTGAGAATAAGAATTTACGATTCATCTGGCGAATTATTATTTAAACGTCCAATGTGGCTTATTGTTTCTGGAAAAAAACAGGATGAATTATCACTAACCGATGTATACCCTATCTACCGCCAGCGATTTGATATTGAGCATTTTTTTAAATTTGGAAAAAATCGCCTGATGATGAATAAGATTCAGACGCCAGAAACAGATCATGAAGAAGCGTGGTGGCAACTTACAATAATGGCATACGCTCAACTTTATGCAAGTCGCTCATTGGCAGATTACATGCCTACACCATGGGAAAAATATTTAGATGAGTTTAAATCGTCAGGCCGGGAAAAATCACCCACTCAAGTTCAAAAAAGCTTTTCTAGAATTATTCGCGGGATTGGCACACCTGCCCAATCACCTAAACCACGGAATAAATCAATCGGCCGTATAAAAGGTCCAGGGCCTACGCATGAAAAATTTTTACTTTAAAAATCAATAGCAAGATATATTATTATTGGCATTCTAAGGATTAGTCAG
>Ga0155582_128_pt2 | contig 9500 bp, 8 predicted proteins | sample RifCSPhighO2_12_FD_107239 | JGI IMG/M metagenome (GOLD analysis project Ga0155582, IMG submission 107239) | Gammaproteobacteria bacterium RIFCSPHIGHO2_12_FULL_37_14
AGAGGAACAGCGATTTGCTAGGTATCCGGATGAGCTAATATCTATTGTAAAAGCTCTTTCAACACAGACTAGCCATATTGTAATCGATGAAGTTCAAAAGTTACCAAAATTATTAGATGTCGTTCATGAGCTGATTGAGACAAGTTCTAAAAAATTTATTTTAACAGGATCTAGTGCACGCAAATTAAAACATGGTGGCGCTAATTTACTTGCTGGTCGAGCTTTTGTTTATCATTTGCATCCCTTTTCTTACTTAGAGGTTTCACCGCGTGGTAGCTTGGTTGATTATTTACAATGGGGGACGTTACCAAAAATTATTGAGTATATAACACCGGAAAAAAAACGACTCTACCTAGAAGCTTATACCAATACTTATTTGAAAGAAGAAATATGGGCGGAACAATTCATTCGTGAACTGGATCCTTTTCGAAAATTTTTAGAAGTTGCAGCTCAATCTAATGGTAAAATTATCAATTTTTCAAATATTGCTAGAGATGTGGGCGTTAGTGATAATACAATTCAAAAATATTTTTCTATTCTCGAAGATACCTTACTAGGTTTTTTTCTAGAAGCATTTCAGCATTCATTTAGAAAACGTCTTAGTAAAACACCAAAATTCTATTTTTTTGATCCGGGTGTCGTACGGGCTTTAACTTCGCAACTCAGCTTGCCTTTACTGCAAAGCACTAGCCAATATGGCGAGATATTTGAGCATTTTATTATTTTGCAATGTAAACAATTAGCAAGTTATTATTATCGCGAATATCGTTTTTCTTATCTGAAAACAAAAGATAACGCAGAAATTGATTTAATTGTTGAAAGTCCTGGGTTGCCTTTATTATTTATTGAAATCAAAAGTAGTAATAATGTACAGCCTGCTCATTTAACGAAATTTAACGTGCTTGTTCAAGAATTTGGAAATTGTGAAGCCATTTGTTTGAGTTGTGACCCTTATCCCAAACAATACAACAATATAAAAGTATTGCCTTGGATGCAAGGAATTCAGCAATATTTCACTACGACTATTGAATAATTACAATATCTCTGCAAAAAAATTCTTCATCTCCCTCCACGAACATGCATCAGCTTTTTTTCATATAGGTACTGCAGGTAAACGTAAGTTTTTTCAGCCCAACAATACCAGTGTGGCTCCAATTTTCTTAATAACCATCCAAGCAGCCTCATTGAGATAAATAGAGCTTTAACAAGATTAGACGTTAAATTAAAGTGCCCCATTAAAATATTTTAGGTATTTATTACCTATAGATTGACACAAATCACTAAGAGTAAAATGAGTGAAAATATTTTTATAAGTTAGAAAAAACGGGGTAGCATGTCAAACGCACGAAGTACTAATGAGAAAATAGGATTAATAGGAAACAAGGCAGAAACGGCACATAATAAAATTAAAACCGAACAACCGCACTGCTTGCAAGTGACTCGACAAGCTAAAAGTAATTGTAATGCCTTTTTTGGCAAAAACCTAATAAAAGCAAAAGAAACCATTTCTCACCTTAAACCTAGGTTGCCAACCGCCTCAGAAACTCTAACAGCTGCGAGTTCATCAGTAGCAATTGTCGATGCGCTAGCTGATGGTGTGGTTGACTTCTCACAAACCCTCACCACCGTTTCTGCGTTCAACCTAGTAGAAATAAATCCTATCACCTTACGGCAACCCTTAATTTTGTTAGGATTAGCTTCAATACCATTTCTAACATCCTTAGGATTTGCCGCATTATTAATTAGAGAAAATAATGAATTGATCCACTGTGGCATGACAAAATATCATGATTCGCATTTATCTATAAGTGCATTTATAAAACAACAACTTAAAATGGGAGCACGATTTGCTGCGCGTAAACCTATTGACTGTGGGGTTTTAACTATCTATGGATTAGGCGAATCAACCATCTTCATTTCAAATGCAGGATATGTAGTGAATCAATTTGGCGGCTCATTGCTGAATAGCTGGCTGTTATATCCCGTGGCAGGAGCCGCATTCTTAGTTACATTACAGACGATGACGGTTAACGGCCCTCACCTATTGCACTTTATGAGACATGGAATGAATGTTCCAGATTATACGCGAAACATACACAATCGAATGTTGAGATTCGCAGCCGTTGGGATAGTGCATGTGCCTCCTATAACTAGCGCTATGATTGCAGGTATGTTATGTACCTCTGAGTTTTATGAATTGCTCAATCATGTGTTAAAGCGCGCGGGTGAGGAAGGCGATATCGCTGATAAGATGGCATTTATTGCCGTTTTCCTTGGGATAATTTTCGCGCTTGGTCGCTATGTCATGTATGGCAAGTATTTTGCAGCAATCAATGCCATTAAGATGTGTCATTTAGTTGAAGAAGGATTTATAAAATTTGTTGCAAATAATTTTATTCCAAAACCAGATAAGCTAGTACGCAAGCTTTTTTTATATCCCGGCAGTTTGCTCATCACACTAGCTTCAAGCATCGTTGGTTTTGGTGCTTTCTGTGAATTTTTTGCTATGATATTGGGCAAAACAAATGGTGAATCCTCTAAAAAAGCAATGTCATCGGCGACATACGCTACTTTATTTTCAACAGCAATGCTTACTTCAGGAGCCGAGGCATTTGCAGTAGAAGCAAGAAGTATGCTGGAATTATCAGGCTTAGGTGAATTAGAAGAAGTTAGGTATTACTCAGAAGTTGCTGTGCACACAGAAGAACCCACCAGTCATTATACGATAAGTAAAACTTTTGTGGATTTATTACGAGCATTGGGTGTTGCTCTCATTAAGATTGGGTACGATTGGAGCATGCCATCATCCGTTCCCGCTACAGAAATAAGAATACAGAATAATCTGATGGGCGCTCTACTATTAGCAGTGTTTAGTGTTGCACTGCAAGCTATTATAATAGGTTATAAAAAATTACCATCCGAATTACCATCCGATCGTAATCGTGTAAATGCCGATGCGCATGATGCTGTTGAAGCCCAGATACCAACTGTACAAACAGAAACATTGACAAGAAACGCGTACGTTATTAATCTCTTTATTCTGGGGATGATGGTTCTTTCAATTACTTCTATTACCCAATTAGTTATTCGCGATGCATTGTTAAGGAATGCTGAAAATGAAGAAAGCCGCTTAACGACGGCCCAAATAACTGCTACCACTATAGGATCACTAACTTCTGTTTATGGGTTTCGAGCACTAAGCTATGGAAAAAAAATGGCGCTGAGAATCGCAAATAACTGTTCTGCTTTATTCCATCATTCAGATACAGAACTAACTAATCATCTACAATTCCCCAATAACCCAAATGTCGATGGTTATCGGCCTGCCAATTGATGTGGAATTCTCAAAAAATATAATCGATAAATTTATCGATTAGCTCACCACGAGAAGATGATTTTGTTTTGAATCGAATTTTTTCTATGTAGTGTTCAACTGTGCGATGTGAAATCTGAATGATTTGCCCTATTTTTTTAGCTGAGTGCCCGCGAATTAAAAGACGGAATACCTCATTTTCACGTTTAGTTAGTAATTCACTAAGCATTCCTGCTGGTTCTGTTGTAGGTAAATAATGCGATACTCCAACAATCCCCAGAATTTTTTTGGTTTGCTTATTAAAGAAAGGGGTTTTTATTACAAGAAAATGTATTCTTTGATCTTGCAAAGTGGCGGTGTCTTCAAATTGCATGGTCATACCACATTCCATCACCTGACGATCACACATTCGATATAATTCAGCCTCATCAGCTTGAATGAACGGAAGGTCGTGATCTGTTCGGCCAACAATATCTTTCGGTGAAGATAAACGCAATGATTTCGCCATCAAGTCATTACATCCAAGTAATAGTCCATTTTGATTTTTCCAATAGGTCCATACTCTTCCAGGGATGTCTAAAAGAGACTCTGGATTAAGATTAAATTTTGGCATCAGCAATCTATTCCAATAATGTAAATTTGATATTTTACTCCTTTAAAAATTAAGGGAAGCTTAAAACCAGGGATTTTCGCCTTTGAATTAGGGTAAATGCATCTAAATTTCTTTGAAATCATTATAGGGCATCAATTATCTCTAAGGATATCAAACTAAGATGGTCAGTAAAAATTTTAGCAGAAATCAGTACTCTTGAGGCGTTTACGCGACTCTATTATTTTCCATCTTAAAACAATTAACATGGCGATAAATGACGATATTAATAAAAACCACATTACTCCTGTAAAGCCGTGGATAAATACTTTATTGAAAAGTTCATGTATGAAATCATCCATTGATAATTGTAATGAATGAGCTGGATTAGAAATTAATTCGTAACTCCCCAGGTACCGTCATCGCGAGGCCGCGCAGCGTTTGGCCGTGGCGATCCAGTCACCGAACAATATTATCAAAGCACTTGAAAAAAGCATGAAATATGCTCAAATAGCGCATGGATGAAAAAGACCTATTAATTCAAAAACTAATGGACAGGATCGCTGCTCTGGAGAAACTTGTAGAGCAACAAGCAGCTAGGATTGCAGAGCTAGAAAAACGCCTTAATAAAAATAGCAGTAACAGTTCTAAGCCACCTTCAAGTGATGGTCTGTCAAAGCCACCGAGAACGAATTCTCTACGGCAAAAAGGTAAAAATAAAAGTGGCGGACAACTAGGCCACAAAGGCGACACCCTCAAACAAACTCAAACGCCAGACAAGATCGAACGGCATAAGCTATCGCAATGTCCCACATGTTTAGCGCCACTCACATCAGTTGAGCCACTGCGCCTACTTAAGCGCCAAGTTTTTGATATTCCACCACCAAAGATTGAAGTAACAGAGCATCAAGCAGAGATAAAAATATGTTTATGCTGCAACAAGCGAGCGTTATCGACATGCCCATGGAGATCAATTAATCTCAGAAGAAAAATTAAATCGATTAACAAATTTTTATGACCAAATTGTAGAGGGAGGCATTTTTTATCATGAACATTTACCTGCATTTTCAGAGAGAAAAGGCCGTGACCGAAAGGCACGTCGCGCTGGACACAATTTAGTTTTAAGATTAAAAAATCATCGTGATGATGTATTGCGATTTTTAATTGATCCTCTCGTACCATTTACTAATAACCAAGCTGAGCGTGATATACGCATGATGAAATGTAAGCAGAAAATATCTGGTGGTTTTCGAACAATGAAAGGCGCTGAAATTTTTGCACGCATCCGTGGATTTATTTCAACTGCGCGAAAACAAGGCTGGAATATTTTTGAATCGATTCAGCAGGTGGTGCGCGGTTGTGTCCCAGTGCCAGTTTAGCCATCTAAACTGGATCGCCACGGCCAAACGCTGCGCGGCCTCGCGATGACGGTACCTGGGGAGTTACCAAAAAACTTGATTATCGAGTTAAAGCATGCTCTTTAAACCCTGATAGACTTCCGTTTTTGGCTAGCTCATCGAGTTTCATGTTGATATGATAACTCCCTATGAAAACGTCTTATAATAATGAAGAATTTTATCGCGCCCATTTAGCCCGTGATCCAAGGTTTGATGGAAAATTTTTTGTGGCTGTAAAAACAACAAGGATTTATTGTCGGCCAGTATGTCCCGCCAGAAAAGCTAGATTAAGAAATTTAGAATTTTTTATTCACGCAGCACAAGCAGAAGAAGCAGGTTATCGCCCTTGTTTGCGTTGCAGGCCAGAAACTGCTCCAGGGTCTCACGCTTGGATTGGAACGTCTTCAACTGTTCAGCGTGCCATTCGTATGATGGACTATTTTGCCTTAGAGGGATTGTCTATCAAGGACATAGCAGAAAAGTTAGGGTTAGGAGAACGTTGGCTGCGCGAACTTTTTCAACAGCAAGTGGGTGCGAGCCCTCAAACGATTCTTATTTCAAGGAAGCTCGATATTGCTAGAAACTTACTAGATAACTCAGCACTGTCCATTACAGATATTGCCTTCAGTTCTGGATTCCAATCGATTCGGCGTTTTAATGATGCCTTCAAAGCACGATTTAAAAAACCACCGAATGCTTTCAGGCAAGATAAGCTGTCTTCCACAGGGACCCTACATTTTCAATTAAACTACCGACCACCCTATGCATGGGACAGTATGATTCATTTTTTAAGTAATCGTGCAATTACTGGAATTGAATTGGTTGAAAATAACGTTTATCAACGTCTTATCGCATATGGTGAAACACGCGGTTGGTTTCAGGCCAGAATTATCCAGGATAACAAAATTGAATTTATAATTAAATTAAATAAAAATTCAAACATATTGGAGTTAATTGCAAGATTAAAAAATATTTTTGATCTTGACGCTGACCCAATGGCTATTGAAAACGATCTTAAAAAAGATAAAAAATTAAAACCGTTTTTAGCACAACATAGAGGTTTAAGAATAGCTGGTACTTGGGATGGTTTTGAGCTTGCTGTTCGAGCTATTGTGGGCCAAAAAATCAGCGTCAAAGCAGCACGAACGGTTCTTAGTAGAATAGTCAATATTTGCGGGGAAAAACAGAATTTTGATCCATCAATTCCGCTTGAACGCTTCTTCCCAACACCAAAAAATATTCTTTCAGCTGATTTATCAAATACGGGTTTAACTTCATCAAAAATTGAAACTCTTAAATTAGTCGCATCTGTTGTCGAAGATAAAACTCTTGTTCTTGATGGAACGAAATGTTTTGATGAAACCTGTCGGAAGCTTCTCTCAATAAAGGGAATTGGCATATGGACAGTTGAATATATTGCGATGCGCGCACTCAAGAATCCAGATGCATTTCCAGAGACAGATTTAGAACTTCAAAAGAAAATATCTCACCTTCAATTAAACCCACAAAATTGGATTCCATGGCGCGCTTATGGCGCAATTCTTCTTTGGAATATAAAACTGAGTAACGAAAAATGAAAAAATATCGAAGTATAAATTTTTTACCTGAAGAGGCGACTTATGATGAAATAGATTCGCCCGTCGGTACCTTGACAATTATAACGTCAATCAAAGGCTTGCATGCGGTGTTATGGGATAATGATCGTGAAAGCGAACAATGTGAAAAAATGATTAATAATCTTTTTAAATCAAAAAATGAAAAAACAATTACCCAAACAAAAAAACAATTAAACGAATATTTCCAAGGTAAAAGAAAAATATTTGACTTGCCACTTGTGATCAATGGAACGGATTTTCAAATCCAAACTTGGAATCAACTACTTAAGATACCTTATGCAACAACAATTAGTTATGCTAAACAGGCAGAAAAAATTGGTAATAAAAATAAAGCGCGAGCTGTAGGACTCGCCAATGGACTCAATCCAATTTCTATTATTATTCCTTGTCACCGAGTCATTGGGAGCAATGGACATTTAGTTGGTTTTGGCGGAGGACTGGAGAAAAAGGCCTATCTATTAAAATTGGAGCAATCGCATGATGCTAGGTGCGAAGTCCTTGATGTACAGTAGCGTATAACTAGATGCGTCACGGCTGTATTTCACACAGTTACCACCACGTGAAATTTACGAAGAAAAATTAAGAAAAGCAATAAAGATTGCCTAAGAAAAACATGAAAGAGTAAAATTACATCATCAAGATAAGGAAGGGAATAACACATCATGCATAACAAATCTCTCACTTTAGACAGCGACCGTCTAATATTAAGGAATTTTGTTGATAGCGACTGGTTACAGGTGTTTTATTACCAGTCAAATCCTCTGTATTTACGTTATTATCCTTAGGAAAAACGTACTAAACAGAATGTAATTGATTTAATAAACTGTTTTATTACTTGGCAAAATGAAAGACCACGAATTAAATATCAGTTGGCTATAATATTAAAAGGAGAAAAAAAATTAATTGGCAACTGTGGAATTCGTAAAGCAAATATTACATCATCAGAAGGAGAGCTTGGCTGCGAATTAGACCCTCATTATTGGGGACAAGGCTTTGCTTTTGAAGCTGTAAGTATGTTAATAAAATACAGTTTTGAAGAATTAAAACTACACCGTGTTTGGTCAATGACAAAATTAGAAAATCAAGCTGCTATCAAACTGGTAGAAAAACTGCATTTTCAAAATGAGGGCAGGCTTCGAGAACAAGAATGGTTGCATGATCACTGGTCAGACACGCTAATTTACTCGATCCTTGAGCAGGAATGGAAAAGACATGTTTTGTAGGCGAATATACAACTCATCGGACTACATATTTCTACAATGGTGCAATTGTATCACGTACGTATGCAACTTCCATGGCCGCCATGTAGCAACGCGATTTTATAGGGTGATTTTCCATATATTCTGCAATTTGACATACATTCTTACTCTTATATTACTGAATTAAAAATACCAATTTTTTTCAAATTCAGCAATATGCGCGCGGTCAACTTGAAATTCCCAAGCAATGTGAATCATTTTCTATTTGTGGAGGTTATCTCAGCCGTTCCAAAGTATATAGGCAAAAATTATCCAGCCCTATTTTTTGACCCCAATATATATGCCCCTTTCTTTCATCAAGCCATTCTTCAAAAATTTAGCCTTTAATCCATTTTTCTTCATGACACCAAGCATCTTATTAATATCGAACATAGCGAGCTCATGGCGCTCAATGAAATGCGTCATCTTTTTATCTCTTTCAGCTATAAGATAGTGCATATCCATCACGGAAAGAATACCTCGCTTTTTGCAGATACTAAGCCTAGCGATTTTTATATCATCACCGTCATAAGTTGTCATGGTAGGCAATCCTGTTTTATACGATGACACTGTAAACCATGGCTCGATAATAACAACACCGCCTTTGTTCAAGTGCTTTGAAAAATTTTCAATTGTCTTATTTAGGTTTTTATAATTTTTCACATACCCAATAGAACTGAAAAGACAAATGATCACGTCAAATTTTTTATCTAAATCAAGATGAATCATATCTGCTTGCTTGAATGTAACATCTGAAATATTTTTTTGTGCCACAGCAAGCATGTCTTTGTTAAAATCAGTCGCTAAAATTGAAAATGAATCTTTCAAATACTGGATGTGCTTTCCTGTGCCGCAAGCAACCTCTAACAAATTATTACCAGTTGATTTTTTGTATTGATTTATTAAAGATTTGATAATTTGTGCTTCATTCTTGTATTCTTTCCAGGAATAAATTAAATCGTAATATTTTGCTAGATCTTTAAAGATTGGTTTTTTAGACATATCTCACCTTTCACCAGTAATAACCCATAAAATGCATCCTGTATTTCACCTTCAACCATACAACCCTTCGCGTTGCAATAGCCGCCAATAACGGATAAAAAAATATTTTTTCTAAACAATATTTCAGTCATTCCAGCCCATTCCATTGCAACGTTGATGATTTCCTCAGTGGGATTGATTAATCCTGCTCCTTCCCAGTCAATTAATATAGGGGAATTGGCATCATGCCAAATTACATTTTTATTCATTGTTTCCATCGTCAATTTAAATTTCTTTTAAAAAGGTTGCTCTCTGTGCAGTAGCACAAAATGTAGCAGAACAACAATGTATAGGGCATCAATTATC
>Ga0155582_147_pt1 | contig 9385 bp, 7 predicted proteins | sample RifCSPhighO2_12_FD_107239 | JGI IMG/M metagenome (GOLD analysis project Ga0155582, IMG submission 107239) | Gammaproteobacteria bacterium RIFCSPHIGHO2_12_FULL_37_14
ATATCATCAGAAATACCAGTGTGCCTTAGCCAATGTACAGTAGCAGATTCCATTGCATCTGCTTCAGAGGATAGTTTTTCTTCTCTCAGCTTATTGATGGTTTTATCAAAACAATATTGTATTAATCTACGAATATGACGTGAATCAGTTATTGCCCCTTTACCTTTTTCTTTGGAAAAAAGGTAAGTTTTTTCAGTAGGTAAGGGTAGAGGAGTAAGATGTAATTGTTCACGATATCGCTTTAATGCTAAAAGCATATCATCACTGACTGCAATATCACGTAATTTATTACCTTTTCCAGCGACCTTGAACCACCATGCACCATCTGTTGTTTGGTAAAAATGCTTCATCATTGGAGTCCAGTGATCATTTGAAACTAATTCTGAAATGCGTAGATATAACAAATATAAGGCGGATAACATAAATAATGTTCTTTCATGTTTCTCCGGATTTTCTGTAGCCATTTCTTTTACTACTTGAAGACAAAATTGCCATTGTTTTTCTGTTAATCTCATAATAGTAGGCTGTTGTTGTCGTTTTTGCAAAAATTTACTTTTCTGTTTAATAAGAGCAATAGGATTAGCTGTAACCTTTTCATCTATCATTAAATACTGATAAAAACTACCTAATACTGTAAATATTTCTCGAATTGATTTTTGTGATAATTGGTAGTTATTTTTATCTGGTTTTTCCCCTTTTTTAAAATCCTGTTTACTAACAGTAGTAACAAAGGGACGCCATTTGTTGTTTATTCTTCTTATTCCATTTCTCTCAATAAAACGCGCAACTTTTTTTGTACCAATCCATGATTTTGGGGGATTTAAGCAAAATCCAATATAATTTTCAATGTCATCTCTTTTTAATTTTAATATAGATTTTTTATTAACAAGCCAAGACCATTGGATTAATCTTTCTATTTCACGACGATACGATTCAAAAGTTGCTTTGTTATTTTTATATTGTTTTAAAAAATCCAATATAAGTAACAAGTCATTTTCTGCGTAGTTTAATGCTTTTAAATGATCTTGTGGTTTATCGTTTGTATTATCTAAAGCATCAATAACTGGTTTAGGAATTGGGAGTTTTGATGGATGCATTATTACGACTCTTCGTCATCTTCTACATCATCCAACCCTTCAATTTTATTCAAAATTTCATTTTCTAACTCTTTTGGATCTGGTAGCTTACCAACTAATTCTTTTGGTAAAATCTTAGATAATTTAATTTCCGCTATGCCCATTGGTTTATTTACATCACGTAAAGCGTAATCAGCTTCAACAGAATTTCTATTTGTACAGAGTATTAAACCAATTGATTGATTCTCATCTGGTTGTTTTACATAATCATCTAATAGACCTAAATACAGATTCATTTTGCCAGCATACTCTGCTTTAAATTTTTTTGCTTTGAGCTCTACCGCGAAAAGTGACCTGAGGATTCTATTGAAAAACAAAAGATCAATAAAATATTCATTTCCTTTAGCGACAATCCGATATTGGTTTCCAATAAATGCAAATCCTTTACCTAACATCATAATTACTTCTTTAATTCGATCAACCATCTCATTCTCTATTTGTTTTTCTAACAAAGAATGTGATCCAAAAAATGGTTTATTAACTTCTAGAAAATATCCTGCTTTAAGTAAATTATCTGCTTTACTTGCTAGATGGTCTGGCAGCGTCGATTGAAAATTATGTTTTTTATTCGACAAGCATTCTCTTTCATAGGCACTTGATTTAATCTGCAGTTCAATTGTACTTCGACTACACATAGTGTCGCTTGCTAATTTCAAATAAAATTTTCTTTCATCAAGATCTTTTACCTTATACATGATAATTAAATTTGTGCTCCATCGAACAGTTTTGGCAATTTCAAATAATTCTGGTGTTTCAAAATATTCAGAATAAAATATGCCGCATATGTCGTAGATTTTGCTCTGAGTAGCCTTTAGCATTTGAAAAAGCTAGTGTTAAATCGTGTGAAAGGCGAGCTAAAATTTGCTTTCCCCATTGGTATCTGTCTTCTGCTTTTGCAAGTAATTTACCTAACTGCCAATACAATTCAATATTGGTGCGATTTGCATCCCTTAAGAATTGGTGTTGAGCCTCAAGAATAGTTTGCTTAGTTTCTTCCAGTAGATGCTTATATTCTATTAAAACAATATCTTTAGCCATAGTTTGTCCATTTTAACCTTTTCGCTAACATCTGTTAGCAAATGTTTATGTTATAAATCAATTAGTTAGGAAGTGCCCCTTTTAACTTGGCATCCTATATTTAAGGCATTAAGCCTTTCGCTAACATCTATTAGCGAAAGGCTTAATCTATCATAAACTAAATATTAATCATATTACTATATCTAGCCCAATAGTAATAACTACTGGGCTTATTGAGTTATTTGCAAGGTCACTATTAAAGATCCCTGGGTTCCGTGACATATAGGGACGAATTGCGGCGTTTACCACATTCATCTGAATAGAAGCGATTTTAAATACTATTATAATCAATGAGTTATCTTTGTTAGTTTGCCTGTAGTATAATTACCCATATATATTAAAAAATCCTAAAAAACGAGAGAAGCGATGACTACTTTCCAAAAGGTCAATCGATATAAAAAAATCATACAAGATTATATAAATAAGCATCCAGAAAAAAATAGTGATGATGTATTGAAACATCTTTTGCTTAGGCATATTCCACTTAATAAGGACTCAGAGCAATCTCTTCAAGCCCTTTCAAAGTTCAGAACAACGATTAATCCTTTTTTTAGGGAGTTAGTTAAAACGCTTAAAAATCCGGAGAAAAATATTATTGAGGTTCTGGATATTTATTTAAAAGCAAACCCTATTAAGAAGAATGATGATTTTTTTGCTTTGCTCGTAGCTTATTTTAATTCTTTTGAAGATCTTTATACGAATAAAGACTTACAGAATAATACTGCTTTATACCAACAAGTCATTGTACCCTTACATCTTTATCGTGAACGAATGGAAAAAGATAAAGTCGATTTAGCATGTGAGCTGCTAGAAAGAAGGCCTGTGCTTAAATATGAAGATCGTGATTTAAATGCCATTAATTTTATGTCACCTGACTATCGGCGCATTTCTAGCGAGTATTATGAAAATCAAAGAATAAAAGATAGTGTACGAAAGGATCATAGATTGGCTTGCGAAATGATAAGAACAATGGCTATTCCAAAAAAGGAACTTGGAAGAGTAATCACTGACTTACTTAAAAAAATCGATAGCGACGATTCACTTGTTTATCTAATTTTTGAAACGTTAGGAAGTTTGCCTATTCCTAAAGACCAACAGTCAATAGTAGTTACTAAGTTACTTGAAAAAGTACAAAATTCAAAAAATCGTTCTGATTCAGAAGCTGCTGTTAAAGCTTTAATTAAAATACCCATACCAAAACAACAAGGCGAACAAGTTGCAGGAATATTACTTGAGAATATCTATAGTGGAACATACGATTTTCGTTCACTTGTTCCTAAATTGGCTTCTATAGAGGGTCAACTTGAAAGAGTTGTCACACATGCTATTGAGACAGCTAGTAAATCAAAGCCCTCAAGCCGAATATTTGATAATAGTCCAGAGTATACAACTCATCGACTTGCTTGCGAATCTTTAAAAATATTAGCAGGCTTGCCTATTCTTACAGAATCTCTACGCGAAAGGGCTGTTGATGTTTTTTTAATTTTGGCGGGTTATTCAGACCAACAAATGTATCGCCCTGCGCTTGAAGCATTTCGTGAGATGACTATACCTGAAAGTCGACATGAAAAAGTAGTTAATAAATTGCTTGAGAATGTGGATAGTAAAGATGGTATTTACTGCTCATATTCATGCCAAGCGCTAGCAGTACCTACTGTTTTTGAAGGATATCATGAAAAGATAATAAACAAATTGATGGAAAAAATTCGTGATCCGAATGGAAAGAACATTATTTATTTTTGTGTTGCGTTAGCCAGTATGCCGCTGCTTGAACACCAGCATGATGAAGTTTCTAATAGGCTGTTTGAGCTGGTGGATACAAAAAATAGTGATGACTTTGGTTATACTGTTCAACAGGCATTTCGCGCGTTACTTAAAATGGCTGATAGTAATGAAGAGTATGAAAAGGTAGCTGCTAAAATACTTGAAAAGCTTGATAGCGGAGATTATCGCGTTAAATGTAGTGTTTGTAATGTTTTAAGAGGAGCCGTTTTACCTGAACGTTTCCATGTACGTGTTGTTACTAAGCTGCTTGAATTAATTGATGGAAAAGATTATACCGTAATGAATAACGTTTGCGAAACGCTAGGTAAGTTTCCAATTCCTACCTCTTTAGTTGAGCAAGTTGTAAGTAAGCTACTTCCTTGTGTTGATATTACTAGTGGACACCACTCCATTGATAAATGTGCCTGTGAGGCGCTGGGTAATATCTCTATTCCTGAGCATCAACATGAGGTGGTTTTTAATAAGTTATATGATCGAATTGATACATTTAAAGGTTCTTTTCCTCAGAGTGTTAAACCAGATGCGTGTGAGGCCATAGGCAAAATAAATTTTAACGCTCTTCAATGCCCGGTCATTTTTTATAAACTTTTTATGCGAGTAATGAATCCTGATAACGTATTTGAGACCTTGAATCGCGATAATATGATATTAAATACATTATCTGCGCTCTATAATAAAATGACCCCTACAGAACGCATTAATATAGTTGCTCGATTGGAAAGTATGCAAGATGATGTCGCGAGTAAGCAGCCAAATAGATTGCCTTTTTTGCTATCTGTGATACAGAAATGCCAAAGCATAAACGCATTTTCTGCCGGACTGCTTTCACATTTGCCAGCTGAAAAAGCTGAAGATGTGAGAAGCGGGATGGTGCGGTAGATTAGGTTCTTTAAACATCTAAGTTTCATTTTTTATAAAGCTCGCCATCAACAACTTACAGCTGTCGACGTAATTTTTTGATAATTATTTGCTGCTGCTTCGGTGTTTCAAATGAGCTATATTTATAATTATTTAGTCAAATATAATATGATCGATAATTGTTATTATTAATTTGATTGTTGAGTTGGGAGACCTCTCAAAATTGTGGTAACAGTGTCACCACAATTTATTGGCCATAGATATTTGTGATAAATATTACTATTACCAGACAATTTTTTTGTGGTCGCAATTTGCAACCACAAAAAATACAAATTTCCGCCCAAGTTGTGAGGATTTTTTTAATATTAAATTTCCGCGACATTGTCACGGATTTTCCTTATTAGTATTTATCAATTTTTTATTTTTTGCTGATTTATATCTTTCTTTTAATTCTATATCGTTATATCGATCTGTAATGGCGCTTGAACTATGGCCAGCGTCATCTCGCACATGAGAAATAGGGCGGCCACGTTTATTGATATCATCAGAAATACCAGTGTGCCTTAGCCAATGTACAGTAGCAGATTCCATTGAATCTGCTTCAGAGAATAATTTTTCTTCTCTCAGCTTATTGATGGTTTTATCAAAACAATATTGTATTAATCTACGAATATGACGTGAATCAGTTATTGCACCATTACCTTTTTCTTTAGGAAAAAGGTAATTTTTTTCATTCAGAGAAGGTAGGGGGGTAAGACGTAATTGTTTACGATATCGTGTTAATGCTAAAAGCATATCATCACTGACCGCTATTTCACGTAATTTATTGCCTTTTCCAACGATTTTAAACCACCATGTACCATCCGTTGTTTGGTGAAAATGCTTCATCATTGGAGTCCAGCGATCATTTGAAACTAATTCTGAAATACGTAGATATAACAAATATAAAGCGGATAACATAAATAATGTTCTTTCATGTTTTTCCGGATTTTCTGTGGCCATTTCTTTGACTATTTGAAGACAAAATTGCCATTGTTTTTCTGTTAATCTCATCACAGTAGGCTGTTGTTGTCGTTTTTGCAAAAATTTACTTTTCTGTTTAATAAGAGCAATAGGATTAATTGTAACCTTTTCATCTATCATTAAATATTGATAAAAACTACCTAATACTGTAAATATTTCTCGAATCGATTTTTGTGATAATTGATAGTTATTTTTATTTGGCCTTTCACCTTTTTTAAAATCCTGTTTGCTAATAGTGGCGACAAAAGGACGCCATTTTAGATTAGCCATTCTTATTCCATTTCTCTCAATAAAACGCGAGACTCTTTTTGTGCCAATCCAGTTTTTTGGTGGCTCAAGGCAAAACTCTATATAATTTTCTATATCTTGTCTTTTTAATTCTAATATGGATTTTTTCTCAATAAACCAAGACCATTGAAGTAACCTTTCAATTTCTCTACGATATGCTTCAAAAGTCGCTTTATTGCCATCATATTGTTTTAGAAATTCAATAACAGCTGAAAAATCATTTGGCGCAAAACTAGGAATTTTTGTATAGGCATAGCCATTTTGGAGAACATATTCTAAGCTATCAATTATTGGGGAGGGTATAGGATATTTACTCATTTCTTTATCCTGTAGCTATGAAACGATAATATCATTTATTTTTTATTAATATTTTGAAGAATTTTTTTCTTAAGCATTTCTGGATCAGGCAATTTACCTAATAATTCCCGTGGTAACACTTTTGATAGTTTTAATTCAGCAACACCTATAGGACGTTTTATTTCAGGTAGTATATAGTCAACTTCAACATCATTTCTATCAGTACATAATATTAATCCGATAGAATTATTTTCATGCTCTAGTTTAACTTTCTCATCAAGTAGCTTAAGATATAAATTCATTTTTCCTGCATATTCTGCTTTAAAATGTGTCATTTTTAACTCTACGGCCACCAATGATTGGGTAACACGATTAAAAAACAATAAGTCGATTCTGTAAGTATTTTTACCTGCGTTTAATAAATATTGATTCCCAAGAAAAGTAAATCCTTTACCTAGCATCATAATGACTTCTTTAATACGGCGAACCATATCATCTTCAACTTGTTTTTCCTGAAGCGGCTTTGTTAAAGCTAATGCCTCAGTTGCCTCAAAAAAATATTTTCCTTTTAAAATAGTTTCAGCTTTTGCTGCTTGAATAGAGGGTAGTGTAGTATGAAAATTGTGTTTTTTATCTTGTAAGTGTCCATGCTCGTATGCCATCGCAGATATCTGATTTGAGATAACATCTCGACTACACAGCGTTTCAGCAGCCATTTGTAAATAATATAGCCTTGCATGAGCATCTTTGACTTTATTCATGATAACAATATTCGTTCCCCAGCTTACTTCTTTTGCTAGGACAAGTAATTCAGGATGCTGCTTATATTCATTATAAAATTGTCTCATGTGGGCAAGATTTCTTTCTGAAAGGCCAGTATTATCAGGGAATATAATTGATAAATCTTTTGATAAATTTTCTAATATGGATTTTCCCCAGTCATACTTAACTGAATTCTCATCAATTATTTTTCCTAGACTTAATCTGACTTCCATACTTATGCGATTAGCTGAACGTACAAATTTCTCTTGAGATTGTATTATCAGCTGTTTAGCCTGATTTAATGCGTCCAAATATGCATTTGAGGGTTGCAGATCATTTTTTTTAACCATAATTTATCCTAAATAACTTTCAGAAACGACCGTTTCTGAAACCTATATTATCTGCGCCAAGTCACTGGCGGTCAAAGACAACTTTATCCCTAATTAAACTTTCAGAAACAGCCGTTTCAGAAAGTTTAAATCGATATTTAATTAAATATAATAACAAATATTCAATATTTTGTAAATAGCCCAATAGTAGTAACTATTGGGCTTATTGGGTTATTGACAATACCACTAAAGATCCCTAACATGTCCCCCATTACATAAATAGCTAATCCACGAGGATCAATCATGAAGTTAATCAATACGAATAACATATTAAGTTTCTTGCCAGAAGGCAATGAAACCGAAACAGAATTAGCATTTTTGGAGCGTATAAAACAGTATTCAGTGAAAGCTAATGGTGCCACTATTCTCATTTACAATCAAAACAATCGCTTGATGACTTGTATTAACCCTTTCGACAATACTCAATTTATTTGCGCTGATGATGGCTATACATTAGCTTCAGATTTTGGAGCAAAACGCTTTTTAGCAGGTGAAGCTCATAAGCAAATTAAAGATGAAAAAGCTAAAGAAGTAAATGCTATCCATTATTCTCGTGATTTATCATTCCCTATTAAAAAGAGAATGAATGACGTTACGTTAAATTACAATTTGCTAGATTTAGCAGGCATGTTAAATCAATTTCGTAGCGACAAAGATAAATTATATGATGTCTTATCTGAGTTATTTAATCGTTGTGCTGATTTTACACCAGGCAAACAAGATGAATATCTTGTTGGTGGGAAAAAAGAAGATAAATACTGCCGTTTTAATTTAGCTAATAATATGGATAAACAAGTAGCATCAACCGAACAAGTTTTTCTGACTGACGATAAAAATAATATTACAGGAACGATTAGCGCAACCGTTATTAAAAGTAATGATGGTAGTTTAGATATTTATTTTTACGATGAGATAGTCGATTATTTCACTTTACTTAATGCTAAAAAGATTGAAGAGCTTTATGCAAAATCACAGCAATTGCGTGATGAAAAAGCCACGGATGTTAAATCTAGGCTAGAAAAGGAAATTGCTGCCATCGTCGAGCCAAAACGTGCCATTTTAATGGCACAATTATTCTCTGCAGCAAGACAAGGCTTGAGAAATTCAATGAGTGATTTAGATGAAAAAATTGAAAAAGGCTTAGTGTACGCTTTTATTCGTGCAGCTGCGGGACGCGTGGATGCTTATGTAGAATTAGGCTGTAGCAAAACAAATACAGAGAATTTTGTTATTCATGGACAAGCTACTGCACAGCTCAAAATGTTGGATAACTATATAAAAACATGGGCTGCTGAACAATTAAAAGCATTACAACCTAAACCGAGCTCGATATCTCTAACAGCTTGTTACTTTCAACCACCCGCTATATTGAATTCCTCAGCGGTTGAGGTTCCTAAAATAATAGTTAACCCAGAAATACGAAATTTCGCACATAAGTGTTGAGTACATTGAAGAACATACTATCTGCTTTTTTCTATCTTCTGGAAAATTCAATTAGTAATATTTGGATGAGTCTCTACTTCAAAAACTAAAAAATTAAATAGCTAGGTCTACCCAAAGAGCCGCATGATCCGAAGCAGCATCCTTGGCTGCTTCAATACTTGGTAAATGGGGAAATAGTGTACCGTGCGTTCCACCCCACACACCTCTACGCTCAATCCCACCCGCTGTCACTTTTTCAGAAAGTTTGGGTGACATCAAAATGTAGTCGAGTTTGGCTGAAGCTGTGCCATTTCCATGCGTACCAGGACGATCATCCCCCAAAAACTT
>Ga0155582_127_pt2 | contig 9352 bp, 12 predicted proteins | sample RifCSPhighO2_12_FD_107239 | JGI IMG/M metagenome (GOLD analysis project Ga0155582, IMG submission 107239) | Gammaproteobacteria bacterium RIFCSPHIGHO2_12_FULL_37_14
TTTAATTGTTGGAAAAAATACATCTATTCGGATGAGTGATAAATCATCTTTGCAGCCAATGTTTGAAACGCATCAGGAATTATTTGGGAAAGATAATAAAATTTCTACTGCGCTTGATAAAGGTTATTACTCAAAAAATAACAAGCAATTTTTAGAAACAGAAACTGGCTCATCAATAGGTTTACAAAAACCTGGAATTCCAGTAATAGCACTTCTTGAAGAAGAACAAAATAATCAAATAGCGTTAGTCAATAGACGAGCAGGAATTGAACCATTAATAGGGCATGCTAAGCATGGTGGCCAATTAGGTAAGAGCAGAATGAAGTATGATCGAACAACAGAATCTGCGGGATACGCAGCAATTCTAGGTTTTAATAGCAGACAAGTGATACGCTATTTGAAGGGTGCATCTGTGCTATGTAAATAATTTCGCGCCAGCGACTATTTACGGGCGCGACACGAAGTCGCTATGAGAAGCTGTCCCTATCGGCTGATGAGGGACCATCCGCTACCGGATGAATCTAGGAGCTTGAATCAAGAGCAGCTTTGACAATGGAACAAAGTGTATCATTACAGGGGTTCAACTAAAGAACCACAAAAACTGCTTAATCTCAAACTGTAAGGATAAATTTTACAAAAATACCAATTTTGGCTGGTTTTTCTCTCCTATAAATTCAAGCATATCTTCTTTCGTCGAAATCTTATGGTGCACAGGATTGTCTAATGCAACTGATGCCATAGCATAATCATAAAGAAATATTGCTGGCGTTTTAGCATTAATATCTCCCATGAATCCTTCGCCTCTATACCACATGTCAGTAAGACAACCTTTAACAGTTTTCAAAACAAGTTGGTTTACTTTCGCATCAGCCTTTTGATCAAAGACATTAAGTGCGAATAAATGCCTTTTGGGGTGCTCAGCTGAAACTCGTTCGTAAATAGCACGGAACTTATCAGTTCCTGGAGAATTGTTAACATACAATATTAAAACGTTTCGATCCCAATCATCGTTTTTAAGCTGTTCTTGGCAGCGCACTATGTTATGGTTATCAAGCTCAATGACTTTAGCATATGCGACCTGAATCATAAAAATGATCATCCAAAAAAGAATATTTTTCATCAAGGATTTTCCTCAGTGAACTTGCTGGTTAATATGATTAACTATTCCTTTAATCCAGAATTTCGAAGTTTATAAAAAAACATTGATAAATTCTTTGCGGTAAAGATAAGCGCTATACTTAATAAAATTTTTAATGAAACAACAATTAGGGTAATAATAGAAGGTCCTTGTTCAAATAGTTGCATTATACCGATGGTACTTAAAGGTGGTGTTTTTATATAAACTGATAAAAAAGCATATATCCATGCAATAAATTGAGGGATAGTTGTAACCAAGATAAATATTCCGATCACACGAAACAAAATTACTTGGAGATCATCGATATCAGATCGTTCGATAGTACTAGTGTCGACCATTCTTGTTTGAGTTTTTGATATTAATGAAGCTATCTTGCTTGATAAGACCCATAAAAAAACTGGGATTAATAAACTCACTAAGGGTAAAAGGCTTACTAATAATTTTAAAATACCAGAATTAGGCTGACTGAACAGCATTGATAGGGTCATTACCCAGTTTGGTAAGCTACTAATGATCCCTAGAGCCACATAAATAGCTAATAATCTAACGCCAATAAAAGCAATATCATATTTCGTAACATTTGCCATTTGAAAAATACCTATAATAATTTGTCGTTGTAATGCGGGCTCTGCGAAGGAACCCACCTGGTAAGCTAACGCCCGTTACCGAGCGCAGCCACCATTGTGTGATGCAGCTTGATAAAGATAAGGTAAAAAATAAAAATATAAACGCCCATAAAAGCCGATGCATATTTCTTATACTCCACATTTTTCTGATTAATGAGTAGCATTAATATTACTAAAGTCTAATGATAAATCCTGCTTAACTAGCCCATAGGCTTTTAAAGCATCTTCATCATTAGAATATTTATCTTTTGTTATCCACTTTTTTGATAAAATAAATACTGTACCATTCCATCGATATAGCTCGATTGCATAACGGTGAGGATCGATATGAGCTTCATTATTACCCCAAACACATGTCCAAAATACAGCGCCCATATCCTCCTGATGCGGCAATTTCCCAATATAAAATCCACCTGAATATGTTTCTAACTTCCATTTATTTCGATTTAACTGAAGCAGCTTTATTCGGTTATTAACAATGGCGTAAGGATAAATACTATAAAATCCTGCTGAAGTACCTATACTATCAATGGCCGCAAAAAGAATGAGTGGTGTAGGCAATCCTTGAATGGTATAAATTTTAAAGCTCACATTAGGCGTATCAAATTTAATGGAACCTAATAAATGATTTTTATTATCTTTTATGATCACTTGAGAAGTGCCGTTTAAATCTAGGAGAGAATCAGGACTTTTATTTATGGAAATAAGCTGAATAAGTATTTTACGTTGATCTGGTAAAGTTAAAATTTCTTGATGTTTAATTATTTTTTCTGGCTTTTTTAATGAATGAGCTGCATTTACTGTGACAGGAAAAATAAGTAAAAAAACCAATATAAAATTAAATGGAAAAAGAAAATAATTTCCAAATTTCATCATGTTCTCCAGCTGATTGCTGATCGATATCTATGCTAAACATTCAAGTCTCAAAAACGGAGGTTTTTCTTCCCTGAGCGATAGATACAAATAATGCACCTATTCTTTCAAGAAATCAGTACGAAAGTGGTTAAAATTTCAAAGTTAAATATCTTGCTCATACGGAGCGAGTTATATTAACATTTCTGTCCATTTTATCAAATGCATCCTCTTATATGCGTAAATATTAGTCAGGTGCTGAAAAACGGACATATCCAATAAGCATTTTTGTAGTTCCGTTAGCTAAAATCGGGGGCGATTGTATCGTATCTCATTCAATAAAGGCAAGATATTTAACTTTGAAATTTTAACCACTTCAATTACCATATGCAGGGAAAAATTGGGCGGCTATGTGCATCTGTCGATCAGGTAACATAAATCCTCGTTTTTGAGTCTGATTAAAAATACAATTTATTGAGCCCATCCCTTTCTTTATATTTAATTTGTGGAAAACAAGCTATTGAAAGTTAATGGTAATATTCTTTAAGACTAATTTAACAAGTTCATTATGAAAATTATTTATACTGCTGCCTTAGTCCTTTGTAGTTCATTATTTTTTATGATATCTCCGGTATTGGGATATCCTTCATTCGAGAAAGAAATGAAAAATTTACAATCACAATTAGAAAAAATTCAGCCCCAGTTAAATGGCAGCATCATTCTTATTGATAATGAGAAAGATAAGTTTGCTTACTCGAGTAACAATGTGTCTGATAAATCTCAATTCTATATCGGCTCTTTAACAAAACAATTTACGGCTTTTATTTTCCTTAATTTATTACATAAAAAACACCCATCGGAAGATATTGAGAAATTATTAAATCGTAAACTGTCTGAAGAATTTCCTGATTCAAATATCCTAAAAAGCCTTGATAAAAGCTGGGTAACTGAAATAAGTTTGTTGGATTTACTAACCCATCGTTCTGGTTTAAGTGATTATATCGAAGCATATGTATTTCAGCTAAAACAGCCTGAATTATTAAGTAAACCAATTGATGCAAAGAGCATTTTGCAAGTTGTAAGCTTTGATCCTGAAAAAAATTATCGTTATTCAAATACTAATTATTTTTTATTAGGAAAGCTAATTGAAGAAATGCAAGGCGAAAATTTTGATCAAGCATTTAATACACTGATTAAAACGCCAGCTAAAATGGATTTTTCATATGCGCCTACACAAGATAATTTTCACATGTTTATTCAAGAAAACCGTTTTCAAAATCTTGTACCAGATATGAATAAAGAAATTTTTATTGATGTGGCTAATGCCATCGGTACTGGAAATATTATTTCCACCAGTGAAGATTTATTGAGTTGGAATAAATATCTTTACAGCGAATCAAATGCTGAAATCAGAAAAATTATGCTTAAAGGATTTTTTCAAGATGAAGATGGAGATATTGTCAATTTGGGCTTAACTACGAGCCAAACTAATTTCGGCCCACTTATTGGCTTCCAGGGGGGACAAGATAGCTATCATAGTTTTCTGGGTTATCTTCCAAGCCATAAATTAAACATAGTAATCTTAAGTAATAATACAGAAGATTTTGAAAAATTGATGGGAATCTTCATAAATTTTCTTCAATCAGATTTAACTAAAACTAAGAAGGTTGGAAGCTCTTTATTTTTTCGTTCTAAAACAAAAGAGGCTGATACAGTTCAGGTTTTGAATCAAACACAGTCAAATAACTTGAAATAAAATCTAAACACTATCTAAAGCTCAGATTAAGCACTTTTGTGGGTTGCTCTGCAGAACCCAATCAACGTCAGTAATATTTTTTTAACATTAGGTTTTGCAAAAAGATAATTTATAAAATCACGAATCATTTGATTGCCAATTCCTAGATTAATTAAATCTTTTCTCCTATAAAGGCCTACTCACTCACGTACCTTCACAGTGGGCCTACAAAAATTCCATTCTAAATTTGGAGCCTCCCAGGCGATTCTAACACGACGAAAAAATCAACGGTATATCCTAAGTGGTTGATTTACAGTAGGCTAAAATTTGATGCGGCAGGACTCAGAAGAAGGTAGGTTTTCAATATACTCATCAATAAAAATAATAAATTCATTAAAGCATTCTGATAATAAAAAGTGATTATTACATTTGAAATGATGCGACTTTAAGTTATGCTCATGTAAAAATGCTATGGTTTCTTTACTAAGAGAATCACCATAGCAGTATATTTTTTGCATTGGTAATGCAGTATATTTTTTGCCAATGATATGCGTATATTTACCAGTTAATTCGTGGCTCATGAGATACATTTGCTTGCCATTTTCTAAAAATGCTTCAGTTTGACAAAATTCTAATGCGGCATAATAAGGGCGAATCGAAATATTTTTTTGTGCTAAATTTTCATAAATCTGTGTTTGTTTAAAATCTTTATACCATTCTGGAAACTTATTTTCCGCTATTGCATTCATCATTTTCTCAGCAATAAATGAGCCAAATTGTGTAATACTACCTTCTACATTAATAAAAGCCTTTATTAATTTTTTAAGACTAGATTCGCAAAGTAATGTGGCATGAATACTACCCATTGAATGGCTAATCAAAATAAAGTTGGATAATTCCACGTTACATATTTTTTGTAAATAAAAAATATGTTGTTCTATACCATCAACTTGATGCTTAAAGCTGTAGTCAGATGAAGCAGAGCTTTTGCCATAACCTAATAAATCTGGAACCAATATATTGTAACGATCAATTAAATTTGATGTTAAATAATCACGGTAATCTACGCTAGCATCGCCTAATCCATGTATAAACAAAAGAGTAGGGCGTGATGATTTTAATTCTGAATGAAGCAGAAAATAATATTCTTTGCCGAGCTGAAAATAAGATTCATACATTATTGCATACCTATGTACATAATAGTCCATATAAGGGTACCAGGCACCTTATTGATCAAAGGGTAAGTTAACTTACTATATAAAGTCAATCATTGCTTACCCTAGGCATTAAGGGTAGTTATCAAGGCCAATCATTTCTCTAAAATTTTGATTCAAATTCAACATATGATTCGGCAAATATAACTTCGTAATGCCACTCCAATCTTTGTTATGCTGGAGCAGAAATAAAATGCGACTTAACAACATTCGCTATTTTAGAAACAACACCGACTCTAGTAAATGCTCCTTGGAATAGATTGCGTGGAAGAATCTCTAGAACTATCCGGATTTCTTTTAATTTCCATTAAATATGCTAAACCATCAGGCGTTATGATCTTTTTATTAAATACAAAACCTGATTTTTCATAGCAACGGATAGCACGGGAATTTTTTGGATCAACATCAGTAATTATCTTTTTAATATTGGGATTCAGAAAAAGATAATCAATGAATGCGCGTATCATCTTTGTTCCAATTCCTCGGTTAATAAAATTTTTCTCTCCAATAAATTGATCAATTCCTACTGTTCTTTATACCTCATCTGGCCACCATCCATTGCCAACTTTATTGGCATGGTAGTATTGAATAAATCCTATTGGGTTATTGTTTAAATAAGCTATAAATGGAACCACGATTGTGTCGCCAATCCTTGTTCTATATTTTGATTTAATTTTTTCATCGGTTAATTGATCATTCCACCATTCTTTCACATGAAGTTCATTCAACCATTTCCTCAAGTGGTTTAAATGTAAATTTTTGTGAGAGATATTTGTGGTACCGCAATTCGTTTAACGTGATGTCATTATTATACTGTTCTAATTTCGAGTGACCATCTTCAGTAAATCCTATCGATTCATAGAATTTTCTCGCTTGCTCATTTTCTTTTAAGACCCAAACAATGACTTCGCTGAATCCCGTTTTCTCTAATTCTGATAGAGCAGCCATGCATAATTTCTTGCCTAACCCCTGATACCAAACATTAGGGTGCAAATAAATGGCGCTGATTTCACCGCATTGCTTGGGATCAGTATCTTTATCACGAGAAGGGCAAAGACTTGCGAAACCAACAATGTTCTTATCTTGTTCTAGTATCAGTACTTTCACATTATTAATTAAAAGATCACGCCATTTCTGTTCGCGTTCTTTTGCTGATAAAGTGTCAAGTACATGATCAGGAATATGGCCACGATATATCTTTTGCCATGAAACTACATGACAGACTGCGATTTGCTCAGCATCAGATATTGTGGCAAACCGTATCTTGATATTAGGGGAGCTATTCATTTTTTGAGGTGATATCGTTTAATAAGTTAATAAGTTGTTTCTGATCTTTTTTGCCAACAACGCCAAAAAATTTTTCGTCTATTTTTTCAACGATGGGTACTAATTTAGAAGCAAGCGACTTTCCTTTTGCAGTGAGATGAACAGATTTCGCACGCATATCTTTTTCATGCTCTTCACGCTTAATCAAGCCTAAACTGACTAATTTCTTTAGCGATTTTGATACGGTCATTTTATCGAGTTTTGATTGGCGAACAATTAAAATTTGAGTTGGTTCTTGTTTGATTCCTTCAAACCATAAAACAATGGCCAAGATAACAAATTGGGCGTGTGAAATTTTATAAGGATCAAGTGCTTTTTTAATGAGACGTTGCCAGGTAATGGTTGTTTGCCAAAGCAAAAAACCAGGACTATCTTCAGGTTTTTCAAAGCCAAATGCTTTATCCGGCATTTTTCGACCTCGCAAACTCCACTAATGTATCCATTTGTTTTGGTACAGAGTTGGCTACATTTTTGGCGACTATTTGCCACCATATAAACCCTAGTATTCCTGTTACCGATATTCTGCTTTTAATAAGCAAGCCATTGTTTGTTTCTTCTAATTCATGATCATCATACATGGTTGCACCAAAAAATTTACAATAATCAGTAAATTTTTGATTAGGAATGACTTCAGATAAAGTAATCTCAACTTTTGGACCGTCAATGGGTTTTAAAATAAAACGGCTTCCTTTCGTAAAAGGCGCTTCCATTTTGCAGTATTCCAACTCTTTGTCCCATTTAGGCCAATTATTCACATCTGCCCAAAATTGCCAGATGTCTTCTTTTTTAACTCCCGGATAAGTTTTGCTATATTCTTCGACCCACATAGTCATACCTCTTTAGTAAATAGGTATATTGTATACGAGTTTACTAATTTATCAAGCATACTATTATTTCATTGATAAAGCGTATATTCCAAAAGCTAAAATAATCATTCCAGAAAATCTATTAATTCTTCGCAAACTAGCAGGGTTTAAACGATGATGTAAAATAAATGCCACGCCACTACTCAGTAATAGCCACCAAATGGCTGAACCAAGCGTAATGCCTAAAACGAGAGTAATCGCATGAACATAGTCTGCATGCGTTGTACCTAAGCCTAGCCCTACAAATACTGCAACAAAAGATAAGATAGTAGCTGGATTAGTTAATGTTAGTAAAAAGGTAGTGAAAAGTGCATGCCAGGGAGACCGGTCAGAATTGCCTGCTGATTTTGCTTGTGGGGGCGTTAAAAATAGTCTTATTCCTAAATAAAGTAAAAATAAGCCACCTATTAAGCGAATCCAAAATTGATGATCTATTAAAAGAGAAGATAGGGCAGTTAAGCCAAAACCAGCGATTAAGCCATAGGTACCATCTGCAAAAGCCGCACCTAATCCAGTCATCAAACCAATTTTGAACCCATCGTGAAGAGAACGTTGAATACAAAGCACACCAATGGGACCAACGGGCGCTGCTATCGCAAATCCAATGATTAAACCTTTAAGGAATAGAGTGAGCATAAGTTATCAAGAATCACTCCAATTTTGGGCAGTAAAGACGAGATAGTATAACCTATTGGAACCTTACTAAATAAGGATATTACGCTTGAATTTTAATGGTAAAAATATTAAATAATCAATAAATTGCATAGGCAAGTTATATTATATTGGGCTGTGTTTTAATAATTCATTAGAATAAAACTTTACTTTTCTTCAAATGATAGGGTAATATATGCACAGGCTCACAAGGGGCGCCTTTACCCACAAAAGATGAAATCACCCTACGGTTAATCCTAAAAAATACTATTCATTAACCTTTTGTTTGCAGGACTAGTGGGTGTCTGGCGTAAAAACAGAGGTATTGTAATGAATAAGTTACGTAAGCCCTTCAATCTTGTTGAAGCAAAAGTCCGAACGTCTATTTTATTAAAAGCCTTTCATAGTATTGATGCACAAAAAGCAGCAAAACGTTTTAAACATTTACCTGAATTTGCAAATTTATCTATTGAAGATATTTTGCAAAAAGATATTAAACGTAAACATGCGCTTGCGGTCATTGCTATTGAAAATGGCTTTAAGTCTTGGACTGACCTCAAAATGCAAATCCATTTTATTGTAGGGGGTTATCTCAATTTATGGTTTGCAAACTACACGCAGGCAAAATCTCATCTCAAATCTGCTGGTGGGTATTTATTGCCATACAAAAATCAGTTTTTTATTTGTAATGCAAATTACATCAGACAAATTGGCTTTGACCCTGATGACCCTGATTGGAAATTAATTGGATTTGATTGGGTTAAACCAGATGATAAAAAAGCATGGCAACGGTTATATAAAAAGTGGTCTTCTACAAAAGGAGGCCGCCATGAGTAAGCCCTTGCCAAATAATATTTTCTTAAGAGGAATCTGGGAGCCACTTCCTTTTGAATGCGATATTAATGATCCCATTGTAATAGGTGAAATACCTAAAGAATTGAACG
>Ga0155582_109_pt1 | contig 9292 bp, 11 predicted proteins | sample RifCSPhighO2_12_FD_107239 | JGI IMG/M metagenome (GOLD analysis project Ga0155582, IMG submission 107239) | Gammaproteobacteria bacterium RIFCSPHIGHO2_12_FULL_37_14
AGTGTTATATTGTACCACAATGAATCTCGACGAATATTTTCAGTGATTAACATAACTTGTTGATATTTAGTTGACTTGAAACTCATGCGTCAGCGGTGCATGCGATGATTAGTTTAACAAGGTCAATAGGCAGTGAAAATTTTAAAATCTGATTGGTTTTGAACAGCTAATCCCCGAGGTCTTTTTATGGAAGCAATTGGTGTTTTAATATTATTTCTCACTTTTATCCTTGGCTGTTTCATTGCTATAAAAACTTACTTAAAATTTTCAACGCATCCACTTTATTTAATCGGAATATATTTGCTTGGTATTTTGTTAGGAGTGGGTGTTTTAACAATTAATTATTGGCATCTTTATCGATTAAATAGCATCATTGTTCCTTTTACGGTCATCTCTGGGAATGAACTAAAATTTAATTTTGTTCCCAAATACAGTGGCGATTACAGTGTTGATATTACCTTCTTAAATAAAGAAATGAATAAAAAATATGATTCATGTGATTTTATCTACTCACTAGTAAACCAAACAATTAGAAGAACAGAAAAAGATTGTAAGAATGAACTTATTTATCGAACAATAAATGCAGATATTAGTAATCATCATTTTATTAAAAAATTACAATACAATGAACTCGAATCAGGAATTGATTGGGGATTTTATAATCATAATTTAAAACACCCCGCACTCCACATATATGAATTTCATAGTGTCAAAAATATAGTTGTTCCGGTACGTATTAAAATTGATGCAACTCGTGAAGAAATTCAACTAGCAAAACCCACAATAGTCATTGGGCCATTAGAGGATGCTTGGAGAAACGGTGTTATTCTTACTATGGGTGGAAAAGCTATGATTTTCATTTCATTTGCTCTTCCTTTTATTTTATTAATCATTCTATTTTTGTTTAAATATATAGGTAATTACTTCATTAAAGTTCTTTCCAAGAAATTATGAAATAATCCTTGTGTTGCATTCACGGACGAATCTTGCTGGTACCCTTTTAGTGTTATTTTGAGTTCAGAAAACCCTAGTTTGTCGGAGAAGCCAATCCCTCTAAAGGATTTGTATCTTCAATTTGAACACGGGTTGCATTTATGAAACGACCAAGCATATTTACATAGCTTAAGCATAAAATAAGTTCAGTGCCTAATTCAATAGAATAACGTTGAAAAAGTTCTTTGAAAGTTGCATCAGTCAAATGTGCGTTTACAGTGAGCTCTTCAGATATACGACACATAAAGTTTTCTTCTGTTCCTAAACTAACCACAGGATTTTCTGTTCGAATAATTTCAATCTCATTGTCAGTTACACCATTAGATTTTGAAAGAAAAATATGCTGATGCCATTCATATTTTGATTTAAGCAAATGCGCTTGCCTTAATATTGCAATTTGACGCAATCTGCGGTTAAATTTCCCATCGCCAAGTAAAGATTTAGCTAATTGCACATAAGGATGAAAACTTTCTGGAACGTTTGCAAGCATCCGAAAAACGTTCAGGGAAGGAAGCTGATTTAGTGTTTTGCGAATTACTTCGGATAATTGCTCATCTTTTGGTAAGGGAACAGATGCAAACATTTTTGTATCTCCTTTATCAGTCAAATATTAAAGCATCACCGGCTAATTTAACTTATTAATCTTTAAAGCTTGAGCAATTATTTCAGGAGCTAATGCATCACTACTTCATGGTGATTCACATAGTATATGCCCATTGTTTCATCCCTGGCTCATCACTTTCAATGTTTTTGAATAATTGATTGATAACCATCGTGCGTTTTTCAAGCAACGCATCGTCGCTGGACGCAGTGTTTGTACCTTAGGGCCTTTTAGGGCCAGTGTCACGGAAGCTGCGACCAACCGCCATGAGTGTTCATTGAGCAACTAATTATAGTCGAGTAAGAGGCTGGCATGCCAACCCCTCCTCAAAGGTAGGGCCGAGCAATGGCGCAGTAATTAAATTAATTAATCCTGTCTCCATCGCCCGCCAGGCCCAAGGGTACGGACGCACCGACCAGGTGCCACTTTAGGATTTAGTCATGACGCCCATTGAGCTTTGGGACTAATAAACTGATTCTTCTTTATTAAAAATGCCTTCTTGTATGTCCCAGAAGAAAACTCTGGTAGCAAGGTAGGCTCTATAACTGGGACACAGGAAATGAACTGAAAGACAAACAAGGTGGCGGATGGGTGCGTAGTAACAACGAAGTGAGGTAACGCTCATGGAGTAAAGGCACCCTGTTGATAGCAAATTTTCTAACAACAAAGAAGGCAATGGTGAATGATAAAAACACCAATGAACTTGCAAGACTTGAGAAGGAAAATATATGTTAAAGCGAAGACCGAAAAGCAATGGCGCTTTTGGGGATTGTATGTTTATATCGGCAAATTAGAAACTCTGCGAGAATTCTACAAGCTAGCTAAACAAAATAACGGAGCGCCAGGAACTGGAGACGAATAGATGGTAAGAATTAAACGGGCACGCAGTTGGAAACAACCGATACAGCCAAGTTCAAACCTGCACTACACCGCGCCAGTTCCTGACCCTCCAATAGCGCACTGCAACGATTTAAAAGAAGAATGTGCTGTTTTAGATCGACATAAATTATCACATCAAATTATAATTTAAATCCGACATAATCCATAATGTACCAAATACAAGACAGAATAAAATCACTCCGGTAAAGACGAAAGACATTACATTCAATTTACCATGCTCTGTTTGTGTATTTAGACGCAGAAAAAAGATAACTTGCACCAAGAATTGAATAATGGCTGATAAGAAAATGATGACAAATGTTATATTTTTTGGAAATACTTGGGCCATCACAGCACCAAATGAGATTAAAGTCAAAATGACACATGCAATAAGCCCAATCAGATAAATGCTTAATGTTTTTTGACCTGTACCAAAATCGGGTAGATTATTCTGTGCATGCATTTTAAAGTGCTCCCACGAGGTAAACAACCGTAAATACAAAAATCCACACAATATCTAAGAAATTCCAAAACAAACCCAAGTAAGTCATACGTCTCTTTACGATATGCGTTTCCCGTATGAAAGATAATTGAATGATCATTATCAAAACCCAAAACAACCCACAGCTTACGTGCAAACCGTGGGTACCAACCAGAGTGAAAAATGAAGATGCTTTGCCACTATAGTCCCAGCGAAAACCTTCTGATGCGAGATTAATAAACTCTCTCAGTTCCAAGAAAACAAAACAAAGGCCGAATAGAAATGAAATGACAAGCCAAGTTTGAACTTTCGCAATTTTATCTTGATTTAGATTTAAAACGGCTAAGCCAAAAACAAAATTAGAGGCTAATAAAAAGAATGTTTCAATCAACACATATTTTAAATCGATATAATTTTTTAAATCGGGTCCACCTGTGCCTGGCATATTTAAGACAATAAATGTGGCAAATAACACGCTAAATAAAATGCAATCGCTCATGATATATAACCAAAAGCCAAAGACATCACTTTCATCACTTTCAAGATAATGTTGATGCTCTTCTGTCATTTCCCTATGCATTCAATCATCTCCCTAAGGTGTGCCAACTCTGTTTCTTTAACAGTTTTCTCATCAATATAATAATTCGTATCGGTGTCAAATGTTCTTGCAATCGCAGTAACAATCATGCCAAAAAATCCAATAACGCCCGGAATCCACATTTGCCACACCAAAGCAAAACCAGTGATACCAGCAAGAATTCCAATGAGAAAACCTGCCGGTGTATTTTTTGGCATATGAATGGGCTGGAAATGCAAATTTTTAGGACGCACATGTCCTTCACCAATCGTTTTTTCTTTATGGACCCAAAAAGCATCCCTTTCATCTACTACTGGGAGATGCGCAAAATTATAAACAGGTGCAGGGGAAGCTACAGACCACTCTAACGTGCGCGCATTCCAAGGGTCACCCGTACAATCACGCAATTGTTGGCGATTTTTGATACTTACAATGAGTTGTCCGATTAACAAAAATATGCCGATCAAAATAAAACTCGCACCAATAGCGGCAACGATTAAATAAGGTTGAAACATGACATTTGTATAATGATTGACGCGACGCATAAATCCATTTAAGCCCATAACGTAGAGCGGCATAAAGGCAACATAAAAACCAAGAACCCAAAAAATGAATGCCCATTTTCCCCAGCGTTCATCTAATTTGAAACCCGTCGCTTTAGGAAACCAATAAACAATGCCCGCGAAATAGCCAAACAAAACTCCACCAATGATGACATTATGAAAATGTGCCACGAGAAATAAACTATTATGTACTTGAAAATCAACAGGCGGAACGGCCATCATGACGCCAGTCATGCCACCAATCGCAAACGTGGTAAAAAATGCAATCACCCATAACATGGGGGTTGCCAAAATAATGCGGCCTAAATACATCGTAAATAGCCAATTAAATATTTTAACGCCAGTTGGAACCGCAATAATCATAGTAGCAATGCCAAAAAAACTGTTAACATTTGCGCTTGCGCCCATCGTAAAAAAGTGATGTACCCAAACAATAAAAGATAAAAAAGCAATTACAATGATGGCCCATACCATCGTGGCATAACCAAATAATGTTTTTTGACTGAAAGTGGCAACCACTTCAGAAAACACACCAAATGCGGGCAAGATTAAAATATAAACTTCTGGATGTCCCCATGCCCAAATTAAATTGATATACATCATGACATTCCCGCCAGCGAAATCGGTAAAGAAGTGCATCCCGAATATGCGGTCTAAAAATAGTAAAGCCAATGTCACGGTTAAAACAGGAAATGCGAGTACAATTAAAATCATCGAGCATAAAACTGACCAAACGAAAATTGGCATTTTCATTAAAGTCATACCCTTGCATCGCATTTTAATGATGGTAACAATAAAATTGATACCCGATAACAAAGTCCCGACCCCTGAAATTTGTAGTGACCAAATAAAATAATCAACTCCGACGGTTGGACTGTAGTACATTTCTGATAAAGGTGGATAGGCAAGCCAACCTGTTTGAGCGAAATCACCAATGACAAGGGATGCCATACACAACATAGCGGCTGAAAATGTGAGCCAAAAACTAAGAGAATTTAAATATGGAAAAGCAACATCGCGCGCGCCAATTTGTAACGGTACTACCAGGTTAAGTAAACCAAACATCATAGGCATAGCGACGAAAAAAATCATAATCACGCCGTGTGCAGAAAAAATCTGATCGTAATGTTCAGGCGGCAAATAGCCAAGACTGGATCCAGCAGCAAGTGCTTGTTGCGAACGCATCAAAATTGCATCGGAAAAGCCGCGTAATAGCATCACAAAGGAAAGAATTAAATACATGAGGCCAATTTTTTTATGATCGACGCTGACAAGCCATTCACGCCAAATATAAGCCCATTTGCCATAGAGGGTGATTACAACTACTGTTGCTAAAATAACAAGAACCATAAATGCTCCAGCACCCATGATGATGCCAGATTGAAACGGAATAGCACTCAAGGTTAACTTACCAAAAAATAAATGTTCTAACATGGCTGTCCCTATGCTATCGAATAATCCAAATGACCAAGATTTGAACGCGGATGTTCAGTGCCAAATGAATTCATATATAAAGTCACGACACCATTGAATAATTCTGGTACCACGCCTGAAAAAAATAATGGTGTTTTTTCTAAAGAAGGTTTTAATAATTTATCGTATGTATCATTTGTTAATGGTATCGATGATTCTTTTACTTCTGCAAACCATTGTTGCATTTGTTCAGGAGTCACAATATCAACGACAAAATGCATGTCAGAAAAGCCGGCACCATTAAATTGTGTATTAAGTCCCTCAAGCTTACCTGTTGATGTTGGTAATAAGTTCAAATGAGTACGCATACCGGCCATCGTGTAAATTTGGCTACCTAATTGTGGAATGAAAAATGCACTCATGGGAACATTATCAGTCGTTATGGAAAATTCAACCGGTTGATCAACAGCCAAAACGAGGTAATTGATCGTAGCAATATTTTGTTGTGGATAAATGAATAACCATTTCCAAGGTAATGCAATCACTTGAATTGTTTGTGTCGTTTGATTAGGAACAATCAGACGTTTGAAGGGGTCGAGGTCGTGCGTTTTCTTCCAAGTCAAAATCGCAAGAACCACAATAATAATACAAGGAATACCCCACCATAGTGTTTCTAAAAAAGTATTATGACTCCAATTGGGTTTGTAATCTTTAATGCGGTGTGAAGCTTGATAATGAAAAGCGAATGACAAACTCATCACAATAACAGGCAAAACCACGATTAGCATTAAAGCTAAGGTATCGAAAAATAATCTACGCTCTTCGTTTGCTACAATTCCTTTTGGATCTAATATTCCTGAACAACCTGTCAAACTAATGAGGAATAGGCATCCTACCAATATTTTCAGCATCCTTGCCATTCTAGCTAACCTCAGAATTTTCAAATATTAAATATTATCAGCTAATGATATGCTATTCCTTTAGCACTTATAACACAAAGGAACGAACAATGTTAGATTACATAGCGTTTGCTCGTTGGTTTGGTTTGGTCTCCATTATTTTGTCTATAGGAATTTTATTTAATATTGAAGACGCGCGCCAAATGGCTAGAAATATGGTGAAAAACGAAAGCGGATATATCATGGGAGGTGTATTCCCTATCATTTTTGGTAGTTTATCTCTTTTATTCGCCAATAGCTTTGAATTAAGTTGGCGTTTACTCATTACGTTGGTTGGCGCAAGTACATTGTTAGTAGGTGCTTTCCGAGTCATATTTGTTAATAAATGGAAACAGTTGATTTCACGTCATATAGAAGCCATCCCATTTTTGTTTAGTTTATTTGGATTGATGTTTGGTGTGATCTTACTCTATGTGGGATTTGTTGTAGAAAATTTATAAATGATCAATAGCGGTTAGAGAGCTCCGGTTCTTTCTAATTTTAGCTATTCATGCCAACACCACAGCAATATTCACAGCAATAACTAGATTTGAGGAGGTTTACAAAAGCCCTCCAAACTGCTGCAATAGGGGTTCTAGAAGTATGCCGCAACAATGCACAGTTTAGATTGATTTCTCCTACTTAAGAATTTAATACTGCCTTTATTGCTTGGCAAAATGCCTCTACCTCTTCTTCCGTATTATAATAATGGACAGAAGCTCGCACCAGAGCAGGTAAATTTCTCTTAGCCATATCCAATCTTGCATACTCCTGAAGCGATATAGAAACGTTAATTTTCATTTTGGATAAATGTTGTTGTATTTCCTCAACTGATTTGCTTTTACAAGAAAACGTAACAATTCCACACTTTTTCTCGCCAAGATCATGTAATTCTACAGATGGTATATTAGCTAACTGATGACGCAGTCGATTAGCTAAATGTTGTATTCTATCCCAAATAGTTGGAATCCCTAGCTGAATAGCATATTCAATTGCAACACCAAGACCAATTTTAGCTGCTATATTTTGTTCCCAAGTTTCAAAACGTTGCGCATTAGGTTTTATCAAATATTCGTTATCTTCAATCCATTTAGCTGAATGGAGATCAATAAAAGGAGGGTCGCATTCTGCTAGTATTTCTTTTCGCGCATATAGAAACCCCGTGCCGCGCGGTCCGCGTAAATATTTTCGACCTGTTGCGCAAAGAAAATCGCAACCTATTTCCTTTACATCAACGGGCATTTGGCCAACAGATTGTGTTGTGTCAAGAAGGTAGGGAATATTATTTTGTTTAGCAATTTTCCCAACTTCTACAGCAGGGTTAATAAGACCACCTTGTGTAGGAACATGAGTGATTGCAATCAACTTAACTCGACTGTCAATTCTATTTTGTAAATCAGCGATATCTAGTTGACCAAAAGAATCATTACGAATAACTTCAATAATAGCACCCGTGTGTTTAGACATATGTAAAAATGCTAGATAATTACTTGCATATTCACACATAGCTGTAAGGATACGGTCACCTTTTTTAAATTTTAAGCTATAAAAAGCCATGTCCCATGCACGAGTCGCATTTTCAAGAAAAGCAATTTCGTCTCGATCACAATTTATTAATTGTGCAGCATAATCATAAATTATTTCAGATCTATTTAGTGCAATTTTAGCAGCTTCATAACCACCTATTGTAGCTTCTAAGTCAAGATGCTCTTTTACTGCATTAACAACGGGTAGTGGAGGTAAAGCTGCTCCAGCATTATTAAAATGTAAAACATGTTGGCAGCCAGGAGTATCTTTTCTTAATTTTTTTATTTGTAACATGCTCATTAAACATTCCTTTAATTTAAGTTATCTAGCAATAGAAATTTTCTCTAAATGCTTCAAATGTCCTTCTAATTGAGATTTTTCTTGGATCACAAATAATTTTTCTTGCCGTAACATTTCAATTTTATCTTCTGCATCAGATAGATTTTTTTGAAGCCTATCACGCTGGTCAGTCACTATCGCAATCTGTTTTACAAATTCCATGAGTTGCTGATTTTTATTCTTTATATCATTGTTGTATATCTGTAATTGCCTCTGATGCTGTTCGCAACGCTCTTTAAAAACACTTAGCTCATTCGAAATTTCTTGTAGCTGTCGCATCTGGTTTTCATGATTTTTTTGCAATGAATGATATTGTTCTTTTAAATGATAAAGCTCAGCGTTATTTTGATTCAGTAATTGCACTGATTCTTGAGATTTTTTTTGATGTAATGAAATCTCATACTGTAATTCGGTTAGTTTTTGTTGAAATTGTATCTGTTGTTTTTCCACTATCAGGCTTTGTTCAGCACGTGCTTGTTGTATGGCATTTTGATAGTGCTCAAGATTTGCTTGAATATTAGCAGCCAATTGGTGTAAGCGAGCATTTTCAGCCTTCTGGTCTTCAAGTTGTTGTATATTGATTTGATATCGCTCGTGCAATTTGTCGTGCTCTTGCTTTTCAAGCTGGAACTGTCTTTCAAATTCTGCTTTATCTAGACGTTCTGCGGATAAACTTTCTTCAAGTTGGCGGAGTTTAGTTTTTAAATCAGTATGTTCTCGCTGGGATTGATGTAATAGCTGTTTTAATTCTTGAGTTTGTTGCTCACTAGCGTTTTCGACTTCTATGATACGCTGCTCTGCTTGGCCATTGAGCCGTTCCCAAAGTCCTATAACTAAGGCCTGTAATTCTTGAGGGAGTTTTCCTTGGGATTCATCGCTTTTGGATTTCCAAGTTTTGAGGTGATGGATAATTCAAAGACACTAATTCAGCTATTACGTAATGACTATGACGGCTTATTACCTGTCGATTTAAACAGTTCG
>Ga0155582_162_pt2 | contig 9228 bp, 9 predicted proteins | sample RifCSPhighO2_12_FD_107239 | JGI IMG/M metagenome (GOLD analysis project Ga0155582, IMG submission 107239) | Gammaproteobacteria bacterium RIFCSPHIGHO2_12_FULL_37_14
CAAATTACCACCGATGAGTGGCGCTTTAACTTTTCCCGCATTAACAGCAATACCTTCAGTCATAGTGATTGATTGACCAGTTAAACAACTCATCAGTGTTTCATCAACTAATGACTCTATCTCAGGTTTATCAACATCACGAAAAGTAAATCCAGTGTAAGAAATCAATCCTGACATTTTTAACAACCCTAATTGCAAAGCAGTTGTGTCGCTAAATCCTGTGATGATTTTTGGATTTTGTTTGATGAGATCAAAATCAAGCAAAGGCAATAAACGTTGTGATCCATATCCACCAGCAACAGCCATGATGGCTTTGATTTCTGGATCACGAATAAATTCCATGAAGTCCGCTGCGCGATTAGCATCTGTTCCGGCGAGAAATCGATCACCATCATGCAAATGACGACCGGGTTTTACTTTAAAACCTTTTTGCGTTAAATAGCGTGTGCCCGCCTCAAGACGGCCCGGTTGTAACGGACTCGATGGTGCAATTAATCCAATCGCATCACCAGTATTCAAAGTTGGCGGTATGATATAATTCATTTTTGCAAAATCTCTTCTTCGAATCATATGTTGCGTTGCCAGTTATGTGTTGCATCTAAATAATCCACTATAAATAAAGCATTTTAAGAGTTTCAAGATAACATAATTTATCATGCATGCAAGCCATAATTAGCTATAAATTAGCTAAAAAGTCATATTCGACACACGTAGAACTGGTCAACTACAGCTTAGACAAAAAGTCCATCAGACCTTTATCATCACGCCAATGTCGATGTGTTTTTTTATCTGGAACATCACAACATGCCAGTGCCTTCGCTTTCATTTCAAGGTCAACCTCAGCATAAATATTAGTTGTATTAATCGAGACATGACCAAGCCATGCTCTGATCGTATTAATATCAACACCCGCCTGTAATAAATGCGTGGCTGTTGTATGGCGTATTGTATGTGGACTAACGCGCTTTTTTTTCAATGATGCTATGCGTTGCGTGATTTTTTTAACGTAACGCTTAACCATTGCGTGAATGCCAAATCGAGTTAATGGCTGATGGCAGCGATTCATGAACACATGCTCTGATTCTTCTCTATTTTTTATTAAAATGCTTAAATTATCGACCGTTTGTTTCCACAGCGGACACCGCCTTAATTTATTTCCCTTTCCCTTGATCAAAACGGTGGATAAATCTCTTTTTGTAGCATGTGCAATATTCAAATCAGCGATTGTTAATTGCGCTGCTTCATCAGCACGCGCGCCAGTATTGTAAAGAAATAACAGCAATGCATGATCACGATTTCCTTGCCACGTTTTTTTATCCGGCGCATTTAATAGCGCATCCATTTCAGATTTTTCAAGATAAGTAATTAATGTTTTTCTCGATTTTTTAAATGGGATCATTTGAATCTCTCGACACCATTCCACATGCTCTGGGTTATTTGATCCAATAAATTTTGCAAAAGCATGTACTGCAGCGAGACGTTGGTTTCGTGTTGATAACGAGGAAAGACGATTTTTTTCTAAATCCAAAAGAAAAGATTTAATTAAATCTGGACTAATATCATCAACCAACAGATTTTCAATTGATTTTTTATTATTTTTAGCCATAAATGGCAACATTAATCGAAATGTATCACGATAACTCTGTTGTGTGTTACGCGATAAATTTCTAACACTGATCAAATACTCCAATAAAAATCTTTTTATCCATGAACTTAAAAAATTTGAGTTGCTCATTGCTTTTCTCCTTTTGCATATTTTTCAAAACGTTTTTTAGCCGCTTGCAGAAGACCATCAGTCATTGTTAGATAAACAGATGTATGAGCAAGATATCTATGTCCTAAATACACCGATAAAATTGGTAGTAATTTTTGGACATCCTTGTTTTCCTGATACCAACTGGTTAGTCTATTAACAGCGAAGGTGTGACGCAGATCATGTATTCTTGGCTGGAAAGTCGCATTATCGTTTCTTTTAATGCAAGCACTTTCGCGTATCCTTCGAAATATCTTTTCCATGGTGCTCGCATTAAATGGTTTGTTATTTTTTCCAAAAAATAAATAGTCTTCTAGCATTTGCGTTTTCTGTTTACTTTTTCTCCATTGTAAATATTTTTTTATAATTTCTTTTATCTCCTCATTAAAGGGGGTCAAGCGAGATTTATAAAATTTTGATTGCTGTATTGTTATCACCAAATTATCCATATCGATGTCGCCTATCTTAATAGACAATGTTTCATGAAGACGTAATCCTAACGCATAAGTCAAAATAAGAACGATGCGCACCATGATTGGCGAAATACAACTTTTAATTTTTTGATACGTCAATGCGGTATCAAAAATTAATTTAAGTTCTTTCTTCGAGTAAATATATGGAATAAATGGTTGCGGTCTTTTTGGTAAAATACGCGGTAATGGAATATTTTTTACATAACCGCGCGTCAATGCATATCTATAAAATCCAAGTAAAGCGGTGTGCTTTGTAAACCATCCAGATGTTATATTTTTTGAGTCTCCATATAGAAATTTATTTGTCATTTTCTCTGTAATTAATTTAATATTTTTTGATGCGCCTGTTTTTTTACAGAATGCCTTTAAATATGATTCGTTTGTTTTAAATTTTTCACCAAGAGACCTTCTGTAAGTCACGTATTGAGTAATAATTTTATTGAGTTTCATAGCACGTCTCCTAATTTAAATTCCGCAACTTTTCGCAGACTTAAAAGATCAACCTTTGCATAAATTCTCGTGGTTTCTAATCGTTGGTGACCTAAATGATCACTGATTTCTTTTAACGAAACACCGGTGTTAATAAGATGTGTGGCACATGCGTGCCGCAATGCATGTGGGCCAAAATGTTTTATGTTTGAACTTAGTGGTTTCAGACGAGTGCTAACTATGCGATAAATTGCAGCAGCTTTTAATATTCTGTATGGAGATTGTCGGCATATAAATATTTCTCTTAGCGAGCAATTATTTGGTCTTACCTCTTTTATATAACGCAATATGGCATCACCAACATTTTTTAATAAAGGAAAAATTTGTGGTTTAGATTTTTTAGCCCTTTTTAAATAAAGACGTTCATTTTTCCAGTCGATATCATCGAGTCGCAAATTAGTAACTTCGCTGCTTCGAATGCCATAGATTGACAACAGCATTAAAATAGCTCGATCTCTAATATCAGTTGGTTTATTTGTTTTACAATTTCTTAATAATTTTTTTACATCATCCCAGTCTGGAGAATAGGGTAATGTTGCATCTCGATATACACGTGGTGCTTTTATTGAGTCAGCAAGATTTTGCTTACACCATTTTTTATTTTCAGAATATCTCATGAATGGCCGAATAACAGATGCATACGCCTGTACCGACCTTCTAGAATATCTATCATCAGTATATTTTTTTGTTAAAACGTCGTCGATATCAACAGGTTTAATATTTTTGAAAACTTTTCTTTTTTTATAAATATTTAAAAGGAAATTTTTTATTAAAAAAATTTTTATTTTAATCGTGTTTTCACAAAGACCTTGCTCTTCTCGCATATAAGAAGAATATTGATTTAGATATTTCTCAAATGGTATGGATTTTTTAGTTTGTTTTTTGATGCAGTTAAACATTTTAAACCAACCCAGAGCATGCCTTGAAAATCTTGCTTTCGCACAATGTGAATAAGCATTTTTTCTATTATTGTTTATAGTGGCATCTTGTGCCCACTTGTCTGAGGCTTTTATAATTTCATTTAAAGAAACCAATCTTAATTTTTTAAAATTAAGATATTGCATTACGATCAATAAATATTGTGCAATTCCTCGCAAACCGCCTTTTTTTACGCCATGATCAGACCAATATTGCAAATATTGTAAACGTTCATTTAGTAATGGCGCGCAGGTATGGTGTCGAAGTGCCGCATAACGTTCGAAAATATTATTAAAAAACTCGTTTTTTTCTTCAGGAAGAGATTCTCGAAGATTAATTTTCTTCAGCCAATCAAGCGCGAACCATTTGAACCGTTCTTTTCCATCTTTTGAAAATGCGACTCTTTTCTGTGGATGCTTGGATTGATATCGAGCCCATTTATCAGCTGCTTTTTCTATTTCATCTATCGTGATAATTTTTTTTCGATTATTTAAATGTAAAAACTGGACGACCCTCAAAAGATACTGCGCCATATATGTAATAGTGCTCCGAGCTTTACCACGGTCTATCCAACTTTGAATATACTCAACACGTTCTTTTAAAAGGGGTGCCTTAATATGCCTTTTAACGTAAAATCGTCGTTTGAGAATTTTATCGAACATAAAATGCCTCCTGTATGGTTTAAAACCTCACAGGAATAACCATAGACTATGGCTAAAATTATGTTGTGTGGGGCACGAAAAAAGTAGCTGAATTTGCGGGGATTGATGAATCAACAACACATAACTGGCAACGCAACATATGATTTGTTATGTGATGCATCACATAACGAATCCAAAATAGCGCATATCTTTAATGCGTCTGTGAAATAAAATGCCATCTAAATGATCGCATTCGTGCTGAATAATACGCGCATGAAACCCTTCAGCAATGCGTTCAATCGGATTTTGATCCAAATCAAGTCCAGTATATTTTATTTTTTGATAACGCGGCACTAATCCACGCAATCCCGGAACACTTAAACACCCTTCCCATCCATCAACCATTTCATCGGATAATATTTCAATAATGGGATTAATTAAAATAGTGAACGGTACTGGCGCTTCATTGGGATAACGTTCACTTTTTTCAAATCCAAATATCACCACACGTAAATTAACGCCAATTTGGGGTGCAGCGATACCCACACCTTTTTTCTCATTCATGGTATCTTTCATGTCTTGAATTAGTTTTATTAATTGCGGATCATGAAAATCGTTGACTTTCAGCGATGGCGTTGCTAATTGAGTATTGCCTAATTTAACGACCGTTTGAATAGCCACTTACTTATTTCCTTTTTTATGATCAGTTGCAAATTGCGTTACACATGACTCCAAAATAATATTTTTATAGGATTCCTGCTGCTTTTGATTCAATGAAATCACATTCTGCATAAATGGTGCATGAGAACTATAAATAATAAATAACATGATCAGTTTTGCGTCTATTTCTGCTCTGATTTTTCCTAATTTTTGCAATGCCTTGATATCTGTCAACCAGTGATTGGGTGAAGCGTAATTGTTACCAATCAATACGTCATGCTCATTGCTCAATTGCTGCCAGGCAACAAGACGGGCTAATTCTGGATTGTTAGCATACAAATCAAAACGATAATTCAAAATACTCGAAAAATAAGCACGGGGCGATGTTGTATTATATTTCGGGAGTGTGGCGCTATCTTCGATAATACTCTCCTTAACGAAACGCCAGAGGGTCGCTTTATCTTGATAATGATGGAAAATCAGCGTCTTATTAACGCCTGCTAGTTTTGCAATATTATTGATCGATGCGCCATCATATCCCTTTTCTAAGAATAAGGTTTTTGCAGCATTTAAGATGTTTAAACGTGTCTCATCAGCTACAGTACGCTGTTGTTTTTCCATCTCAATTTTTCTCTAGTTGACCTATCTGACAATTATGATATAGTAAATTGACCAATCAGTCAACTATAGATTATAACCTGAGCAATGAATATGATTATTCAAAACAAACCCAAAACACCACCCATTTGGTTGCTGATACCCCTCATTGGTTTTCCACAATTAAGTGAGAATATCTACTCACCCGCGTTGCCCGCCATTAGTGATTTTTTACATACCCACAATGCCTATGTGCAATGGACACTGAGTATTTACTTTATTGGTTTTGCGCTCGGCGTATTTCTATGGGGCAGATTATCCGATCATATCGGCAGGAAACCTTCCATGATCGCAGGATTGATTATTTATACGATCGCAAGCTTATTGTGTGTTTATGCGCATGACATCACTTGGCTTTTAAGCACTCGTTTTATTCAAGGATTGGGTGCGAGTTGCGGTTCAGTGTTAATTCAAGCTATCGCCAGAGAATCGATGGAGGAAAAAGAGCGTCATCAATTTTATGCGACCAGTGGTTTTGTCATGGCGTTTTCAATTACCGTAGGTCCTTTTATCGGCGGGTATTTAACGCAGTGGTTTCATTGGCAAAGTAATTTTGTTTTATTATTTTGTATTGGAATAAGTCTGATTACGCTCGCCTGCATAAAATTGCCTGAAACCAACATTAAAACACACGAAAAATTGCCAAGCATTGTTGGCACATTGAAAAATATGATGTTAGATAAGCATCTCATCGGATGCGCACTATTAATCGCGATCGCCAATGGCATATTGTTTAGCTATTACGCCGAAGGTCCATTTATTTTTATTAAACTGCTTGGATTATTACCCAGTGAATTTGGAAAACTCGGTTTATTTATAGCGCTTGCTTCACTGTGCGGAAGTCTATCAGCAAGAAAATTAATGCATCACTGGAGTCGCGAAAAAATGTTGATGATTGGTTGCATCACGATGGTCGTGTGCAGCCTATTTTTATTTATTGCTACAGTCACTCATTTTATTAACGCTACACATATTGTGCTATCTACAACACTCATTATTGCGTCAATGATGGGAATCGTACTGGCTTCATTTGGTTTTGTTGTTCCATTAACTTTAAGTTCTGCATTAGTGAAATATCAATCAGCAATTGGGACAGCAGGTGCATTATTTGGTTTATTGTATTACCTGATGATTTCCGCTGTTACTTGGGGAATGGGTTACTTAACGAATAAAACGTTTCTACCAATGCCACTGTATTTTTTAGTTTTAAGTGTCATCGCGTTAATAACTGCGTATTTCTTTATTATTAAAAAAAACTCACACAAAAGAATTCATCATATCAGCAACGAATAAAAATCGATTGGTTAACTCAGTTACCGAGCCGCTATCCTCTACTGTCCACCACGCCGCCAAAACTGCTTTTGAAAACAGCCATTCATAAATTCGTTTTTTATCGAACCCGGACAGTTCGATAAAACAATCTAAGCGGTACAATAATTCTTTTTTAGTAATTGGATTTGTCACGCGTGGTAGTGGAATTTCAAATTCTGGTTCACCTATCACGCCTTTAGCGTCGATACTTGTGGATTCATTATTTGCAGCTAGCAATAAATTTGCGTAATGTAAATCTCCATGCAATAAAACAGTATTTGTTTGTGACGCTAGTAATTCGCGACTTAAAAATTCTGCTTTTTCAATGACTGCTTTTGAAAATGGTCCTGGTGTTCCATTAAATTTTTCAAATAAGCGTTGGTCAAATCCTTCAAACCAATCGTTCAGTGTTGGAAACACAGTATTTTCATCAATTGGCTTATGCAGTTTTTTACAAACATCAACTGCATATTTTGTAGCGACTTCAACTGATGTTACAGATTCTAATAATGTCCCAGGAATAATTTTTTCAATCAACATTGCGCCTAAATCAACATCTGACTCTAATAATTGAGCAGCGCCAAAGCCATTGTAATGTTTCAATGCATGAACTTCGGTTACAAATTCTTTATTTGGCACGCTGCATTTAAAGACAACTGGCGTGTTATCATTTTTTATTGCACTTAAAACAACGTTAAATTGCGCATCAGAAAAACATTCTCCTGCTTTAAATTTCCATTTATTTTCATAGTCCGAAATAAATTTTGGTAAATTTTGCAGCCACTGTTTTCCGGCATCGCCATATAACGAAATCAGATTTTCGCGGAGAATATTTGGAATGTGAATGACTGGTGATTTATTCATTTTTATTAATTGCTTCTATTGAGAAAAAATTCATGATTCTCTATTTTTTAATTCGTTCATATTTCCCCAATAAACTCGCCTCAGTAATAATATGATTTTTCATTGCATCTATGATTTCAGTTTTATTGGCACCATCATTAAGCGTCAAAACATTATCGAGCGCATAGAGTTTAAAGAAATAGCGATGCACACCAGATGGCGGACACGGTCCACCGTATCCTGTTTTATCCCAGCTATTTTTTCCTTGTTGCGTGCCTTCTGGAAGTAGAGAAATATTTTCTAGTAATGTCCGGACATTACTTGGAATATTAAATAATATCCAATGATCCCATGTGCCATGCGGTGCATCAGGGTCATCAACAATCAACGCAAATGATTTCGTATTATCTGGAATACCATCCCACGATAACGATGGTGAAATATCAGAACCATCGCACGTATATTTTGATGGTATTACTTTTTCATTTTCAAAAGCATCGCTGGTAATTTTCATTTGCCCTCCTGACAATTTTTCAGAAAAAATTTGGGTTGAAAAAACGAGAAGTAAAATAATGCATGCCAATGGATAATAATATTTTCCACGATTTTGCTTCATGATTTTACTTTAAATTTGTAAAAAATTGGCGCTTAAAAAAGCGCCCTATCACAATATTTAATGCGTTATTTTTCATCACCAAATAATTTTGCTACCCGTTTTCTCACCGTCGCTGGTGTCACGTCCTCAATGTGTGTTCCAATACTCCAGTGATAACCAAACGGATCTTCAAACGTTGCAGTGCGATCGCCATAAAACATATCTTCAGCAGAACGCAGCACGATTGCGCCTGCAGATACGGCAGTTTTGAGTGTTGCATCGACATTTTTAACATACAGATAAATACTCATCGGTGAACCGCCGATAGTTGCGATGCTTTTTGTGCCTTTGACAGGACAGGGATCGCTCAACATAATATGCGACACTCCTATTTTTAGCTCGCAGTATGCAACCGCATTTTTTGACATATCAAAACGCACGATTTCTTTAGCACCAAATACTTTTTTATAGAATGCAATGGCTTTTACGGCATTATCAATCACTAAATGCGGAATGACGTTGTGGTAACCTTTAGGAAGTGGCAATACTTTTTTTGCTTTTTTAACAGGTTTTTTTACTACTTTTTTTGTTTTCTTAACAGATGATTTTAATGCTGCACCTTTTTTAACTGCTTTAATAACTTTGGTTTTTGTTTTTTTTGGACGCGCCATTTTCATGTTCCTTATTTTATAATGTTAAGCGTTCACAGTTTCTTTAAGCTGTGTTGCTGGTTTAAAGCTTACAACCGTAGCTCTGGGGATAATCATTTCCATACCCGTTGAAGGATTGCGACCTTTGCGTGCTTCGCGAACCTTAGTAGAGAACCCACCAAATCCTTGCACCATCACTTTGTCATTTTTCATAGCCTCAGCAATCACTTCAAATGTG
>Ga0155582_111_pt1 | contig 9052 bp, 10 predicted proteins | sample RifCSPhighO2_12_FD_107239 | JGI IMG/M metagenome (GOLD analysis project Ga0155582, IMG submission 107239) | Gammaproteobacteria bacterium RIFCSPHIGHO2_12_FULL_37_14
TATTCTCGCAGTGAAATGACAGCTGTTAAACTCGAGAGTTAATTGCAATGTGCCCTTTCCGCAGTCTTGCGGAAAGGGCATTGTTATTCATAAACAATCATCCGATGAAAACTTGAATTATGCGAATGTGAATACAATCCAAATGATTCTGCTGACCGCTCATTTTGTCTGTTTTCTCCAAGCCTCTCCCGGTAATAAAAAAATCAATTTTTCCTGCACCATCTCATGCGCCTCAGCAAGCGACCATTCTTGATCAGCAGAAAGTAAATTGGAAATGTCGGCTTTGAAATCCTGATTGCGAATTTTCTCAGACATACTTTTCTCAAAAAGCGCTCTAGTGACGATCAATCCTTCTTTTTCACAATGTGATAAATAAATCTTAACAACCTCTTGCGGATCAATTAGATCATTCTTAAGTACAACCCATAGATCAAATAAGTCCCGTCCTTTACGTCGCTGATAAAGCGCGCGCATTTTTGTACCTATTAGCTCGTTTAATTGATAGGTACGTAATTTAAAATTACCAGAATACCATGAATTGGAGACGGTAAAATCGAGATCAATAAGATCAGAAAAGTGATAATGTTCAGTGGTGTTAATCTCTACTTTCAATTTTCTTTTTGAATTGTCACATGCGGTATAGCGATATAATAATTTGGCGCTTCGCTCAGTCAGCTTCCTTCCTGGTTCACCTAACCAAGCTAAAGCGGAGCGAATTTCATCAAGTATTTTCCCTATAGGTTCAGAGACGATTTGTACGAGATCGATGTCTTCACTGTATCGAGCCGGAGGCTTAATATATAGTTTGTGTAAGGCTGTTCCGCCGCGAAATACTAGGCTATTTTTTATTTTTGGACGCTCATATAGACTAATCAGTGCGCGGCTAATTATCAAATCCTGTTCAACCTGATAATCTTCAACCCAAGGAACTTGTTGCCGCCATTCGGTTAAACAAAAATCTGGGATCATATATCACTCTCTATTTTAGTATTTTCTATTAATTTCCAAGTATTATTCTTTTTTGATTGCTTGGTAACTTTTCTTCCCGGTGTTAAAAGAATGTAATCCAAGCGTTTTTGCTTGGATAAATGTTTTTTTAACACCTCAGCCAGTTTGTTTGCTCCTACGATTTCAAGCAAATAACCTAGCCTTTGTTGCCAAGCAAAAGATGATGATTTTTCTGCAAGCGCTAGCAATTCCTCAGGGTTCATTGATTCGTGCAATTCGGCTAAAACTGTCGCAATATGGTTTAATCCAACACTTTGATGTGGGTAATTTAGCAAATCCATTGCGGTTCCTTCAGGTGTTGAAACGGTTAGCATGCTCATACGAGTCGTAATTATTTGTGTCGGTGTAAAAGTTAAATTTTTATTGCTAATGAATTTAACTTTTACTCGTCCACAAACAATGGGAGGTCTTCGTCCTTCGATCATCACTTGAAAGACCATGACAGCTTGATGAGAAGCACCATGATATTTGGCAGCTGTTAATAAACATGCATAATATTTATATTTCCAATATTCCATTAAATATGGAATAAAATATTCTGCGGGTAGACAACCTAGTATTTGATATTCAGGCGGAACAATAACATAAAAGCCTCTGGCAGGGCTGACAAGTTCCTTCCTTGCTACTAAATGCTCTGTTGATGAGAAAATGGCTTTTCTGCTTTTTTTAAGCCTTACTAATGCATCTTCAATACTGAAAGTGCATTTGCCATTCTTCATAACCTCTTGAATATATTCGTCAAATCCCATAAATTACGGTCTCATTCATGTTTATCCCCTAAATTAGGGGATATTTATGATTATAACCGTAAATGAGTAAATTACTAGTTTTGTAGCAAAGACTTATAACGAATATCAGAATTCTCGTAATATATCGTCTTTTATTATACTACGAGGGGGCGCGCAGTTTGATTTGTAACTCTTTGATTCTACATGGGCCCACTAGGACTTGAACCTAGGACCAAAGGATTATGAGGAGGGTATCAGAGTGTTCTGTGAATTTCTACTTTTATCTAACTACTTAATTTAAATGATATTTAATCATTTGTGATGTTCTCTTTTTATCTAGCTACTACCTCATTTTTCGATATTTTTCTTGGCATGATTACACAGGAATTACACACGCTTATTGGGTCAATACAGTTCTCAATCGTTAGCTGCATTTAATCACATTTATTTAGGTTTACGTTAACCCATCTCCAATTGCCTGGTTTCCCATTAAAGCCCTGAGCGTCACCTTTCTTAATGAAATATTCAATATCAGCTTTAATTTCTTCTAGATTTTTTTTCAGCATATCAACGTTATCTTGTGTTAATTTAAATTGATATTTACATGGTTTTAATTTACTTGGCGCAGGCGAGCGTATTAGAAACGATGCAGTGTATGACCCAGCTTGCCAATAAAAATTCGATCTCATGAATTTTATGTAGTCATCAACTTCTTTGCTACTTAAAAAATCGTCATGGTAGGTTGCACTTTTATTTTGCATAAATTGTTGCTGTTCCATCAGCTTATCTAATTCTGATTTATTACGTTGTATGAATGAAGAATCTTGAAATCGAAAAAATCGTTCTATTAGTGATAATGTGCTAAGCTTCACAGAAATCGGCACAATGTCACGCTGAATAATTTGATTGTCGCCAGCACTATTTTTAACTTCACTGAAAAATTCCGTCATCCCAGTCCATTCAAGAGTATGTTTGGTACCACTTTCATGCTGGATTTCTACTCCAATGAAATCAATTAGCGTATCTTTTTTGTCAACGTTGATTGAAAGGCGTAAATTAAAAATTGGCCCAAATAGTGTATAACCTATTGAAACTGTTCTATCGGGTGTAATTGTTAAAACAGGTTTAGTGGCAGCGTTATATACCCATGTAATAATTTGTGGAATCCATGCGGCTGCACCTAGACCAGCTATTACATCAGTAGCATTCAAGTTTATGCTCATAATTAGTCCTTTAAAAAATATTTTTACTACTCTTTGAAAATATCTACATATTGTCGATAAATAAAAGATCGGCCGTATGTTTTATGTTCATCCTTAAGTTGTAAAATATCTAAATTTACAAATCTATCAATAATTTTTTGAGCGCCTTGCCTCGTAAAGCCAGTCCATTGCTGAATGTTATTTACATTAACAATTGGGGATTTAAATAATAATGGTAATATTTTTACTGAACTTTCAGCTGCCGTTTTTCCAAGAGCGTGAATTTTTTTCATGTCCTGCTCACGTAAAGTATGTATTTTTTTTACTGAAGCAATCGCCTCATTTGATGTATCAATGACACCATCAAGAAAAAAATCAAGCCACGCATCTACTTCATCATTGTGGTAGCCATCGAGTTTGCTGTAATAGGTTTTCTGATGCTTCTTAAAATATGAGGATAAAAATAGCGTGGGTTGTTCTATTAATTTATTTACCCATAAATATAAAATTATTAGTAATCGTCCAGCACGACCATTTCCATCAAGAAAGGGATGAATCGTTTCAAACTGAGCGTGCATGAGTGCTGCTTTTACAATAGGCAATATGCCATCTCTGCTATGAATAAATTTTTCCAAATCATCTAATGCCTTATGCATTTCATGCACTGGCGGAGGAACAAACGATGCATTAGCTGGTGATGTTCCACCAATCCAATTTTGGGATTTGCGAAAATTGCCTGGATCAGAGAAGTGTGTCGATCTCGCATTATCCATTAATTCTTTATGTATTTCGCATATAAAGCGAAGGCAAAGTGGCAGTTCCTCTAGTTTCTTCAATCCATAATTGAGTGCTTGAATGTAGTGCAAAATATCGTCGACATCCGAGGGTAGATTCTCTGACGTTTTTGAGGTTGCCTCAATGGCATCTATCATTGTGGCTTTGGTGCCCTCTATTTGGCTGGATGATGTTGCATCTTTATACACATACATGTAGATGAAAAAATCTATGTCCGGAAGTAGCTGAGTAACGCCAGCAAGTTTACCAATCGCATTTGTTGCAAAACTTGCTTTATCAGCTAAAGCGGGGGATAGCGGGAAGCCTTCTTTAATTGGAAATGGTGCTGGAACGAAGGCCTTGAAGCCTTGTGGTTGTTTTACGAAATGGCCTATTTTCATTTTCTTTACCGTTTACATTACCATAAATATGTAAACAGTTTCTCATATATCGTTTACATTTGGAAGTGCCCTGCTCTTTTAAAGAAGGCGATCTTACACTCCGCCCCCTTTAAATGTAAACGAAATAATGAATTCCGTTTACATCTTTGTCTAGATGTAAACGGAATGGGTTCTGTTATTGTTATTTATAATATAATCAATTAGTTGTAACAGTATCGAAGTCATTTTCTATTTAAGACAATTCAAAATTCTGTGCCAAAACTCCGCCAATATATCGATTTTCGTTATATTACGAGAGTTCTGACACAGCCTGCTTGCTAACTCAGCGCATGTATCTTTATATAAGACCTCTTCTCAGTAGCCTTCCGTATTTTTGGCAGCACTTCAGGCGAACAAAAATACCATATTTCCTTGATATCAAACTGACTAGCATAAGCCTTGAATATTTTCTCGAGCCGTAGCTTACCTTTCATCGTCAACTCAACTTCAATCGCTATTTGTCTATCATCAGGAAACACCAGTAATCCATCAGCGATATGTCCCAAGCCACCTATTCCCTTGGCAAACCTGTCTCGCTTTAAACGGCGCTCGCTAATCCATTGTGCTTCTGGATAAAGCCGTATTAACCTGAAATAGGTATCTATAATGGCAAGCTGATGATCGTATATCGCTACTGGCACATTAGTTATAGCAGGTAAATCAAAATGGCTCGCACCCATTTTGCTAAGATAAAAAATCCCATTACGCCCATGGAACACTCTTTCGTGGATGACCAGTTTTTCCTTGCTTAATCGCTGCATAACTTGATAACTCCTTGGCCTATGTAAACCAAATTTTTTTTCGATTTGTATAATTTCACAAAAACCAAAATCATTAATGAAGCTAAGAATTTCAATATCACGTTCTGTTAATTTCATATTAAAACCTCTCTTCTTTATTTTTTAATTTTTAACTTGATGCTGCTGGTTCGTCGTGCTGTCGCCTGACCAACCAATAAGTCCCCAGACGCTTTTATTGGTTGGTCAGGCGATAGCACGACGATTGAACCTCGAGCTTTACTGGCTTAACAGGCTTTTGCTCCTATAACTTGGTTATGGGGGGTATTAGAGAGGCGAGTGCAATCCCATGCTGGTAGTTGCAAAGTTGCGGTGCTTAAGCACTGCAACTCTGCAACTACTTCCTTGATTATTGGATTCTGCCTTCCTGATGAGCACGGCTGATGTAGCGACTGACGCCAGATTTATCCAAGCTCATTTTTTCAGCGATCTCTTTTTGTTTAAGTCCTTTCTTTGCCAAGGTGACGACTTCCTCATACGCTGAGCCTGGCAGTGTGCTGGTATGCCACTCTTGGCGATTTCCATCCATCACCATCTTTGCTTCAAAACCTTCCGCGTCATCGCCCAAAAAGCCGCGTGCTTTTTCAAATTGAATTTGAAATACCGCACCATCTTTGGGGCTATAGTCATCCGGGCGCTTCAAGGCGATGACAGTATCCAAAATATCTTCACGCTTGCTGGTGCCGCGCTGATTGCCGCCTTTGCCAGCATGATGAATAAATAAAATGGATTTGCCAGCAGCACGCATCTTCAATGCCCATGTTTGCACAGGTATCCAAGAATCCGCTTCATTCTCCTTACTGTTTCGACAAAGGGTTGAGATATTATCGACAATAATGAGATCAATGCCTTTGAGATAAGGCTCAAGCATTTCTTGTCCCGCGTAAGTTGCAAGGTCAGGCATTAGCCCTTTTTGCAAGTCAGGGGTGAGTAATTGGAAAGGTGCTTTAGGTTTTGCGCTATCCTCACCCATGAGTAAGCGTAATCTTTCTTGCATTAAGGTTGCCGGCATCTCGCCATCCAAATACAATACGCCTCGTGGTTTAGGTGCGTGCCAAGTTAAAAAAGAGCTGCCATTTGCAACCGCATTCGCAATGCCAAGCGCGATGTGTGTTTTACCAATGCCACGCGGTGCGTAAATCATGGTGAGCCCCTGCACGGGCAGCCATGGCGAAAGAATATGTTCGCGTGGTGGCAGTTCAGTTTTAATAAAATCAGCAACGCTAATCACTTCAAGCGTAGGTTGTTTCGGAAGTATTCGATTAACCAAATCTCCGACATGTAAGGCGCTCATTATCTTCCTCCTACCTGGTTAAAGTTTGTGCGGTGGATGTGAGACGTCCTTCTGCATTCAACCAGTGGTCCAAATCTTCCTTGTAATAAAATACGCGACCGCGTTTGATAAATTTTGGACCACTACCGCTGCCACGCATCATGGCTAAGGTTTTTTCTTTTAAACCGAGATAAAGTGCTGCATTTTTGGTATCCAATCTACCATCAGGGAACATGATGATTTCGATGGATTCCACTTTTGTACTTCTTATTATCATGTGAACTTCCTTATATAGGATGAAATTGGGTGAAGGGTGCGGAGGATAGAATAAAATAATTGTAATGTAAATAATTACGATATAGAATTCGCAAAATTAGATAAATCTAGAATCAGAAAGAAAAAGAGACTGACATGGCAAGAAAAAAAGGTGGTGGCGGTAAGCTAAACCGCAGCGAAATTATACAAGCACGACTTGATCCGAAGTTGCACATGGCGGCTGAAATCATGGCGCGTTGCGAAAGGCGCACGTTATCCAGCTTGATTGAAACACTAATTGAAGAAGCGGTAGAAAAATACAAGGTTCCCGCTGTTCCTACACATAATGCCCAAATAAATATGCTTTTGGATAAATCACCAGAAAGAGAAGAAATCACGATTAAGTCAGCTGTGGATATGATCTGGTCACCCGAAGAAGCTGATCGCTTTGCAATGTTTGCTTTAGTTCTTCCTGATCTACTGACGGCTAATGAAAATGAATTATGGTTTCATCTAAGGACGATCACATATTATTGGGCGCATTTCCCAATAAACCTTGTTTCGATGTCAGGAAAAGTTTTAGATGAGCAACAAACTTGGCCTTTAATAAACCAGCAGGGCATAGTTAAAGAACGTCTTCGAGAGCACTGGCCATTTTTGAAAGATATTCTTGAAGGATATCGGACTTTCGAGGATCTAAGGATAATGTCTTATAGTTTGCCTGATGGTCCAATCATAGAGAAACCAGAAGATTATCCACTCGAAATCAAAAGGATAAATTATCTTGTCGATTAAGTTCACAAAAATTACACGCGCGAATCAACGTAACTTAAAACGCGGTGAGAAATTAGAAGAGCACGGCATCACATTTGAACGTTTAAAAAATGGTGATGGACGTTACAAAGTGAATGTTATGGTTGATGGTCAACGCATACATCGTGTTGTAGGAAAAGAATCAGAAGGAGTGACGCGTTTACAAGCGGAAGAATTAATCGCAAATCTTCGCACGGATGCGCGTCATGGTAGACTAAATTTACCGAAAGGACGAAAACTTCAATTCACATTTGCAGAAGCAGCAAGAAAGTATCTTGCGAAACTGGAAGAAGAGGGCGGTAAAGATATGACCGCCAAAACATACCGGCTTAATATGCATGTACTTCCATTTTTTAGCAGCATACAGCTAAATAAAATATGCACGTTTGACATTGAGCGATATAAAAAACATAGATTAGCTCAAGATGCCAAACCAGGTACGATTAATCGTGAACTGTCTGTGATTTCACATTTGATTAATAAAGCAATGGATTGGAAATTGTTGGACAATAAACCTTGCAATATTAAGCGCTTCAAAGAAGATAGCGGCAGAATTGTTTATCTGACTACTGAACAGATCGCAAACGTATTGACTGCAGCTAAGGCAGATCAGTGTTCGTACATTTATCCATTCATTGTGATTGGACTTGGTACTTCCATGCGTAGAATGGAAATCCTTTCCATCCAGATAAAAAATATTGATCTTAATCGGCGTGTCATTTTTATTCCGCAAGCGAAAGCAGGTGCTCGTGAGCAGCCCATACCGCAATACTTGGCTGATTTTCTGCGTGGTTATCTGGATGCAGCCAAATCAGATCAAATTTGGTTGTTTCCGTCTAGGCAATCGCAAGCCGGTCATGTGATGAATATTGAAAAACAATTTCGTCGTGTGATCGCTGCCGCTGGATTAAATCCGAAAGAAGTTGTGCGGCATACGTTGCGTCATACCGCTATTACCCACTTAGTACAGGCAGGCGTTGATTTGCCGACAGTACAGCGTATTTCTGGACATAAGACACTGCAGATGGTGGTGCGGTATAGTCATCAGAATGGTGAGCATATTAGAAGTGCTATGGATGCGTTGGAAAAAAGATATGATTTTGCTAAGAATTAATTGCCTGTCCTGTTAAACGAATAGTGCTTGATGAGGAATTCCAACAGATAATTTTAAATACTTAATATTTTATAAATTATCATCCAAACTTTCATCATCTGCCTTTTCCAAATTATCATTTATCGCTGTTAACGTTTCATGAATCACTTCAAGTTTAGAATCTATTGAGTCCAGAGTTTTAACTAAATTGGAATTGATTTGAAATAAAAAAGAATTATTTTCCGCACTACCAATAGTATAACTCTGAATTAATAATAATATTGAAAGTAAAATAGACACTTGAAATCCAAAAATATTATAACTCACTAGTATAATAATATACGCAAAGATAATATCCGCCCAAAGCATTGGCGTTTTTTTAAAATATAAACTATCTCTACGGCTAGGCGAAAATATTTTCATATTTATTTAAATCTCCCTGAAATTTAAAATTAAATCAAAAGCCAAAACTATAGACTTCGAGTTAGAGTACTGTGTTCGTAAATGGTGTGCCCCCTGAAATGGGAAAGATCCTGATTACACCAGAATTACACAGAGTGGATTGCTACTCAAAATTTCCCTTTCTTTTTGCTATCCTAACTTCATGATTCATTTCGAGTTATTCAATGGGCCCACTAGGACTTGAACCTAGGACCAAAGGATTATGAG